>LDZT01010233.1_pt1 | contig 23862 bp, 24 predicted proteins | sample 615521 | NCBI WGS metagenome assembly LDZT01 (sample SAMN03408292, study PRJNA278302) | terrestrial metagenome | isolation source: oil reservoir sample SB1 | place: USA: Alaska, North Slope, Schrader Bluff formation | collected 2011-09
TGTATATTGTTAATACTGTCTAGTGAATCAGCAGAATAAATCTTTGTATTAGATAGGTCATCTCCATTAAAGGTTTCCCAAAGTACCCTATCTATACTTGGTCCAATATTCATATTCTCACTCTCCCATGTAGGGTCTACTGATAGCCAGCCGTAATCAGGAACCCATATCTGTACCCATTGATGTCTTACTTGGGAATCTGTTGTTTCAGAAGCATCTCTAAGGTTTGCATATCCTAAAGCAGCTCTAGCAGCTATACCTTGTGCTCGAAGTATAGAAATCATAGCATCTGAATATTCCATACATACTGATGCGTCTCCTTGAAGTGCCTGTTTAGCACCAATTCTGTTATTTATCGAATCAGCCTTACTCTGGTCATATTCCAATTTCTCATTGATATATCTATAATCAGCTTTAATTAAATCAAGAAGATGAGTTTCGCCCTCTGCTATCTTTCTGGCTTCTTCTTGTATATATGGATCTGAAACCTGCCAATACTTTGTAGTAACTAAGTATTTACTGAGTATCTCATTGCTATTTATCTCATTTCTATACTCATCAAGACTGATATTAGGAATATTTCTTGCTTGTCCGAATTCTTCTTGTTCTACCCATACATACCCAATCACTGAGATATTCCCTTCCTTGTTAGCATTTACTTCGAATGTAGCAATAATATTACCTTCCTCATCTCTACTGATTTTAGTAGGGGTAGGGGATATCCTCTCAATTTTTACTCTTTGATTTGTTTCATCAAAGTATCTTGGTAGTGAAATTTCAAAGATATTTGTAGATAGAGCATTAAACATCTCAGAGTATTTCTCTGGTATAAAGGAATCGGTCTTAGGTGTTTGATAGTTTAATTCAAATCTAAATATTTGAGAGGTTCCAAATTCTAAGTATGGGTTTCTATCAATTCTTGAGTGAGAAGAGAATATATATTTATCATACCCTTCGACTTCTTCAAAGGAGTAGTCAATTGGCCAAATCTTTGCTAGAGATGCAACCTCTTTGTCGATTAATATCTCTAAACCATAATCAATATTTGTTCTTGTATTACTATTCTCATCAACTAACTCGAACTCAGTATCTTTAGGTAAGGCGGGTGCCTGTAAGACTATGTTTTGGTTAATAACTTTAATATAGTCATGTGTTTTGTATCGAAGATATATCCTATACGGAGACGTACTTGTTGTCCGTTTGTAGTTAGGTACAGAGACGGAAAGGCCATTTTCATCTTCCTCTATAGAAAAATCTAAATTGTTACCAGAAGCATCTTTTACTGTTAGAGAATCCCTTTTAAATTCTCTTTCTACAGAAATCTTCTTTTCATCTTGAGAAAGTAAATCTGGTATTAGAAATGTCTTCGCTCCACTTGCAGGGAAGTAGTAATCTTTATTTACAACCTCTCTAATATATTCAATTTCAACAGTAACAAATTTGTCCCCTTTATCATACTTAATCTGCATATTACTTTCTATATAGAAATCTGCATCGTTGGCATATACATAGCTAGGTAGTAAGAGGAGAATTAATGCTACTATACTTAATATCCATTTTTTCATAGTTAGATAATATCATGTTTATAAACAATATGTGAATTTTGTGATATTATAGGCACCATGATAACTAAATCACATACATTGTCAGTAGGTATAGTAGGACTTCCTAATGCTGGAAAATCAACAATTTTTAATGCATTAACTAAAAAGAGTGTACCAGCAGAGAATTTCCCATTTTGCACGATAGATAAAAATATCGGTGTAATTGAGATACCTGATCAGAGATTGGATAAATTGGCCAACTTTTTTAATGCTAAGAAAAAAGTTCCATCTGCTATGACATTTGTAGATATAGCGGGGTTAGTTAAAGGTGCTTCTAAAGGAGAAGGGTTAGGTAATCAGTTTCTATCGCATATAAGGGAAGTTGATGTAATTATGTATGTACTTAGAGCTTTTCCTAGTGGTCAGATAGTGCATGTATATGATAGGGTAAATCCCGTTGAGGATTTTGAGATAGTACAATCTGAGTTAATACTTAAAGATATTGAAAGTGTTGAGAAAAAGTTAGCTTCGGTAGAGAAATTGGCTAGAGCTGGACAGGAAAAAGCACAGGAGGAAAAAGAGGCGTTAGATAAAGTATTAGAGAATCTTAATAGTGGTATTCCAGTTATTGACATTTCTTTAACAGAAGGTGAAAAGGAGCTAATATCAGAGCTTTGGCTTTTAACCTCTAAGCATCGAATGTTTGTTTTAAATTGTAGAGAGGGAGTCGCAGAAGAGGACTTAGAGAAATGGGAGGAGCAACTTAAAGAATTTGTTGGTGGAGATAAGGATTACATCTTAAGGGTGGATGTGAAGCTAATAGGGGAGATGGATGATAAGCAGGAGTATGCTGAGCTACTTGGATATGAACCTAACAGTGTAGAGGATGTTATTAAAGTTACTTACAAAAGGCTTGATTTAATTACCTTCTATACAGGTTCAGAGAAAGAGTGTAACTCATGGACAATACAAAGAGGAGCAAATATTAAAGAGGCAGCAGGTGTTATACACACAGATTTAGAGAAAGGCTTTGTAACTGCTGATGTTGTAAATGTTGAAGAGATGATTGAAGCTGGTGGCTGGGTAGCAGCTAAAGAGAAGGGTATAGTAAAAAATCACGGGAAGGATTATACTGTAAAGGATGGTGACTATATCGTTATTTTGGCAAATAAATAGGTAATTAGCGTTGATATTTCCTACAGTTTCTGTTAAAATCCACTCGCTTAATATAAGTTTAAATTAGTAAATATTTAATGGCTAAGAATGAGAACAAAAGGGTTTATGAGCTAATCATTGCACTAAAGCCACTACTACCTGATGATGTAAGAAAAGAAATTCATAAAGAGTTTGTTGATTGGGTAGAGTCTATGGATGGTGAAGTTTTAGATGTAGATGTATGGGGTAAAAGATATTTAGCTTACGATATTGATGGTCAAAGTGAGGCCTACTATATCATCTATAACTATGAAATTGCTCCTGAGCATATTGCTGAAATTAGAAGAAAGATTCAACTTAAACAGGAAATTTTACGACATATGATTGTAGAGGTAGAATATCCTGAAGAGATTGGTACTAGAATTAAAAAGAAAGTTATTAAGATTTAGTTCATTTTTGTGTATTAAGATAGAAGCATAGTTAAATTAAATAAATAAAATATATGGCTGCTAGGTCTTTAAATAAGGTTCAGTTAATAGGAAATCTCACAAGAGATCCTGAGTTAAAATATACAGCTTCAGGAGCTGCAGTGGCTACCTTCGGTATAGCTACTAACAAATCTTGGAGAGATGATAGTGGTGAATTAAAAGAACTCGCTGAATTTCATAATATTGTAGCTTGGAATAAGCTAGCTGAAATTTGTCAACAGCTTTTAGCTACAGGTATGAAGGTATATGTAGAAGGTTCTTTAAATACTCGAAGCTGGGAAGGGGATGATGGTAATAAGAGATATAGAACAGAGGTTAGAATTACCGATATGATTCTTTTAGACAGTAAGGGCAAGCAAGGTGTAGGTATTGATGAGGATGTCGCTACAGATGCTCCTAAAGAGGAAGAAGAGCCTGAAATAGAGGATGAAGAAGCACAAGATGACAACGATCCCCTTGAAGAGGATTTACCATTTTAATTTGATAAAAAACAAAGAATGAGCGAGGAAGAGAAAAAGACACAAAATGTAGAATCTGGAGTTTCTGATGATAGTGATAACTCCCACAGAAGAAGGAGAAGAAGGGTAGTCCAAAACCTTAAATGTCCTTTATGTGAATCAGGAGTTAAGCATGTATCGTATAAGGATATTTTCCAGCTAAAGAAATTTACTTCAGTTAGAGGTAAGATTATCTCTAGTGAGAAATCTGGACTATGTCATAGACACCAAAAACAGCTTAGACAGGCTATCAAAAGAGCTCGATTTATGGCGCTACTTCCATATGTAGCTGATGAATAAACTGTTCTTTATTTGACTTTAGAGGGGGCTTTTGCCCCCTTTTTGTTGAAAAAGAGTTGATATTTAAGTAAACTGATATATATGGATAAACTGCCCTTACTTGAAAAAAAAGCATATTTAACTGTCGTTGTTAAAGATAATGCTATTTGGACACATTTAGCATATGTCGATTACTCAGACGAAGTTCAATATTTACTCTCTGACTATACAGATATTTCTCACTTAAAAAGAAGATTAGATGACTATCTATTTATGGAGAACTTCTGGAGAGAGTACTTCTCTTTGCTAGAAAAAATTTTTGGATGGCAGATGTTTAAGTCTTTAGATAAAGATCTTAATAGGCTAATTCCATTTAAAGATGAAAATTACGGTCTTTCTGGAGTAAAAGTCTTAGTAGACGATGACCAAGACTTTATCACAAATATCTTTCAATCCCTTTCTCAGTTCTCTCACGATATTACAGTTAGGGTAATGGATACACCACATATGAGGAAATTAGTTGGTAAATTCTCTGAAAGTATGGGCTACAAGACTTTGATATATATGGATTTAGATATTAATTCATTTGAGATATATAGAGTTGATAGAGATACAGACGATAAGAAAAGTGATAACAAAGTTCCATCAAATTATAGATACAGTGAGATATCTCAACAGTGGAGCAGTGAAATTGGGTTAATTGATTCTATCAAAGATAGGAGATTAAGCGCTTTCCTGGCTTCTGATATTGATAAAGCTAATTTACAAAACAGTTGGGCAAATTTAATCTTACATCCAGTAGATGTTCTCCAAGATTACAATTTAAAGGATATTTTGAGAAGTTTTACTACAGTACAACTTCTTTCTTTACTTACAGATCACAAAGATAAACTTACAGGTTTAGGGGAGAGTAGTACAGCCATAGTAATTGGAGGGAAAATTCCTAAATTGTTAGATAAAAAAACTACTCTATTATCAATCATAGATGGTCTAGAGCTATATGGGAATTTTGATGTAATCTGGGACAGTAATTCTGGGATATTAGCCTATGGAATAAGTGCTTCACAGGGTGTTAATTCGTCAGATATAGTGATTGGAAAAAATGAAATTATCTCTGGTATAACTAAGGTTACTATACCAGAGCTTAAAAGTAAGAAGGCTATAAATAAGGTAATATTTTCAGGATCAGTAAAATCTCAGGATTTTGATACAGAAAAAATCATTGTGTTAGGAGATACATTTGAGTTAATAGACATTAAAAATGAAAAGAATAAAGTTGTATGTGAAGGTAAATTTGAAAATAATGTATATATACCCTCACTATCTGATGGTAAGATAAGCTTCGTCTCATCTCCAAAAGGTATTAAATATGACAAACTCTTAATTGATTCTAGATTAAGACCAATTGTATATGGTACCGATAGGTATAAAAATAAATTAAAGATAAATAAATGGTTAAATGCTGATTAAAGCAAAAGTATTTGAACATTATGATAGTTACAGTTTTAAAATTCCTCTAGCAGGTGGGGAGAAGATTTATGTAGAAAATAATCAGAAAATTTCTCCTAACGATAAACTCTTTTCAAAAAGGGATAATAGAATTAAGGAGTCATACTTTCTAGTTGACGAATTAGGCTGTAGACCCTCAGATGCCTACAAATATATGACCTGTATCGATGGTTCGTATGTTGAGAAGGGGGAGGAGTTAGCTCAAAAACCTTCTAAGAATAAGTTAACTATTAAAAAGATAGTTTCTGCTGTTAATGGTATTGTCGATATGACACGGTTAGATAAAGGCTTTATTGACATCCTCGCTGAAGAGGAAGAGAGAACTGTAAAGAGTAACTTCATGGGTACTGTTACCAATATCTTACCAGGTAATAGTATAGAGATTAACGCTCCAGCTTCAGTACTTGATTTAGCAGCAACCACAATATATGACGAAAAGATCTTTGGTAATTTACAATTTCTTACCGATGACAAGGAAATTCTTTCAACTGTTCCTGATGTTGACCTTAAAAATAGAATAGTATGGGCTGGAGCATATTTACCTTTAAGTTTAGCGTATAAGGTGTTTAAAAAAGGTGCCAGAGCTATATTGACTTACTCAATGGAGTATGAAGATTTTCGTAATTTAGGTTTACCTATAGCAGTAATAGAGGGTTTTGGAAAAATACATTGTGATAAACAGCTCTTTGAACAATTAGTAAAATTGGATAAAAAGTTTACAGTCTTAGATGGAGAAGAGAGTCAACTCTTTATCGCGAAAGAGGTGCAAACTGAACAAAATGAAAGAGATTATTTTGTTAAAGAGCTTTTAGGTGCAAAAGTAATCTCTCGTCACTCTGCACATTACGGATATATCGGGAATATTATCCAAATTAATGATTTAAACTATGTAACAGTAGATTTTGGTAGTTCAGGTAAATCTGTAGTTGATTTAGGTTCTCTGGATTTCATATCTTTGTAGTCATATAATGGGAGTACTTTATTTTTTAAAATCTTGACATGAATCAAAAAAGGGATGCGACAAGAGTATTGGGAGTAATAATTCTAGCTGTGTGTATGTTAGCAATAGGGTTTGCTGCCGGAAAGTTAATAAATGTTGATGTAGAAACTTCATTAAGAACTATAACCTCTGAGAAACCAAGTTTGGATCTCTTTTGGGAGGTATGGGGTATAATGGAAACGGAGTTTGTTAATTCTGATGAAATTGATCAAGAAGAGAAGAGATATGGTGCCATTAAAGGCTTAGTTGACTCCTATGGGGACCCAGCTACAGTATTCCTCACACCTGAGGAAACGGAGACCTTTAACAGTACTAATGAAGGTAAATATTTTGAAGGTATAGGTGCCGAACTTGGTTATGAAGATGGATATGTCATAATTATATCTCCATTAGAAGGATCGCCAGCAAAAGAGGCTGGTATTAGACCTGGTGATATAATACTTTCTGTTGATGGAGTAGAGATAAGTAAGGGTGATAATATATATGATGTAGTAGCGATGATAAGGGGAGAAGCTGGTACTGATGTTACGCTTGAGGTTTTACATAAAGGAGATTTAGAACTGACAGAAATTACTATTACAAGAGGTGAGATTACAGTACCTAGTATGAAAGTAGAATTTCTCCAAGATGATATTGCATATTTAGAACTTGCTCGATTTACAGACGCATCATATCTTGAGTGGGTGAATAAATGGGAACAAACTACTAAAGAAGTTTTAGATAGGGGTGTAAAAAAGATGATATTAGATTTAAGAGGTAATCCTGGTGGTTATTTCGATGCTGCTATATACGCTGCTGATGAATTCTTACCTGGTAAAGAAACTATCTCTATTCAAGAAAATGGCCAAGGAAGACAGAAAGAATTTAATTCTAAGAATGGTGGAGATTTAACAGATATTGAATTAGTAATACTTATTGACGAGGGAAGTGCATCTGCATCAGAAATACTCTCAGGAGCACTACAGTATCATGATGTAGCACAGATTGTAGGACAAAGTAGTTACGGTAAAGGAACGGCTCAGGCCATTGAAGACTTCAGAGATGGATCTTCTTTGCATGTGACTGTTTTTAAATGGTTACTTCCTGATGAGACTTGGATAAATAGAGATAACCCAATAGTTCCTGACTATGAAGTTGAGTATAGTACTGATGATTTTACTGAGGGACAGGACCCTCAGTTAGATAAGGCTATTGAGTTGCTAAATTAATTTGTAATTTGAAACTTTAATTTACCTCTTAAGAATGTTAAATTAGAGTATAAGTACTTAAAATAAATTGATTTAATTAAAGGTCTATGGAAGATAGAGAGAATAAATCCAAAATAAGAAAAGAAGAGAATATAGCTGAAGGTGAAGAGAAAAAGGAAAAAGGTAAGAAAAAAGGTAAGAAGCTTATACCTATGATTAAAATCAAAGACCCTAAAAGGGCAGGTGTTGTAGCTTTTGTTGTTATGCTTGTAATAACAGCTGTACTGTATGGGGTAGTGATTACTTTTGTAGTGTTGAATGCAGTATCTTTTAATGATGAAACGCCAGAAACTACAGAAGAAGAATCTAAAATTGAAGTAGTAGTAACTCAAGAAGAGAGTGCGATAATCGATGTTGTACAACAAAGTCAAGCGGCTGTGGTTAGTATAGCTATTACAGAGATGTCTTTTGTACCAGAGCAGGGAGTAGTTGACCAAAGTAGTAACATCGGTACAGGTTTTATTGTAGATAGTAATGGACTTATTGTAACTAATCAGCATGTAGTATCAGACTTAGATGTCGATTATACTGTCATTACTTTAGAGGGTGATAAATATGATGTGATTGATATAGCTAGAGATGACAGTAATGATATAGCTGTACTAAAGATAGATGCAAAAGGATTAACGCCATTACCTTTAGGTGACTCTGAGACTTTGGTAGTAGGACAAACTGTAATTGCAATAGGTACACCTCTGGGCACATATGCAGGTAGTGTAACAACTGGTGTAGTAAGTGGATTAAATAGAGATGTTACTGCTTCAACAGGATGGTTTGGAAGTAGTGCAAAAACCTATGAAAATGTAATTCAAACAGATGCAGCTGTTAATCCTGGAAACTCTGGAGGCCCATTACTAAATACCTCAGGGGAGGTAATAGGTATTAATTTTGCAACAACTTCAGGTGCAGATAATATATCATTTGCTCTTCCTATTAATATTGTAAAAGATAGGATAGAGGAGTATAGGACTTACGGTAAATTTATTAGACCTTACTTAGGAGTTTCATACCAAATGATTTCAGAGTATCAAGCAAGATATTATGACAATGTCGTAGCGGGCGCTTTAATAGTAAGAACTGATCCTTATGGTCCTGCACAGGCAGCTGGCATTGAAAGGGGGGATATTATTATAGAATTTGCTGGAGAAAAAGTAGAAAACTCTTTAGCAAACATGATATCTAAATATAAAGTAGGGGATGAGGTTGAGATAAAGCTATGGAATGATGGGAAAGAGAGAACCGTTAATGTCACTTTAGCAGAGCGAGATTAACCTCTCATTAGTAAAAATCTATCTTTCTCGTAGATGTCCTTGATTATTTCAGGATTAAATTCTTCAAAGATATCTTTAGTTTCATCAATAATGCTCTCTTCCGTTTCAAGTATAAGGGTAAAACTCTTCATACCTTTCTCTTTGATTTGAGACAGTAATCGTTTGTAATACTTATTACCACTTAAGCCTCCCTCAAGAGCACCTTTAGGTTCATATTTCTTAACACTCTTATCCAATTCTTTATACTCCTTTTTAGGTATATATGGGAGATTTGCTAATAGTAGTACGTTCTTATCTTCAAGCTTCAGCTTATTAATAATATCCATCTTACGAGCTTTAATAATTTCATTAAGCTTGTGCTCTTTAATATTCTTTCTTGCTACTTTGAGGGCATTACTACTCTTATCTGTAGCATAAAACTCAGTATCTTTTATCTCTCCCTGATATATGGTTGGTAATTTTAAGCTCTTAACTAAGGCTACGATAATACAGCCACTACCAGTACCAATATCTACTACAGTATCAAATTCTTTATCCTTATACTCTTGTATAGCTAAACCTACCAATTTCTCTGTTTCTACTCTTGGTATTAGGACATTCTGGTTAACCTTAAAGGGGATAGTATAGAACTCTGCATGTCCACAAATATATTCCCATGGTTTATCCTTCTTAATATTATCAAGGACTTTCTTTAAGTCTTTCTCATCCTCAACAAATTCAATTATCTCTTTAGAAACCCTCTTATAATCAGGATAGTTTGCATCCTTAAGAGCTTTCTGTATTTCAAATAGTTGTGAAAGATTATTCATTAACTGTTCTCCTTAAGTGTTTTAATTTGAATTAATTTTCTAGTTTCCTCAAGTAATTCCTCAATATCACCATTTAATATATCCTCTAAGTTATGCCAAGATTTTTTAATCCTATGGTCTGTAACTCTATTTTGAGGGAAATTGTATGTCCTTATTTTCTCTGCTCTCATAGCTGTGCCAATCTGAGAAGATCTTAGGTCGGAACGTTTCTCTGCCTGTTCAGCCTTTTTCCTTTCGTATAGTCGTGCTCTAAGTAACTGCATAGCTTTCTCTTTATTCTGAGCTTGATGTTTAGTTTCCTGACAGCTTACGGTAATCCCAGTAGGTAAGTGGGTGATTCTAACAGCTGAGTCAGTTTTGTTTACACACTGTCCACCGGCACCTGATGCTCTCATAACTTCTATTTCTAAATCCTCTGGTTTTATCTCAATGTCTACATTTTTAGCTTCAGGCAGTATAGCTACTGATGCTGTAGAGGTATGAATCCTTCCTGAAGATTCAGTAACAGGTACTCTTTGTACTCTATGAACGCCACTTTCATACTTTAACTCTTTGTATACTCCTTTACCATTAATTTGTGCTATAACCTCTTTATATCCACCACCTTCAGTAAGATTGTAATCAATAATTGATATGTTCCAACCTTTTGATAGAGAGTAGCTTTTGTACATTCTAAATAGATCGGCTGCAAAAAGTGCTGCTTCATCTCCACCAGCACCAGCACGTATTTCTAGTACTGCAGATTTCATATCATCTTCATCGGCGAATTCTCTATCAATCTTTAATGCTGTTATCTCTTCATCTAATTCTGTAATAATTTGCTCATTTTTCTCTAACTCTGTCTGAGCTAGGTCTTTCATCTCATCATCATTAAGAAGTTCCTGAGCTTCTTCATACTCTGATATGGCTTTTTGTATTTGGGTAACCTTAGTAGCCACAGTAGAGTAGTAGGAAAGTTCTTCACTTAGCTTAGACATATCCTCACCAGTTTGGTGAGCATTAGCCATTCTCTTTTCTAATTCTCGCTGTTTTTCTAACTCAGGATTATCTTTATATTTCTTTATATAATTTTCAATATTCATCATAGGATGATATCAATTTAAAGTTTTTTTGTGAAATAGTTACTTGGAGATATCAGCGTTAGCTAACATATCCTTAAGGGTAAGGGTCTGTTCATGTTTGGCATCTATTTGTTCTTTCTTAGCTTTTCTTTCAGCCATTTTAGCTTTTTTATCCTTAAAACTGCTCATCTTTTTAGCTTTCTCAACTCTCTCCTCAAACTTCTTAACTAGGTTGTCTGTATCGACAATTTTCTGTTCACCAGTATAGAATGGGTGACATTTTGAGCATAGCTCAACATTGATTGTGTCAGCATCAAGAGTAGAACCTGTAACAAATTCATTGCCACAAGAGCATACTACCTTTACTTGATTGTATTTTGGATGTATTCCTTTCTTCATAACGGTTAGGATTATATCAGAACAACAGACAATTGTACAAGGTCTGGCCTAGGTCCAGCCCCATTCATTTGCTCTATCCTGTAAAAAAATATACAATATGTACGCATTAAACTAATTCAACAACGGCAGATATGAGAATAAAAAAGCACAATTGGACATCATTTATAATCTCTGGTGATAATGTGACTGTAATTACAGACCCCCAAGAGCTTAAGAAAACGGGATTAAGTTTTACTAAAGTAAGTGCTGATGTAGTACTCTTTTCAGATCCTGCTCTTATGCTTAAGAAGAATATATTAAAGAGTGAAGGAATTACAAAGAAGGTTGTGCCAGACAAGAAGAAAAAGGTAATTGAGATAAGTAGTCCTGGAGAGTTTGAGATAGGGGGTTTGATGATTAGGAGAAATATCAGAGCCAATTTCTATCTTATTGATGAATTAAACCTCAGAATTATGTATATGGGTTTAGATGGCAAAGATTTCAACCCTAAAGATGTAGATGATGTAGGGGACGTAGATGTGTTAATTGCTCCAATTGGTAATGGAGACCAATTCTTAGACTATGATACTTTAGAGAAAGTCTTTTCAGCTGTTGATCCTAAGATTTTACTACCATGTGGGTTTAAAGAAGAGGGCTTATCAATTGGTAAAGATTTAAAAACTAGAGAAGACTTTATCAAACACTTTGGTTTCTCAAATGTAACTGATGAGAGTTATATCACTGTTAAACCAGGTAAAAAGGAGAAGGATGAAGCTCCTATGGAGGTTATTTTCCTTTAGATGTAAAATAGCATATGGAAAGAATCCCACCACAAAATACAGATGCCGAGAGATCTCTGCTTGGCTCTATGTTGCTTGATAAGGATGCAATAATAAAGGTATCTGGTTGGTTAAAGCCACACCATTTCTACGATGAAAGACATGCTTTGATATATGATAATATCCTTTACCTTTTTGAAAATGGCTTACCCATAGACGTTGTAACTATCTCAGATAGACTTAAAAAGAAAAAGGTCCTTAAAAAAATAGGTGGCAGGGCATATCTTGCTGATTTAGCTAGTTCTGTACCAACTGCAGCTCATGCTGAGGAGTATGGGAATATTGTTAAGGAAGGGGCAACTAGAAGAGGTTTAATCTCTTGTGCTACTAAGATGGTAGAGATGTCTTACAATGAGCAGCAACCACTACATGAGGTGGTTGATAAATCAGAGAAGCTTCTTTATGATATTGCTCAAGAGGGTATAAAAGCTAACTTCGTGCATATTAAAGAGCTTCTTAAAGATGCATATGAAAGAGCTGCTAAAGCTCAAGACAGTGATGAATTAAGGGGAATTTCTACTGGTTTTAAAGATTTAGATTCACTACTAGGAGGTTATCAAAAATCAGATCTAATTATTCTTGCTGCAAGACCATCAGTTGGTAAAACAGCACTAGCATTGGATATGATGAGACATGCTGCTATACACGAGAAGAAAAATGTAGCATTTTTCTCTTTAGAAATGTCTAAAGTGCAAATTATGGATAGGTTACTCGGTATGCAATCAGGCGTACCTTTCTGGAAAATTAGAACAAATCAGGTTACAGATGAAGAGGTTCTTAAACTTTCTAATACCATGGGTGTGATGGCTGATGCTAATATCTATATTGATGATCAAGCTGGTCAGCATATTAATCAAGTTCGTACAAAAGCTCGTAGATTATCTATGGAAAGAGGTTTAGATATTATCTTCCTAGACTATCTCCAACTTATGCATGGTAATAGTAGAGAGAGTAGAACATTGGAGGTTTCTGAGATATCTCAAGGTCTTAAGAATTTAGCTAAAGAGCTTGAGATACCTGTTGTGGCTCTTTCACAGCTATCTAGGGCTATAGAGCAGAGGCAGAATAGAAGACCACAGCTATCAGACTTAAGAGAATCAGGCTCTATTGAACAGGATGCCGATGTAGTTATGTTTATTGATAGAGAAGAAACATGGAATCCTGATACAGAGAGAAAGGGAGTAGGGGAGCTATTTATTTCCAAGCACAGAAATGGACCTACGGGTATAGTGGAGTTAGCTTTTGTTAAAGAAATTGCCAGTTTTAGGAATTTATATAAAGAGAAAAATTAAGAAGAATCTTAATTAACTATTCCCATGATATCAACTTTTTTGTATAATAGCCCACGGTCGAGTGGTGGAACTGGCAGACACGCGGGACTCAAAATCCCGTGCTAGCAATAGCATGAGGGTTCAACTCCCTCCTCGACCACTTATAATAATTAATCATCAAATAATATGGGCTTCGAAGAATTTATACTTAACCTTGTAGATAGTATTGCAAATGCTAACTACAATATGCTTGGTACTGCCTTTATGTTAATTTCTATAATCTTTTGGTTAGTAGTTACCAGTTGGATATGGGTAGATTCAGATGAAAGAACAACTAATAAATGGATGAGACTTTTCTATGTATTAATAGGGTTAATACCTGTTTTAGGCTGGATTATCTACCTAATAGTTAGGCCTGCAGAAACTATAGATGAGATATATTGGGGAGATTTAGAGCGAAGATACCTTAAATATGAAGCTAAAGACCTTGGAGATTGTCCTAGATGTGGCACACAACTGTATCCTGGCTTTATCTTTTGTCCTAACTGTAAGAAGAGACTAAAAAGAAAGTGTTCAAACTGTGGGGTATACGTTGATATGGAGTACAAATATTGTACAAATTGTGGCAACAAGATGCAGAAGAGTATAAAGAAGGAAAAAGAAGTTAGTAAGGAAGAGATGCAAAAACAGATAGAGGAAACTAAAGAAGAGGCTCATGAGACTGTCAAATCAAAGAAAAGTAAGTATAAGACAGAAGAGAATTTCCTTAACAGAGTAGGAGAGTCTATCATTAAAGGGTATAAACTGTTGGGAGAGAAGATAGATGAGATATTGCCAAAAACGAAAGAGGAAGAGAAAAAAGACGTTTCTGAAAATAAAGATGTTAAGAAGAAAAAGGAAGATAGCAATAAAGAGAAAACTAAAATGAAGAAGAATTAAGTGTATAATGTATCAATATGAGTAACATATTAGATGCAATACGTATTTTTTTGGTAAATTTACATCCTTTATGGGTATATCTGTTTTTATCTATAGCAGGACTATTTGTGTATTGGAGAGGTTGTACAGAAACAAGAAAGGATAGGTCCTCCATTTTTGATACCTTTATTATCTCCATAGTCCTTGGATTATTAATGGGTAGAGTCTCTTTCTTAAGCATTAACTGGTCAGAGTATGGTAGATATGCTTGGTATTTTCTTCCATACGAGAGATACGGAGATACTGTATATATGTTTAGATTGCTACCTTGGAGACTATTTAGAATCTGGGATGGTGGTTTAACAATATTTGTGGCTATGGTTACATTCGTTCTAATACTAACCCTTTTAGTGCTTTTCTCTAGAAAATGGAAATGGTATCAACTCTTTTTCCCAATATATTTCTCTATGAGTTCGATGCTTGGTTTATCATTTATCTACCTAGGCATTATAGAGAGCTACAAAGGCTGGATCATCCGTGGGTTGCTACTAGTATTCTTACCCTTAATATTTTGGTCTATATCAAAAATTCTACTTTTAGTGATAAAGAATGGTGTTAAGAGAAGAAAGTTTTTGGTATATATCGGAGTTTTAATAGTTACACTCTCAACTGTATATATTTCATACGAATATTTATCTGACTCTGTATCAACATTTGAGTTGGTTTCTGTAATTCTCTTGCTTCTTTGGACAGCAGTTATGGATATCTACACCTTTATCGAGATTAACAAGCCAAATGTAGAAATTGAGAAAGTATCGAGTGTACGAGCAGTAGATATAGAGATTAATCAACCAATTAGGATTAAAAAATGAAGGTTACAGTAGATTCCACAGATCATGGTAAAAGAGTCGACAAATTTGTTGAACTCAAGCTCAAAGATATGGGCTTTAAACAGGTCACTAGAAGTATGATAAAGGATGATATTGCTCAAGGAGTAGACGTAAACGGTACTGAAGCCAATCCATCATATAGGTTGAAAGTAGGTGATATCTTAGAGATAAATAGAGGGTATTGGGAGGAATTCTTTGAGAGTAAAGATTTTAGTGAAGATATAGAGCCCGAGAAGGGGGATTTAAATATCCTTTTTGAAGATAATGACTTAATTGTACTCTTTAAACCTAAAGGCTTAGTTGTACATCCAGGAGTAGGGAATAGGGATGGAACATTAGCTAACTATCTCAAATACTATCTACAATCTAAGGGAGAATTTGATAACAGTATGGATAGGGCAGGGATAGTTCACAGATTAGATAAGGGTGTATCTGGATTGATGGTTGTGGCTAAAAATAAGGTGGTGCAGGAGAAACTAAAAAAGCAATTTGCTCAAAGAGAGGTAGAGAAAATATATATGGCAGATGTAGAGAAATTTAAATCTTCAGAGCTCTCTTTAATAGAACCTAAGAAAATAGATAAAGCCATTAAGCAAATAGAGGAAGGCGAGATAAATTATGATAATTGGTTTGAGGCAAAAGGATATATAGGGAGGGATAAGAGGGATAGGTATAAAATGGTTTTTAAGCTGTATGAATTTGGTGGTTCTAAACCAGCTAAAAGCTATATTCTTCCTCTAAAAGATAACAAATTACTAATTAGAATTGTAACAGGGCGTATGCATCAAATTAGGGCAACTTTGAAATATTACGGTTACTATATCAAAGGAGATACACTATATAATCCTAATACAAGAGGAAATAACTCAGATGAGATTATGTTAGAATCTATCTATCTTTCATTTAAACATCCAGTAACAGAAGAGAAGATATCATTTGTAAATATAGATTGAAGTAATGACTGCCCGAAGAAGAAAAAGGAATAAAAATAGTAAGAAGGTTAATATACCTGTTAAAAAGTATCTGCCATATATATTAATCTTTTTAGTAGTAGCTTTTCTAATCTATAGAGTAGTTTTACTTCTAAGTTTTAAAGTTGATTCAACACAGATACCTAAAGAGAACCTTTCTACTGATTCTTCAATGGTGAATAGCCTGTTTGTTTTCGAACAGGATGAGAAAATCGTATATATGGAATCTATTACATACAGTAGTAGTCAGAATAATATACTTAGGATTCCTATACCCACAGATATTTATGTTACAGAAGATGAAGTAGATAGCTATCCTATATCTTCTATGAGGGCAGTAGGGGAGTTTTTAGATTACAATTTCGGTAGAAATTATACTGTAGAATATATGAGTAACTTACTAGGTCTTAAGTATGATAACTATGTCTGGATAGTTGATAGTGGTAATAATACGGATGAATTTCTCTCAGAACTTTCGGTATGGAGCATACTGTTTAACCTTCAATTTAGTCATAATCTTAGAAATAATGTGTATTCTAATCTTCCTATCCTCAATCTAATCAAAGAGGTTAATTTTATCAATCAGTCCCTTTCTTCCTTTGAATCTGAACAGATGAATATTGTTGAATGTTGTGTTGAGGAAGTGACACTCTCTTCTGATAGAGTAAGAAGACAATTTAACACTGCTAATTTTGATAAAGAACTTTCTAAATATATTAGTGGTTTAGTAAGTAGAGAGGTCGAAAGGGAGAGAGTGAATGTAGAGGTGTATAATGGTAGTAATATTACAGGACTAGCTAGTGAGTATGCGAGAATAGTGAGACATACAGGGGCTAGAATATTGAGATATGATAATGCTCCACATTTGTATGAAGAGACTGTTATATATGTTCCAGAGCCAGAAAATTATCAGAATTCATTGATACTAATTCGAGATGTGGTAGGTAATAATGTGAAGGTGAAAAATGAGAGACCTCAGTTTGTGACAACAGGTGACATTGTTTTAGTTTTAGGTGAGGATATATCGAATTAGTTTTTATTTAAGTAAAATATTTTGTAGAATATATATATTATGGTAATAGCTATCTTTATACTTTTGATTTTTTCTCTTGGTTTTATTACCTTTACTTTTGTCGTCAGTAATAAACTGGGTAAAGATCAAGAAGAGGAGATTTCTGAGGAAATCCGAAACCCTCTAGTTATGCAGGTACTTGTACCTAGAGAGAATGATAAGACTCCATTAGCAGCAGAGCAGATGTTTGCGTCTTTGCATGGTTTATTAGGTGAAAATAAACGATGTGAGGATGTAGTAGGCTTTGAAATAGTATCTACTGGGGAAGGTGGGATAAGGTTCTATGTTGTATCTCCAAAGCACTTAGCAAAGTTCGTAGAGGGCCAGATATATGCACAGTATCCAAATGCAGATATTCAATATGTTAAAGACTATACCTTACAGAAGAGTTCTAGTGGGACATATATAACTACTGGTGAGATAGAGTTTGTAAAAGACTACATTTTCCCTATCAAGACTTTTAGGGATTTTGAAGTAGATCCTTTAGCCGCTATTACAGGAGCAGTATCAGATTTAAAACCTGGAGAGAGTGCTTGGATACAGGTATTGATAAGGCCTGTTGCTAATTTCTGGCAAGAGGAGTCTAAAAGATATATTACTGCAATTAGAGAGGGTAAGGATTTAGATAGTAATTTCTTTAAGAATTTAGCTAAAGTCTTTTTAGCTATTGGAAAGTCTTTTTCAAGTAGTAGTGAAGACTCTGGTGCTAAAAAGGAAATTGTTAGATTAGCACCTGGTCAGGAGGAAGAGCTTTCTCAGATTGAGAACAAGATGCTAAAAGTAGGATTTGAGTTTGTAGTAAGAGTAGTAACTAAGGCTGAAAATCAGATTAGGTCTGAACAGATATTGAGAGATTCGGTTGCTAGTTTTAAGCAGTTTACTACTGCACATTTAAATAGTTTTTCATACTCTGCAGAGGAAAGAGAAGCTAAAGAGATATATACGGATTTTGTTAAGAGGAAATTGCCTGAAGAGACTGTAGATATTATGAATATTGAAGAGTTAGCTTCTGTATTTCATCTTCCTAACATATCTGTAGAAACACCCAATATTGCTTGGAGTAGGTCAAAGAAATTAGAGCCACCTATGAATTTACCTACAGAGAGTGATTATGGCGTATCTGTGTTTGCCGAAACTGATTATAGGGAGCATAAGATTAATTTTGGTATAAAGCCTGAGGATAGAAGAAGACATTTCTACCTCCTTGGTAAAACTGGTGTTGGTAAATCAACTGTATTTAAGAACATGTTTATTGCTGATATTTTAAGAGGAGAGGGGGCTTGTTTTGTAGATCCTCATGGTGAGGCAGTTGAAGAGCTTTTAGATTTTATACCTCCAGAGCGTATAGATGATGTAGTGTATTTTGATCCTACTGATGTTGAGAATCCTGTTGGTTTTAATATGTTGGAGTTAAGAGATAAATCTCAGAGGGATTTAATAGCTGATGGTGTAGTAGAGGTGTTTAAGAAGCAGTTTGGTGATTCTTGGGGTCCAAGGCTCCAGTATATACTTACAAATGCTGTAGCAACTCTTCTAGAGGCTCAGAATACTACACTATTGGCAGTGATTAGAATATTAATAGATAAGAACTATCGTAAATTCATACTTAAACAGGTAGATGATCCAATTCTTCTTCAGTTTTGGGAGGATGAATTTGAGCAGATGTCTTCAAATAGAAGGCTCGTTACGGAGGCTGTAGCTCCTATACAAAATAAGGTAGGAAGATTTATATCCTCAGCAGTTATTAGGAATATTATTGGTCAGGTAAAGTCTACAATTGATTTAAGAGAGATAATGGATGAGCGTAAGATACTTCTAGTTAATCTTGCTCAAGGTAAACTGGGTGAGGAGACAGCTTCTTTGTTAGGGGGTATGATAATTACTAGATTGCAATCTACTGCTATGGAGAGAACGGATTTGCCATTTGACCAGAGGCGTGATTTCTATCTTTATGTCGATGAGTTTCAGAACTTTGCTACAGAATCTTTTGCTAAAATTCTCTCTGAGGCAAGAAAGTATAAACTGAATTTAACTATGACTAACCAGTATATCGATCAAATACCTTTAACGGTAAGACAGGCTATATTCGGTAATGTTGGTACTTTGGGTTCATTTGTAGTAAGTCAATCGGATGCATCGATTTTAGAGAATGAATTTGCACCTGATATTACAGCTGATGATTTAGTTTCTTTAGATGCTCATGCAATGTATATTAAACTTTGTATAGATGGTATGACTTCTGTGCCTTTTAGTGCTAAATCTCTTCCCCCTAGATATATGGGATACGGATTAAAGGATAGGGTAGTAGAGAGTTCTAGAGAGAAGTATAGTATGGATAGAGAGGTGATAGAGGATAAAATTAAGAGATGGAGTAACCAGAAGTATAGTGATAAGGGAAATAGGTCGGTGATGCATAGAGATAAAAAGGATGGGAAGAAGGGTGGGAGAAAGAAGAGCGAAAAGAAAGGTCCCTAGTTTATAGTTCTTAAATCCATCGTAATATTTATCTCAGAAGGAATGTTTCTCTTGAGTTTTTTGAAATCCTTTATATCTCTTGTTAGTATATATTCGCATTGTTCACTAATCGCAGAGTAATACTGTAATGTATCTTCGAAGTCAATTTTATACGAATTTAGAGCTTTATTTATAATTAAAGCATCAAGATTTACTAAATTTATTAAAGAAAGCAAATTTCTAACTTTTTTGTCTATATCAGAATTTGGTTTAATTTTGAGTACGTAGTAGGCAATATGAACTGATAGAGTAGACATATATACAGAAGAAGTTTCTAGAAAAGGTTTTATTTCATCTATGGATATATTTTCTAGATTCCTATTAGTAAGGATATCCATAAATATGTTAGTATCCAGGTATACTGTTTTCATTTGAGATGTTTTTCTTCCATAATTTTTCTGTATTCTGCATCATAGTCAAAACTTTCTTTTTCTTTGTCTGTCATTTTGATACAGCCTATTGCTTCTTCTAGAATTTTCTCAACATTTTTCTTGTTATTTTTTTTCTTCATTTTTATCTCATAGCTTGTTGGAATGAAGTAGGCTAAAGGTTCGCCCCTATCTATAACTTCATAGGCTTGTCCATCTTTCAGGGAATCTTTGAGCTGCGTCAGATTATGTCTAAATTTTCTTAAGTTTATCTTTTTGTATTCCATGTTTAACAAAAGTTTAACATTTCTTTATCTTTTTGTAAAGTCATCTATATGATAGAATAATGAATATGTCAGGACATAGTAAATGGTCAAAAATTAAACATCAAAAAGAGGCCAATGATGCTAAAAAGAGTAAGGAATTCTCAAAGATTTCTACACTAATCACTCATGCTGCAAAAACTGGGGGAGGTGACCCAGAGATGAATCCTACTTTAAGGATGTATATTGACAAGGCTAAGAGTATTGGTTTCCCTATAGATAATATTGAAAAAGCTATAGCTAAGGGTACGGGTGAAGGTATGGAGGGTATGGAATTCCGTGAGGTCACATATGAGGGTTACGGGCCAGAGGGTGTTGCCTTTATCATAGATTGTTTAACAGATAATACTAATAGGTCGGTTTCAGAGATTAGGAGAATGTTTGAGGAGATGGGTGGTAGTTTAGGAGAAACCAATTCTGTATCATGGAATTTTGATATTAAGGGTAAGATCGAAGTTAAGGCTGGACATAAAGAGAAGGCTGAGAAGTATGGAGAGGACGATAAGTTTGTAAAGGATGACCTAGAAGAGGTTATGATGGCGCTTATGGATATTGATGGGATATTAGATATTAGAGAGACAGACATTGACGGAGTAGAGGGTGTAGAGGTTATTACAGAGTTTAAAGATATGTCTAAGATTAGAGATGAGATATCAGAGAAACTTCCATACGTTATAGATGATGCATCTATTGTTAAAATTCCAAATAACAGAAAGAAGTTAGAGGGAGAGGCCTTAGAGAAAGTAAAGAGGGCAATAGAGAAGTTTGAGGATAGGGATGATGTTCAGAAGGTTTGGACTGATTTAGATGTATAATATCCTATGAGAATATTAGGTATAGATCCAGGTTTAGCTATAGTAGGTTGGGCTATTGTTGATTTTGATAAAGATCTTAATCCAACGCCTGTAGACTACGGTGCTATTATCACAGATAAGGAGCTAAATATATCTACAAGGTTAAAAGAGATATATGAAGATATGCATGAGATAGTAGAAAAATTTGAACCTGAGGCTTGTGGTGTAGAGACATTACTTTTTTATAATAATGCCAAGACAGCTATATCTGTAGGAGAGGCTAGGGGAGTAGTTCTTTTAGTTTTAGAAGAGTACGGTTTACCTATACATGATTTTACTCCTTTACAGGTTAAAGATGCTGTTACAGGTTATGGTAAGGCTGATAAGAAACAGGTACAGGAGAATGTAAAGAGATTTTGTAATTTAGAGAGCATACCTAAGCCTGATGATGCAGCAGATGCATTAGCAGTAGCTATTGCTACTAGTAGGTTAGTATAGCCCTATAGTTTTTCTTTGCATTACGGAGTATAATGGTGAAATATGAGAGCAGTTGAAAATTCAATTCAAAAACATTCTGATAAAGGTTCATATAGATATGAATCTTTAAGTACTCGTGAGCAAAAGGTTGTTAGAGATAATACTAATAGATTAATATATACAGTAATAGGTAGTGACTTGTTTGAGGATATTTCTGATAGTCGAAATCTTTTAGATAAATATAGAGACTTTATAGATAATGAAGTAAATCGCGTTCCATTTCCTCAGATAAAGAAATCAGAGCCCTCAAGACCCACAATAAGTTTTTTGAAGAATGGGGAAAAGAATATGTGTATGATGTTGATTGATACATCAGAAGAATTTCTTCCAGAGGGTTACCTTATAGTAGATTTTGAAGAAGCTACGCTGAATTCTTTAGAAAATAAGGGAATGATTGAAGATAATCAAAGAAAGATTGATAATTTTATGGAATTAACCGATAGATATCTAGATAGTCTGGAGGAGAGTAACTAATAAACACTGCTCCCTAAATATGATATATTATAGGTATACATGATCTCATATATATCAGGAAAAATTCTCAAAACAAATACAGGTAAAGAGAGTTACATAGATATCCTTACTAAGAGTGGAATAGGGTATAGGGTGTATGTACCAACTAATACTAAAATGTTTCCTAAAAAAGAGAATATAACTCTCTATACAAGCTTTCAGGTAAGAGATGATTCACAAACTCTTTACGGTTTTGATAAGGAAGTAGATAGAGACTTGTTCGAAGAGTTAATAGGCGTGTCAGGTGTAGGTCCTAAAACAGGATTAGCCATACTGTCTACATATGATAGAGAAGAGCTGGAGAAGATTATACTCGAAGGTGATTCTAAGAAATTAAGTAAGGTAGTAGGTTTGGGTAGTAAAGGTTCTCAGAAAGTAATACTAGAGTTAAGAGGTAGGATAGACTTTAAGGATGAAGATAAGCAAAGTATAGAGAGTAAGAGGATTAAGGAATTTAAAGGTGCTATGAGAGCTTTAGGTTTTAGAGGAGAGACAATGGACCTATATGTTAAGAAAGCCGAGAAGATATTAGATAAAGAGATATTAGAGATAGAGGATTTACTTAAGAAAGTTCTATCAGACTAATGATTAAATCGAGTAAAGAAACAGAAGAAAAGAATAGGGGAAAGAACAGTAAAGTTGTTGTAAATGATGATTTAGAGGATAAAGAGTCAGAGCAAAAGATTAGGCCTTCTAGATTAGCAGATATCGTAGGTAGGAGTAATGAGAAAAAAGCTCTAAAGATGATGATACATTCTGCCCAGAAAAGAAATGAAGTTGTAGATCATATTCTCTTTTATGGTCCTCCTGGTTTAGGTAAGACAACTTTTGCTATGGCTATAGCTAATGAGATAGGTTCCTCTATTAGAATTACCTCAGGGCCTGCTATAGAGCGGCAGGGAGATTTAGCAGCTATACTCACTGGTCTTAAGGCTAATGATATTTTGTTTATAGATGAAATTCATAGATTATCTAGAGTTGTAGAAGAGATTCTCTATCCAGCTATGGAGGATAGGGCATTAGACATTATCATGGGTAAAGGGCCCTCAGCTAAGACTATTAGATTGAGCTTAGAGCCATTTACTTTGGTTGGTGCTACAACTCAAATAGGTAAGATTAGCTCTCCTATGAGAGATAGGTTTGGTTTAGTTCAGAGATTAGATTTTTTTGAGGAATCAGATATGCAAGATATTATCAAGCGTGCATGTAAGTTATGGAATATTAAGATTGAAGATGAAGCTCTTGAATTACTTTCTAGATGCTCAAGGGGTACTGCTAGAATAGGATTAAGGTTGCTAAGGAGAGTTAGGGATTATGCAGAGAATAAGGATAAGGATGTGGTCAGTGTAGAGGTTGTCGAGAATACATTGGAGATATTGGGTATAGATGAGCAAGGGCTAGAGGATATAGACAGAAGAATATTAGATCTTATACTTAATAGTTTCGGTGGGGGACCTGTAGGTCTTTCTACTTTAGCTGCTGCTATAGCTGAGGATGCTAGTACTTTATCAGAGGTACATGAGCCTTATCTTATGAAGTGTGGCTTTATTAAACGTACCAGTCGTGGTAGAGTACTAACAGAGAAGGGTATTAGATATATAAGTACACTATATG
>LDZT01010958.1_pt1 | contig 23844 bp, 20 predicted proteins | sample 615521 | NCBI WGS metagenome assembly LDZT01 (sample SAMN03408292, study PRJNA278302) | terrestrial metagenome | isolation source: oil reservoir sample SB1 | place: USA: Alaska, North Slope, Schrader Bluff formation | collected 2011-09
CGGTTACATACTTGATCTTTTCTCCAGCTATCTGAACAGAACCCAGTATTTTGCTTTTAGCCAGTATCTGACTGGCATAACAGCGGTTGTAGCCGGTAAGCTGGGTAAATTCATCCAGTATCATTATTTTTTTCTTCTTTTGGGCCTTCTGGTATCTTTCTTTTAATTCCCTGGTTATGGCCTTTTTTGCCTCATGGTTAACGTCTCCTTTAACCCCCTCTATACGGAAGATTGATACTTCCAATATAGGGGAGATTAACCTATAATGAAAATGATTTCATTTAGATTTTTATCTGAGGCATCGATACTTTTTAAATTATTTTTTTGATGAGGTAATTTGCTAACTTGACATTGATTATCTCAAAAAGTATAATAATTGCAGAATGTGAAATAAATTTCATAAATTAGGAGAAATTGCATATAATGAAAAATAATGAAGCATTAGTAGCTGAAATATGCAGAATGCATTATATAGATAATTTTAGCCAAAATGAAATATCCTCTGATTTAAGAATATCAAAATCAACAGTTTCACGTTTGTTGAAAGAAGGAAGAGAAAAAAAGATTGTTAGTTTTCATATCAAAAATTATGAAGATCGGATTGATTATCTTGAACATGAGTTAAAAAAATTCTTCGATTTAAAAGAAGCAATTGTAGTTTCTGATGAAGCAATTGTATCTGAGGAGTTTATCAAAAAAAAGGTGGCAAAAGCATCTGCGTTATCATTGGAAAGAAGAATAAGAGATTGTGATACTATCGCAGTATCATGGGGTACTACTTTGTCGGAAGTAGGGAAGGCGCTGGATATTTCAGATAAGTTAACTAATACTGAAATTGTTCCTCTGTTGGGCGGAATTGGAATTACTGGCAGAGATATTTTCTCTAATGAGATAGCCAGGAGATTAAGTAAGACCTTGGGTGGAAAATATTACCTGTTAAATGCTCCGGTATTTGTAAGCAATATAAAGATAAAAGAGGCCTTTGAAAAAGAGGAAAGCATAAAAGTAGTAATAGAAAAAGCTAAATCAGCTTACATTGCAATTGTAGGGGTAGGTACCCCTAAACAAAGTTCAACTATGATAAAACGGGGATATTTCTCTGTTGAAGAATTCTCCAAATTATCGGACAAAGGGGTAGTTGGTGATATTTGTACTGATTTTTTCGATATTAATGGAAATATTCTGAAAACATCTCTCAAGGATAAAATGATAGGAATAGGGGTAAAAGAATTGAGAAAATATGTGCCTATAGTAATAGGTGTAGCTTGTGGTGATGATAAAAAAGAAGCCGTTCTTGGAGCCTTGAGAGGAAAGTACATTAATGCCATTGTAACTAACAAAAGAGTAGCTGAATATGTAATTGAAAACACAAAATAATAAGTAATATTTAAAAAACAGAGTGGATAATGATTAATAAAAACAATATGAATCAAGATGAAATCTTGTTATCAGAAAAGGTCTATCAGTTTGCTTACCAATACGAACAGAAATACCATTACTGTTCACAATGTACTGTCGCTGCTCTGCAGAAAGTTCTTCAAATAGACAGTGAGGATCTGTTTAAAGCATCATATATATTAGCAGGAGGACTTGTAAATACCTGCCAGGGGACATGTGGTGCACTCGCAGGTGGGGCGATGATAATAAGCTATCTTTTTGGCCGAAACTCCAGAGAATTCTATGAAGGTACCTCAAATAAAAAAGCAAATTACCTAACCAAAAAACTCTATGACAGATTTGTAAAAGAGTATGGAGGTTGTTTATGTAAAGATGTACATAAAAAGATATTTGGACGTCCCTTTGATTTTTGGGTGGAAGAGGATAAAAAAATATTTGAAAAACTGGGTGGACATGTAGATAAATGTCCAGCTGTTGTTGGAAAGACTGCCCGGTGGACTTATGAAATTATTCAAGAAGAAATTAATAAAGAGAAGGAGAAGGCAAAAAATATGACTATAAATAAAGAGCAAAAAATAAAAATGTTTAAAACCATGAATAGAATTCGCACATTTGAAGACAAGCTTCAGAAGATATACAAAGATGGTAAATTGGATGGTCATTTGCATACCTCTCATGGACAGGAAGCTGTTGCAGTAGGCGTTATGGAAGCCCTATCTGACGAAGATATTATCTTTTCTAATCATCGAGGACATGGTCATTTCTTAGCCCGTGGTACTTCTCCCAGAAACATTATTGCTGAATGTTATGGGAAAGTGACCGGAACCAACAAAGGTAGGAGTGGAAGCATGTACCTTGTTGATATCAAAAGAGGAATGCCAGTGGCTAGTGGAATTGTTGGTGGCAATATCTGTGTAGCGACCGGTTCGGCCCTAGCTAGTAGCATTAAAAAAGATAATGCAGTAACAATAAGTTTTTTTGGGGATGGTGCAACAAATATTGGATTTTTCCATGAATCATTAAATATGGCCTCATTGTGGAATTTGCCTATTATTTATATTTGTGAAAATAATCAATATGGTGAGGCTACAAAAAGAGAAGAACATCAAAAAATAGAAAAAATCTCTGACCGTGCCAGTGCCTATTCCATGCCTGGCTTCACTGTTGATGGAACAGACCTGATGGCAGTCTATGAAGCAGTGAAAAAAGTGGTTGACAGAGCACGAGAAGGGGAAGGCCCTGCTTTACTTGAGTGTGTGGTGTACCGACTAAGGGGCCATTCAGCCGGAGATGTGGGTCCTTACAGACCAAAAAAGGAAGAAGAGGAATGGAATAAAAAATATGACCCAATTAAAAAATTTAAAGAGGAACTTTTAGAACAGAAATTATTAGGTAATCAGGAAATTGAGAAGATAGAAGAAGAGATAGAAAAAGAAATTGAAGAAGCTGTAAGTTTTGCCCTGGATAGCGAAGCACCACTTGCTGAGACAGTTTCCAAATATGTTTACAGGGAGGAAGAAAATAATGAGTAAATGCATGTATATTGAAGCCCTGAGAATGGCCTTAAGAGAAGAAATGCAAAGAGATAAAAATGTTTTTGTTATGGGAGAAGATATAACCAGGTATGGATTTGGCGCTAATAGAGGATTGGTAGATGAGTTTGGTCCTGAAAGAGTTAGGAATACCCCTATTTCCGAAGGTGCGATTATTGGCTCAGCTGTAGGTGCTGCCCTTCGTGGAATGAGGCCGGTAGCAGAAATAATGTTTGTAGATTTTATTATGATTGGAATGGACCAGATTGTCAATCAAGGTGCCAAGATGAGCTATCTATCTAATGGTAAGTTATCTGTGCCCATGGTAATAAGAGCACCAGAAGGGACTGAATGGTTTGGCGGAGGAGCCCAGCATTCACAGACCCTTCATTCCATATTTATGAATATTCCGGGAATAAAAATTGTTATTCCATCAGATCCTTACGATGCTAAAGGTCTATTAAAGAGTGCTATTAGGGATGATAATCCGGTATTATTTTTTGAACATAAACAACTTTATACCCAGAAAGGGGAAGTTCCTGAAGAGGACTATACTATTCCCCTGGGCAAGGCATCAATAAAAAAAGAAGGAGAAGATATTACTGTAGTAGCTACCTCCTGGATGGTCAAACACAGTTTGGAAGTTGCCGAAGAATTGAAAGATAAAATAAGTGTAGAGGTAATTGATACCAGAACATTAGTTCCTTTAGATAAGACCACAATTATCAATTCTGTTAAAAAAACCGGGAAATTGCTGGTTGTTGATGAATCTCCAGTCAATGGAGGGGTACAGGGAGAAATAATTTCTGCAATAATGGAAGAATCTTTCTGGAATATGGAGTTCCCTCCAAAAAGAATAGGTTCTTTAAATACTCCAATTCCTTTCAGTGCATCCTTGGAAAAAGAGGTTATTCCAACCAAAGAAAAGATTAAAAAAGAAATAATAAATACTGTTTCCAGTTAAGTTAAAGAGGGAGAGATAAGCATGTGGAAAGTAGAAATTCCAAAAACAGAATCAAAAGTAGAAGAAGCCACTCTTGCCAAGTGGTATAAAAAAGAGGGAGATAAAGTTCAGAAAGATGAATTGATTGCTGAAATAGAAACATTTAAAGCATTAATAGAGATAAATTCTCCCAATGATGGAAAATTGCATAAAATAATAGTAAAAGAAGGAGAGACTGTTCCAGTAAATACCGTTATAGCAATAATTGCAGAAGAAGGAGAAACCGTTTCCGAAGAAGAAATAAAACCTTTTTTACAGATTTTACAGAGCAAAGAAGGAAAAGAAGAAGCAGATGTTGGTAAAAAAGGAAAGGTAGATTCTTCACAAAAAGAAGCCAGTTCCGATACTTCTACTGGTAGGGAAAAAGTTAAAATAGCTCCTGTTGCACGTAAATTGGCTTCTGAGAAAGGAATCGATATATCCCTGGTTAACGGTACCGGTCCAGGTGGCGCTATAACTAAGAAGGATGTTGAAGAATATATTTCTCAGGACAAAGAGCAGGAAGATTTTAATATTAAAGAAATTTATCAATTGACTAAAGTTCAACAATTAAGTGCTGACAGGCTTACTGAAAGCTATAAAAATATTCCCCAATTTACTCTTTTCAGAAAAATTAATATTGCCCCGCTTCTTGAAAAGAGAAAAAAGATAAATTCTCAATCAGAGTTACATTTATCTCTAATTGATTTTATTATTGAAGCACTGATTACATCTTTTGAAAAATTTCCAGAATTTAATGCAGTATCTACAAAAGAGAGCTATAAATATAAATTGGTTCAAGATATGAATATTGCACTAGCTGTGGCTACAGATAGGGGATTAATGGTTCCTGTATTGAAAAATTTAGAAGGAAAAAGCATTTCTGAAATAGCCAACTTAAGAATTGAGATTACTAAAAAAGCCCTGGAAGGAAAATTACAACCAGAAGACTTTGAACAGGGAACTTTCACTATTACAAATTTAGGATTACAGGGAATAGAATATTTTACACCTATTATCAATACCCCACAGGTTGCAATTTTAGGGATAGGGATAGTAAAGAAAGAGCTCCTGCCTATAAGTCTTGTTGTTGATCATCGTATTATAGATGGAATCAAAGGGGCTGATTTCCTAAATTTTTTAGCCAAACAATTAGCCTTTAATAAAAGAAAGCAATATAAAGAGATGAAGAAGAAATCATAATTTAAGGACAATTCAGTTTGTTTATTACATTGAAAAATATTATAATCGTTGTTAGGAAACAAATTAAAGATAAGTTACTATTAATTTTTAGAATATTAAAAGGCCAAGTTGAAGTATGATTTATCAGATATTATTTATCTTAAAATAGCCTTTAGTAGTTAGTAGATTCTTGGAAACTTTAGCATAAAAGCAAAATTATAAGGGGGTGATTAAAAAAGCTAAGGTTTTTAAATGTTTATGTTAAAAAAGTTACTATTTTCAAAGAATTTTAAAACAAACAAAAAAGAATTATGAATAATTAAAGGAGAAAAAAATGAAAAAGATTGTCTTGTATTTAATGATTTTAACTTTAGTCCTGTTTAGCTTTTCATCGTTTGTCATGGCAGATGATACTGATTTTGAAATTGTTATGGTAGTTAAGTTGGAAGGAGTTGCCTGGTTTGATAATATGAGATTAGGTATTCAAGAATTTGCTGAGGAAACTGGTGTAAATGCCTACCAGATTGGAGCAGATACAGCTGATCCAGCCTCTCAGGTAGCCCTAATTGAAGATCTTATTGCTAAAGGCGTAGATGCAATACTGGTTGTTCCTAATGATCCAGTAGCATTAGAACCAGTTTTTAAAAAAGCAAATGATGCTGGAATTCTTACATTCACCCATGAAGCATCAAACCAAAAACAAGTAAGTTTTGATATTGAGGCTTTTGACAATGATGCCTACGGAAGGCATATGATGGATGTTATGGCAGAAGATTTAGGATATGAAGGAGGATATGCCTGCTTTGTAGGACATCTAACTTCAACTACTCATAATGAATGGGTTGATGGTGCTATTGCCCAACAGGAAGAACATTATCCTGATATGGAGATGGTCACTGAAAGAATTGAAGATAGGGAAAATCAGCAAATTGATTATGAAAAGGCCTTAGAGTTGCTAAAAACATACCCCAATCTTAAGGGGATATTAGGAACTGCCATGTGTGGTGTTCCTGGATTTTCACTGGCAATTGAAGAAAAAGGTCTTGTTGGTAAGGTAGGAGCCTATGGAACCTGCTTACCTTCTGTTGCCTACGATTATTTAAAGAACGGTTCTGCTAAATCTATCCATTTTTGGATTCCTGCAGATGCTGGCTATGTCACCGCTAAGGTAGCCTGGGAACTTCTCAAAGGTAATGAAATTACTGAAGGTATGGATTTAGGCAAGCCTGGTTATGAAAATATTACTATTAAGATGAATGAATTTGGCACCCCTGTTATTTATGGTAATGCATGGAAAGACGTTACCGTTGAGAATATAGATGAATATGACTTATAGAAACATTTCTTAAAAAGAAAAAGGCTGGCTGTTGTGGTATAACCTTTCAGCCAGCCTTTATATCCCAATTAATTATCCTATTTTTAATTTGAACTTTATAAAATAGAGTTGATATTATTATTTTCTATAATATGTAATAAAAATTTCTAAATAAATTGAGTGGTGAAGTTAGGATGCCTGAAAATTCAGAAAAGTTTTTAGAAGTTAAAAATATAAGCAAATCATATGTGGGTGTACAGGCATTGGATAAAGTAAACTTATCAATTAACAAGGGAGAGATATCCTGCCTGGTAGGTGAAAATGGTTCCGGGAAATCCACGTTGATAAAAATAATTGCTGGTGTAACTCGTGCGGATGAAGGCGAAATCATAATAGAAGGTAAGAAATACAAGCATATACATGCTATTGATGCTATCAGACAGGGGATACAGGTAATTTATCAGGACCTTTCTTTGTTTCCAAATATGTCAATTGCTGAAAATATCTCTCTTAATCAAATGATAGAGAGGAAGAGAAAGGCTATTAGCTGGAAAGAAGTAAGAGAAATTGCTGAGAAAGAGATTTCCAATATCAACAAAGATCTGGATTTAGATGAGAAAGTAGAAAATATTTCTATTGCCAACAAACAACTTGTAGCTATTTGCCGGGCATTAACCCATAATGCCAAGTTGATTATAATGGACGAACCCACCACTGCAATTGCCCAAAAGGAAATAGACTTTTTATTCTCTGTAATTTCTGATTTGAAGAAAAGAGGTATATCTACTCTGTTTGTTAGCCATAAGCTTAGTGAAGTTTTAAGGATTTCTGAAAAGGTAACAGTTATAAGAGATGGAAAATTAGTTGGGGTTTATAATACAAAAGAATTAAACCATGATACCCTTTCTTTTTATATGAGTGGCAAGAAATTATCCGACTCTGTATTTGAATACAAAGAAAAGAAAAAACAGAAAAAACCCTTATTGGAAGTTAAAAATCTTTCAAAAAAAGGAAATTTTCAGAATATAAATTTCCAGATTAAGTCTGGTGAGATTGTTGGAATAACTGGAATAATTGGTTCAGGGCGGACAGAATTAGCATTATCCCTTTTTGGTTTAAACAAAGCAGATACCGGACAAATCTACATCGATGGAAAACAGGTTAAGATAAGATTTCCTCAGGATGCTATTGAACATGGGTTAAGTTATCTACCGGAAGATAGGTTAAATCAGGGTTTATTTATAAAGCAACCTATCGGTAATAATATTGTAGTTACAATATTAAAAAAATTGTTGAATAAATTAAACCTAATTGAAAATAATAAAAAATATAAATATGCAGAAAAATGGAGCGAGGACCTAAATATTGTAGCCCCATCTTTGGATACGGCAGTACAGGCTTTGTCTGGCGGTAACCAGCAAAGGGTGGTTACCGCTAAATGGTTGGCTACCCACCCCAAGGTCTTTATTCTGGATGGGCCCACAGTTGGTATAGATGTCGCTTCAAAGAGTAATATTCATAACATAATTAGAAAATTAGCTAATCAGGGTATGGGAGTTATTATCATTTCTGATGAAATTCCTGAAATTCTTCGTAATTGTAACAGATTAATTGTAATAAGTGAAGGCAAAATATTTAAGAAACTAAATACTAATGAGGTTACAGAAAATCAATTATTGGATATTTTAGCAAAAAAAAATAATTAGGTTGATAAAATGGAAAAAAATAGAAATATTCAAAGAATAAAAAGAGCATTAAAACAACATGAGTCATATTTATTTGTAGTCATAATTGTTTATTCGATTTTTATAGCCTTTCTAAATCCAAATTTTATATCACTGGAAAATTTGTTTGATTTAGGTAAAAGTAGTGCAGTAATGGGTATAATGGCTATAGGGGTTTTTTTAGTTTTACTCTCTGGTGGTATAGACTTATCTTTTACTGCAATTGCAATATCAGGGCAATACATTTCTGCTAATGTTTTAATTGCAAGTGGAGTGGATAACATATTACTTGCTTTTATTATCTCCTGCTCAGTTGGAATTGCTTTAGGTGCCATTAATGGTTTTTTAATATCGCATTATAAAATCCCGACCCTTATTGCTACCTTGGGGACTTCCAGTGTTTTCCATGGAGCCTTATTAACAATGGTTGGTACCAAAGCTATTAATTCAGCCCAATTACCAGATTGCTTTAAGAATTTCGGTTCATATGATGTTCTCGTTCTTACGAAACCAAATGGTGTAAATTATGGTTTATCTATTTTTGTTATAATATTTATACTTATTGCTCTGTTAACCTGGGCTATACTCAAATATACTATGTTAGGAAGAGGAGTATATGCCATAGGTGGAGATTTGAACGCTGCTATTCGTTCAGCATTTAATATTCAAAGAATACAATTCTTTATTTATTGTTATGTCGGTTTTTTGGCTGGTATTGCAGGAGTTATTCATATTTCGCTTATTCGTTATGGAAACCCCACTTATTTAGTGGGAGATGAGCTCAGTGTGATTGCTGCAGTAGTATTAGGTGGAACTAGAATTACTGGTGGAACAGGTACCGTAATAGGAACAATAATGGGAGTAGCTATGCTAACCATATTAAATAATAGCCTTATTCTTGTAGGTTTATCTTCTTATTGGCATACTTTCTTTGTTGGGCTGATAATTGTTATCAGCGTTAGCATTACATCATATCAAAACAAAAAAAGTATTGGAAACATAGCATTAAGGAAATGACAGTAATAATGGGAGGAATTAATTGTTAGGTAAATATTCAAAATATTCAAATACATTAACTTTATTTATAATAATGATAAGTGTTTTTGTGGTGATTTCAATATTTTTACCAACCAAATTCTTAACCATTAGGAATTTCCAATCAATGTTCTGCCAAATCCCTGAATTTGGCTTGCTGGCAATCGCTATGATGCTTGCTATGTTATCCGGTGGAATAGATTTATCAGTGGTTGCCACGGCAAATTTGGCGGGAATAGTAGCTGCTCTTTTTTTAACAAAATATAATATTTTTCAGGTTGGGGGATATGAAGAATTATTTACTATAATTATTGCAATTGTCTTTGCTCTTATAGTCTCTTTAATATGTGGGTTTATTAATGGAATTCTGGTAGCTTATGTAAGAGTTCCAGCTATTCTTGCTACATTAGGTACGATGGGACTCTATTCTGGTGTAGCAATTATTATAACCAAGGGGTATGGTATAGTAGGTTTTCCAGAAAAATTCCTTTACATTGGAAGTGGCACATTATTATTGATACCGATACCAATGGTTATATTTATTCTTTGTGCTTTGTTTGTAGTTATACTCTTAAACAGAACAAGATATGGTTTTAGCCTGTACATGGTAGGGTCTAATCCCTTAGCCTCCCGTTTTAGCGGCATTAAAAATGAGAAAATTTTAATAAGTACTTATGTATTAAGCGGATTACTGGCTGGCCTGGCGTCTATAATAATGATATCAAGAGTTAATTCAGTCAGGCCTGGTTATGGTGAGGTTTATTTGCTGCAGGCAATATTAGTGTGTGTTCTGGGAGGAGTTGATCCTGCTGGAGGGTCCGGAAAACTATCAGGGCTTGTTATGGGCATGATTACCTTGCAGATTCTTCAGAGTGGCTTCAATATTTTATCATTTAGTCCTTTTTTTAAAAAGGTAATATGGGGATTGATATTAATTTTAGTAATGGTAATAAATTTTTACCATAACAAAACATCACGGGAATAATTCCAAGCTTGTAAAAATATTAGAAGATATGTTCAATAATGGAGGTTTAACTATGGCTGAATATTTGTTAGGAATTGATGCAGGTACTGAGAGTGTTAGGACAGGAGTGTTTGACCTTAAAGGAAATATACTTGGATTTGGCTCTCATCCCTATAAGACATATTACAAACACCCTGCCTGGGCAGAACAAAAAGTTGAAGAATGGAGAGTTGCGCTCACTAAATCTATTACAGAGGCAATCAAGGCTTCCGGAATTAATCCAAAAGAGGTAGTTGCTATTGGTCTTGATGCAACCTGCTGTTCAGTTGTCTTTTTCGATGAAGATAATAATCCTGCCCGAGATCCAATAATATGGATGGATGTCAGGTCATCTGAGGAGGCTAAATTTATTGAATCCATTGATGACCCGGCAAGAGGTTATAATGGATATAGCAAAGTATCTGCAGAATGGTTTCCATGTAAAAATTTATGGGTTAAGAAAAACCAACCGGAAATTTATGAAAAGACCAAACTTATTGCTGAATATACTGATTGGATTACTTATGAGTTGACTGGAGAATGGACTTTGGGGATTTGCACAACATCTGTTAGAGGTTATTATGATAATGAAAGAGGTGGATTTCCAAGAGAATTCTATAAAAAAATTGGACTCGAGGATATATTTGAGAAGTTACCAAAAAGAGTTTTAAAGCTGGGTGAAGTTGCCGGCACACTGCGAAAAGAAATTGCTGAAAAAACCGGTTTGACAGAAGGGATACCAGTGGCACAGGGAGGAGCCGATGCAATGATTGCAGTAATTGGCCTGAATGCCCTGAAAACTGGCCAACTAGCCTATATTACTGGTTCTTCTCATCTTTTATTAGGCATATCTGATAAAAGATTTCACACTAAAGGACTTTTTGGAACCTATCCTGATGCGATAATTGACGGAACATATCTGATAGAAGGTGGTCAGACATCGACAGGCTCAGTCTTAAAATGGTTTAAGACAAACTTTATTAATAAAAATATAGAAGAACAAGCAGAAAAAGAAAAATTAAGCATCTATGAATATATGGATAAACAGGCGGAATCATTACCACCTGGTTCAGAAGGAGTAATTGTTTTAGAGCACTGGCAGGGTAATAGAACACCATATGTCGATCCTTACAGTAGAGGAGTTATTCGGGGACTTTCCCTTAAACACACCCCAGTACATGTATATAGGGCGATAATGGAAGGCGTAGCCTATGGAACAGAGGTAATATTAAGGACTATGAAAAAAGGTAAATTTGAAGTCAAGGAAATAATTGCCTGCGGAGGTACCACAAACAGCCAGTTATGGCTTCGAATTTATGCTGATGTCACTGGACTACCTATTAAAAGGACCACAACCTCAGAGGCAGCAGCCCTGGGTTCAGCGATTTTAGGTGCTGTAGCTGCCGGTAAATATAATAGCATCAATGAAGCAGCCGATAATATGGTTAAGTTTAAAGATACTATTAATCCTAATTTGGCAAACCATGAAAATTATAAATTTTTTATAGAACAGTATGAAAAGACCTACTGGGCTTTAGAAGAAAGTGCCCATAAAATAAGTTCTCATATTTACAACTTGAATAAATAAACTAAGATAATAGGAGGTAATAATGGAAACGGTTGAGATTAAGGTAGAAGAGTTAAATAGAGAATCCTTTAAACCTTATGGGGACATAATCGATGTGCCCGATACCATCCCTGATAGTTCTAATAATGAATTGGATCTTTGGTGTGGAATCAGCGAAGTCAAGATAGACGAGGGTGTCAGTCAATTTTGCTGGCTTAATGTGAAGTCAAAACGTCCTTTCATATGCAATAATTTCGAATGTCACAAAAGTACTTCAGAAGCAATGATACCAATATCTGGACAATCAATAGTATTAGTTGCTAATAATTCAGATTCTGACCTACCTGTTAGAGATACGACAAAGGCTTTCTTTGTCAACGGTAGAAAGGGCTTTAATTTTAAACCAAATGTCTGGCATTGGCTTCCCTATCCTTTATCAAAACAGGCCAGCTTTATATTGGTATTTAAAAAAGGTACACCAGATAAAGATTTACATGTGATAGATTTAAATGAAAAATTGAATTTATCCATTAAAATAGTTTTATAGCATTATGTATGGTTAAGTTATAATTTATATCAAAATTAAATAAATTTTAATTTTAGAATATTCAAAACTAAGCAATAATAATGTCATGGTCTAAGAAACCCTGTTTATGTTTATATCGAATAAATATAATAAAATAGTTTACTTCAATGTAGATATTAATATAGAATAGTTTAAAAATTAAAATACAGGGAAGGTTTGTAAGAAATGAGACTTTTATACCAGGGAAAGACAAAAGATGTTTATGCACTTGATGATGAAAATTATCTATTGATGTTTAAAGATGATGTGACTGGAGACAACGGTGTATTTGATCCGGGTTCAAATACTGTAGGTTTAACCATGGAAGGTGCTGGCAGGGCAGGCTTGAGGCTAACGAAATTGTTTTTTGAAAGACTTAAAGAAAAAAATATACCCACACATTATATAGATGCTGATATTGACAATGCCACCATGACTGTAAAACCGGCAGAGGTGTTTGGAAATGGACTTGAGATTATTTGTCGATACAGGGCAGTAGGAAGTTTTTTAAGACGTTATGGGTTATATGTAAAAGAAGGCCAGCCACTGGATGCCCTGGTGGAAGTCACCCTGAAAGATGATGAACGTAATGACCCGTTAATTACTGATGATGCCCTGGATATGCTGGGAATTCTCTCCAAAGATGAATACCAGACCCTAAAAAATCTGACCCAAAAGATATGCAATATCATCAAAGAGATATTGGCGGAAAAGGGCATTGAGTTATACGATATTAAGCTGGAATTTGGCAGATTAGAAGATACCGGGCAGATAATTTTAATCGATGAGATTTCCGGCGGTAATATGAGGGCATTCAAAGATGGAAAATATATCCAGCCACTGGAATTGGAAAGACTAATACTGGAAGGGTAAAGGATAGTTTTCAGTTATCAGTTTACAGTTTTTGGTTAAAATATAAAAAACAAATGATTGATGCCCTTAATGGATTTATTAAAAAAATAAAAAAATGTAAACAGCGTAATCTATGCTTTGAATCAAAAGTGTTACCTATGTACTGGTCAAATCTAAATCTTCAGTATCTTGAAACTCGCAACTTGTATCTTGTTCCTCTATTTTATTATATTTATTATAAAAATCCCTTTTACATTAACGTTGCGTTAAGGTTTATAATTTTAGCAATAAAAAGCTTTAGAAAGAAGTTTGTTCTAATTGTTCTAAATGGAATTTACAATAAAAAAAATTGCAGAATTGTCTGGAATAAGCAGGAGAACATTGCGGTATTATGATGAGATAGGCTTGCTTAAGCCTGGCAGGATTAATTCATCAGGGTACCGAATTTATACACAAAAAGACATTGATAAGCTGCAGCAGATAAAGACTATAATGTATAAAGAGAGGAAAATAACAATGAGTAATGAAGAAAAATTTGTTCGAATGTATGTTTGTGATGAAAGATTTAAGCAGTATTATGATAAAAATCAGCCAGGAACTACCGAATTTTTGAAAAACGCAGTGCTTATTTATACCGGAATGACAGAATAGGAGGATAAGTTTCTAAAAAACTAACAGATATTTTTTACTGTACAATAGAAGTTTTTAAATACATCTCTACGTCCTATTACACCCACCAGCTTATTGTTTTCAACTATGGGAAGAGTATGAATATTTCGGTATTTCATTAATGCAATAATTTCGTCTAAATCAGTCTCCGGTTCAGCGGTGATAAATTCAGCAGACATAGCAAAATCGACTTTGGGTAATGAATTGTCATCACTGTTATCTTTCAGTATTTCACCGGTTTTTATCAAATCCATTACCATAAAAAGATCATCTGCCGTAATAATCCCTATAATTTCATCATTTTCCAATACCGGGAAACCACTTATTCTCTTATCTATCATTAATTTGGCAATATCATCAAGCGTATCATCCTTTTTAACAGTAATGACATCCCCGGTCATAATATCTCTTGCTTTAATTTTCTTTAAATTATCTGTCAATTCCTGCATTGTAAATTTCTTATGATTTTCCATTTTATACCTCGCAAAATTTCTTTTTATGTTTCCTGGAATATTTCCTCAACTTGTTTTAAAAATTCTTTTATATCATATGGTTTGGTTATAAATAAAGCTGCTCCCAGGTTTTTGGCAATTTTTTCCATGCTGATCTTACTGGTTTGTACGATAACAGGTATTGCTTTATAATCCTTGTGCTCTTTCAACTCCTGCAAAAGATGAATGCCGTTCATTGTTCCCTGCAATGTAATGGATAAAATAATTAAATCTACCCAGTGTCTTTTTAAAATTATTAAAGCATCATTACCACGGTAGACAGCCTTTACAATATAATGTGCGGTTTCCAGGTTTCTTTTTAGCCTCTCAGAATGAGTAATATCCCCGTCAACGATAAGTATATGTTTCTTAACCATTTATTTCTCCATTTCTTTTGAGACAAATAACATGCTTTTTGTCCAATTCAAAATGATATTTTTTATTACGAATAATTACCTTTTCTCGATATTCTTTAGGCTTTTTCCTGACAGCTGACAATTTGATGCTTATATCATGTTTCCCTATTTCGAAGATATACCAGATATCCCGGTATTTAAGTTTAAAGTGAATATGCTTCCATTTCTTTGGTATATCAGGATTTATATTTATTATACCATCAATCAGGTCAACACCAGCATACATTTTTATAGCAATATATACTGACCCTCCCATAACCCCAGTATGAATTCCTTCCGGTGTAGTTCCACCCTGAATATCATTGATGTCAGAGTTTAAAACTTCGCAATACCATTTCCATGATTGCTTTGCCTGTCCCAAAATATCTGATATATAACAATGTACAACTTTGCTCAATGTTGAACCATGGGAAGTTCTCTGGACATAATAATCATAATTTTTCTTGAGAATATCCATATCGAAGCTATAGCCAAGACCGTTAAAAATTTCATTCAGTTCTGAGATAGGGAAGAGGTAAGGGAGCATTAAAGTATCGGCCTGCTTGGCAACCTTGTATTCATTAGGTGATTTTCCTTCTGCTTTCAAAATTCGGTCCATTCTTTGAATATTTCCATATTTCTTTTTATAGGCTTCCCAGTCTAATTCCTTTAATTCAAAATATCCGTCAAACTGGCTTATAATTCCATCGTCATTAATAATTACTTTAATTCTTTTGGTCAATTCATCCCATAATTTAAGTTCATTTTCATCAATTTCGAGTTTTTTGAGCAGATTATTTTTTTGTTCCTCCGGCATAATTTTTGAGATCAGGTACAATGCTCTTTTCAGGGTCCAGACAATCATGATATTGGTATAGGCATTGTCTTTCAGACCGGCTTGGTCGTCACCAGGTAATTTTTCATGAAACTCATCAGGGCCCATTAATCCTGTGGTATGGTATCTTTTATCATCAGAGTCATAATATGTTAAGCTGGCACCGAATTTGGCAATTGAAAGAAACAATTCCGCCCCGTATTTTGTTAGAAATTCCATATCTTTGGTTATTTTCCAGTGTTCCCAGATGCTATAGGCTATATCAAAGGAAATATGCCTTTGATTTCTGCTGTTATCAGGTCCCCACTTTCCAGATTGGGGATTCAGGTGTATAGTTTGAGTTTCTTCTTCTCCCGTAGAGCCGCTTTGCCATGGAAACATTGCCCCTTTATATCCATTTTCCAGGGCATATTTTCTTGCCTGCTCCAGCCTCCTATAGCGGTAGAGCAGGGAAGATTGGGTAATTTCCGGCATACGAAAATCATATACTGGCAAAATAAATATTTCATCCCAAAAGATGTGTCCTCTGTATGCCTCGCCTGATAAGCCCCTGGCAGGAATCCCTACATCCAGTTTGGCATTATGGATGGAAGCGGTTTCTAAAAGATGGAAAATGTGCAGCCTTAATGTTTTTTGAGAAAATATATTTTCCCCAACATCTATATCAAACATTTCCCATAGCTCTGACCAGGCATTTTTATTGGTTTCGTAGAGAGATGCAAAGTCAGGACATTTTTTTGCTGATTCAATGGCACTTTGTAAAGGGTTATCAGTATCGTTGTCCTGGAAGGTATAAATAGAAACCTTTTTCTCAATTGTATATGTTTGTTTTTTACTAACTTTTATTTTGTATTCTTGAAAAATAGATTTCTCTTCTTTTTTGGTATCGATTGCAATTGGTTTTATTTCTTTGCCGTTACTGCTAATAATAAGAGAAGAAGCCTGGGCAATTTTAATCTTGGATTGGTTGGTTATTATTGATAGGTAAATGCCATTTTCGCTATACTGGTCAGTTTCATCAGGGGCTAAATGCAATGAATTAAGATCACTATATCTTTCAACCCCTTCGTTTTCGACAGTGCCATCCAATCCGGTTTGAACAATAATCTCACCACTATAATTTTCCGGTGTAATGGAATACTCCAAGGCTACCAGGTGCATATCTTTCATGTGAACAATCCTTCTGGTTTCAATTGAAGTAATTTTCCCGGATTTTTCCTTAATTTTGTAGTTTCTTATAAGTGCTGCTTCCTTAAAATCAAGTTTTTGGTAATAGGAAATAATTTTTTGCTTGGATGGTTCAATCCAGTCTTTGTATGTACCGGTTTTAAAGGTAAGAGGAAGCCAATTAGGACAGTTAACCATGTCTTCATTAGTGTTGGTTTTACCAGAAATATGGGTATCTAATTTATTAAATACTCCTGCCATATAGGTACCTGGATAGTGTATTCTTGAAGCAGATACCTCAGTGAATGCACCCCTGGTCCCCAGATAGCCATTTCCCAATGTGCACAAAGCTTCCCTTAGTTTTTCCTGACCTGGTTCAAATTTATTATATTCCAATGACCAGGGAGAAGTACCGTGGTTATTATTAAAACTAAAATTATTGTTTATTAGTATTTGAAATAACTTGTTCAAAGAATTTCTTTACCTCTTTCGGTGAATTTAATTGAAAGTCTGCTGCTGAAGGATTAAAGGGATTATCGGTCACCATAATAGCAGTTCCCCTGGTAATTATAGCTCTAAAGGCATACTCATCAGTGGTATCATCTCCGATATAAAAGGCAGATGTTTTGTCCCAGGGAATTTTTAGGGCATTCATAATCCATCTGATGGCTTTTCCTTTATCCCAGTCTATATTTGGCAGAATTTCGAATACTTTTTTACCTTTTAATAGTCTAAGCTCATCATATTTTTGAATAATACTATTTACAGTTTTCTCAATAAACTGTAAATCTTTTTGGTTTTTTACCTTGCGATAATGGGCTGCTACGCTGAATTTTTTTTCTTCAATCAGTGCACCTTCAATATGTTGAAATTTTTCTTTCAACTGTTCAATAATTTTAGCAACAAGCGGGATGGTCTTTTCTGCAACAGGGTGAATCATTGTAAAGCCACCAGGCCCCTTGATATCAAATCCATGGCTCCCGGCATAGAATAAATCCTGTATTCCTACCAGGTTTTGAACATCTTCCCTCATTCTTCCACTTACTATGGCAACTGTATGGATTTTTGCTAATAGCTCAACGGTCTCTTTCATTTCTTTAGAAATAACCGCAAGTTCCGGGCTTTCAACAATAGGGGTAAGTGTACCATCGTAATCCAGGAAAAATACCACTTTTTTATTATTGTTAAGAACTGATTTACCAGTACGTTGATAGTATGGATTGATAAAGATATCTTTTCCTTTTAAATGATTTACCGGTAGTATTGTTGGAGCGTTTTCAAGTGTGTCATAGTATTTAAAAAATGGTTTTGGCCTTCTGCTAAACCAGTCATTAATTATTTGAATGTCTATTTCAGCTAAATCAGGAACAACCAGATCAGCTCCATGTTTTGCCAGTTCTTTTTGATTATTTTCTCGGGCAACTCCCAGTACCAGGCCAAATCCAGCATTTCTGCCTGCTTCAACACCTGATGATGCATCTTCCACAACAACTGAATTTTCAGGAAGAGTGCCAAGGTTTTTTGCTGCAGTTACAAAGATGTCTCCCTCCGGTTTTCCTTTCAGGTTAAGTTCTGCAGAAACAATTCCATCAACCCTTGTTTCAAATAGATGATCAAGATTAACTGATTTAAGAATTGGCAGACAATTTTTAGAAGAGGATGCTACCCCAATTTTAATATCATTTTCTTTTAAACTCTTTATGAGTGTGATAGTTGAATCAAAAACTTCTGCTCCTTCTTCTTGTAGTAGTTCATTAAAGAGCTGATTCTTTTTATTTCCTATTCCACAGATAGTCTCTTTTCCCGGTGAGTCTGAAGGATCCCCGAAAGGGAGGTGAATATCACGTGATTCTAAAAAGTTTTTAACTCCCATATAACGAGGTTTTCCGTCTACAAAATTCAAGTAATCTCTCTGGTAAGTAAATTCTCTGAATGCTTCCCCGTTTCTTATTTCTCTTAATTTTAGGTATTCATCAAAAGTTTTTTTCCAGGCATGTGCGTGGACTGTAGCGGTTTTGGTAACAACTCCATCTAGGTCAAAAATTACGGATTGAAAGGTGAATTTGTTTTTCATTTTTTACTCCATTCTTTCCGTTTTTGTATTTTGTTTATTTAATATTTTTATAGCAATCTCTATTGTAAATACTTATTAAAAAACCGCACTAATCAACTAAAGAATAGTGCGGATTAGTATTTCAGAAAATAGGGTATTGAGTTTGAATTCCCGGGAAATAATATTTTTTCAGGTACCATAACATTATCTCTTTTATAGTAAAAGGTGCTTATAACATAAACTTAAATGATTAAATCCGTTATGTCAAATTTTTTTTATTTACAAATATTATAATAGCAAAATAATAATAAGTCAATAATAAATATTAAGTAGTAATTATTACTAATAAGATATTTTGTTTGCAGCATAATACTATTGCAATATTGGTGAATCTATGGCATATTATTTTAATATAAGCATTATTAAGATAACCATTAATTACTAATTACAGTGAAAGGTATTGAAGATGTTCCTTAAAAGAGATATTGGTAGTTCTTTAGTAGTTTTAAACAAAAAAAGAGAGATAAAATTAATAATTCTTCTAACAATAGGTCTACTATTTTTACAAATACTACCTCTAATTGTAGAGGGGAACGAAATACCAGTAAAATTAGGTAATGAAGTTTTGCTTGATGATTATTATTATCTTATTGACGGCAAAAATGTTGGATTGGTAACCAATCAAACTGGAGTGGATAGCCAGGGGAATAGTTTTATTGACAATTTGCTTGCTACCAGAGGGGCAAGACTGATAGCTCTCTTTGCTCCGGAACATGGCCTTGATGGTATTGCTAGGGCAGGTGCCAGTCTACGTTCCTATAATCATACGGATTATGATATACCTGTTTACAGTCTTTATGGAAGTACCCGAATGCCTACTGAGGAGATGCTCCTGAAAATTGAAGTCCTGCTCTTTGACATTCAGGATATCGGTGCTCGTAGTTATACCTATATGTCTACTCTGCAGTACTGCATAATAGCTGCTGAGAAATATAATAAATCGATTATTGTTCTGGATCGTCCCAATCCTTTAGGTGGTTTGATTGTGGAAGGGCCTGTAATGGAGGATAGGTTTAAATCATTTATGGGCGTGGATAATATTCCTATGGCCCATGGAATGACAACTGGAGAATTAGCACTTTTTTATAATCGTAAGATAGGAGCTGATTTAACTATTATTGCCATGAAAGGTTACCATCGAGGAATGATTTTCGAAGATACCGGACTTCCTTTTCTTCAAACTTCACCCAATATTCCAGACATTGAATCATTATATGGCTATATGGCAACTGGTTTAGGAGAGGGAACGGGGGTTTTTCAGCGAGACCAATTCCGTTGGGTTGGCGGAAAAGGCCTGGATTCTGTTCATTTTGCTGAATTATTAAATTCAGCAGGGCTCCCCGGGGTAAATTATATTCCAGAAGATAAGGATAATGCCGGTGGCGTAAAATTGGAAATATATGATAAATTCACCTTTAACCCTGCGAAAAGTGGCATTTATGCATTGGCTTATGCCTTTATGCTGGGAGATTTTCATGTCCCAAAGAGTACTCCTGAAAATATTGTGATGTTTGACAAAATTATGGGTACAGACAAAATAGGAAAATACCTGGAAGAGAAGGCAGAACCACAGCAGATTGAAGCATCATACCAGCTTGATTTACAGAGATTTATTGAAGAACGAAAAAATTATCTTATACCCCTATATGATTAATATAGTAAAGATCAACACCTGCAAAGCGGTTGCTTTAAGAAAATCCTAGAAGATTCTTCCCAAACTATTTGTGCAATATTATTTATAATTAGGATCCCAGATAAAATATTTTAACTAACACAAATATTGTCTTTTAGTAAAAAGCTGTATTAATCATCATCACGTTCAAAAAAAGTGAGTTTCTATGGTTAAATAGAATATTATTTGCTATTAAGATATAGTTTTGTAAATTCTTCGGTTAAATAGTTGTAGGCATCATCAACAGTATCACAAAATTTGAATAAGGCAAGTTCCTTTTCACTAATAGTGCCATATTCAACCATAGCCTTAAGATTAATAATTTTATTCCAGTATTTAGAACCATATATTACTATCGGAAGCGGTTTTACCAATTTTTTTGTCTGTAGTAAAGTAAGAACTTCAAATAACTCATCCAATGTTCCAAAGCCTCCCGGAAAGATAACCAAACCTTTGGCAAGATAAACAAACCAAAATTTTCGCATAAAGAAATAATGAAACTCAAAATTTAATTCAGGTGATATATATTGATTAGGATATTGTTCCATTGGCAAACTAATGTTAAGTCCTATTGATTTCCCGCCAGCTTCTCTGGCTCCTCTATTGGCTGCTTCCATCATACCAAATCCTCCTCCTGAACATACAATAAAACGAGAATCGCACTGCAATGACTTTGACCAGGTAGTTAAGCGTTTAGCAAGCTGGACAGCATCATTATAATAGCTGGAAAGAAAAACCTGGTTTTCAGCAAACTTTAGTTCTTTTTTCAGTGCCTCATTTTCCTGATTATTATCTGCTGACATATAACGTTCTTTGACTTTTTCTAAATATTTATTTGCCTCTTCGGGAGACTTAGTACGAGCAGAACCAAAAAAAACAATAGTGTCTTTAATATTTTGCTTTTTAAATCGTTGTCTGGGTTCCAATAATTCTGCCAGGACCCTGATGACCCTTGCATCACCACTATTGATAAAATCAATATTTTTATATGCCTTTTGTGCCCTTGATAAATATTTTTTCACTAAAAATACTCTACTTTCTTTTGGTTTTTATATATTTATAGAATTTATAGAAAATTTCACATTAATTAGTTTTCCAATTATTAAACACATTAAACATTATACCAGATATATTAATTATTTTTCAGTCATATTTTGCAATCTTTTGGATAACCCGGGAGTAATATTAGCAAGTACTTTACTTGAATTTAAAATTGGTTCATATTATAATCTTTAAGAAATTAGAGAAAGGATAAAAGAATGATTATAATTACTGCAAAATCTGTAGTTAAAGAGGGAATGAAAGAGAAATTTAAAGCTATAGCAGCTGAATTAATAGATTTAAGTAGGAAGGAAGAAGGATGTATTTCTTATAATCTATACGAGAATCTGGAGAATAAAAATATAATGACTTTTATTGAAGAATGGAAAGACGAAGAAGCAATAAGGCTTCATAATAACACTGAACATTTTAAAACTATTGTTCCGGAATTAGCAAAATTGCGTGAAGGCAAACCAGAAATAAATTTATATAGAACTGTTTTCAATAAATAGCTTATATTAATTTTTTACTTAACCATAAAACCATCTTCCTTAAAAGTAGCAATGGTTAAAGAAGGCTGATGCTATATTTAGTTCTCTTAGAGATTTAAAAAATTATTGACTTTTTCCTGATTGGTTAGAAGATAAACTTGATGATGGAGCTATTGTAATTGATTATTAAAAAAAATGAAGAAGCACAATATTCTACTATTGTTATAATACCTGCAAACAATGAAGAAAAAAATATTGGTATGGTGATTAAAAAATGCAGAAAATACATTAATAATATTATCGTAATTGACGATGGTTCCATAGACAATACAGCAAATATCGCAAAAGGCACTGGTGCAACTGTAATTATTAACAAGGAGAATATTGGAAAAACAGGTTCCTTGCAAAAAGGTTTTAGTAAGGGGTTAAAAGAGAGTGTAGCAATATTTGTGTTACTAGATGCTGATGGACAACATAATCCCCAGGAGATACCTTTATTTTTAAAAAAAATTGAGGAAGGTTATGATCTAGTTATAGGAGCTAGAAAATTTCAACAAGAATTGATGCCGTTTATTAGAATATTTGCAAATACCATTTCGTCTTATTTGGTGTCTTTAATAAGTGGTGTCAAAATCATAGATAGCCAGTCAGGCTATAGGGCAATTAAGAGGGAAGTTTTAGAAAGAATATCACTGACTTCAACTGGATATCAATCTGATACAGAGATGATTGTTAAGGCAACAAAATATGGCTTTAAGATAGGGTTTGTCCCAATTGATACTATTTATCATCCTGAAGCCAGAAGCAAGGTTAACCAGATTATAGATCCTATCAGATTTCTAATATTGTTAATAAAACTCTTATTTTGGAAAATAAATTTTAATAAAAATAGATAAGCCCTTTAATAAACTAATTACCAAAGGGTTTTATGCTAACATATTCAATATCTTTGATTTATTATTAATAATCAATAAAAAAGTATTATACGATTGCAGGTCCTTCGCTACGTTTATTTTTTAGGCTGATAAAGGCAACTGCACCAAGAATAATCAATCCTTGAATTATGTATTTGAAATAGAAGGGGACGCTTAGCATAACCTGTCCATTCTCAATTATGCTCAATAAGAAAATTGCTAAAATTGAGCCACCGATATTAACTAGTCCTGGTTTAAAAACTGTAGCGCCTAAGAATGCAGATGAAATAACTGTCATTTGAAAACCATCTCCAGCAGTTGCAGGACCACTACATAATTTTGATGATAGTATTACTGAAGCAAGACCAATTAAGAATCCTTGTAGCATGTAGCAAATAAATCGGATACGTTTGGAATTAATTCCTACATATTCTGCTGCATCAGGATTACTCCCGACTGCATAGATATAGCGTCCAAATTTGCTTCGGTTTGCTACAAGGAAAATAATGATAGCAGCAATAATGAAGATAATTGCACTTATTGGGATAAACCCAAAAACAGTTCCACGACCAATTACTGTCATAATATCCGGGTAGTATCCATAGAATGTTTTAGCCTTATTAATCCAGTATATAAGTCCTCTGCATAATGTCCAGGTAGCAATAGTGGCGACAAAGGCATGCATTCTTAAAGTAACTACAAAGAAGGCATTCATTGTTCCCCATAAAATGCCCAAAATCATAGCTATCGGAAACATTATCCAAATACTAATCCCCTTATCAATAAATATAAGACTTATAAGATTTAACTTGACAATTCCCTGTGGCTTGCCACAGGGTAGATTCTGAGTATTATGATGATATGAGTAAAAGAGAAGTTCAAAAAGGATATCGTTGTGCCT
>LDZT01003255.1_pt1 | contig 23698 bp, 19 predicted proteins | sample 615521 | NCBI WGS metagenome assembly LDZT01 (sample SAMN03408292, study PRJNA278302) | terrestrial metagenome | isolation source: oil reservoir sample SB1 | place: USA: Alaska, North Slope, Schrader Bluff formation | collected 2011-09
GGAAGCGAAACGACTCGTTCTTGCAGGGAATGTCCTTCAGGCTGTCCTGAGTGTCAAAAGTGGCGGTGTCGATGTTGCATTGATCCCGTTGAGTATTGCCCTGAAGCTTGAGGGTTCCTGGCATCGAATCAGCGCAGAACCGGTAAAGCTCTTCTATGGCCTTAAAAACGGAGACATCGCTGAAGATGCCATTGCCTTTCTAGATTTTGTGAAAAGCCCGGAATCTCGGCAAATCTTCAGGAAGAATGGCTTCGAACCCGTTTCCCCGTAGGGTTTTCGATAATTTGCGGATTTGTAAAAACTTTCCCGAAGACAGAAAAAATTCTGCCTGTTACCTCACGAAGAAATCTAGGAAATCGCCCATTTCCAGTTTGTAATAAACGCAGGTGGCTTTGTTAAGAGGTTCCGTAAGTTCTGTCAGAAGAGTGACAATCTGACATTCAAATGGAAGTCATCGGTTAATATTGACATTCTTTTTTGACATAGTAGTTTTGTAACATCAGTTTTTTTTATAATAATAACACTTTGTCATATTGCAAAGCTGTATTGCAAGGCAGGAGAAACATCTAAATTATGGGGAGGTGTTTTTTGTGAAAAAAATGAATGTTTTTTTGCTATTCGCTTTTGTTGTTGTGTTCATGACAGGAATTGCTAGCGCCGAACCTATTGCTTACGAAGACTTCAAGCTGGCAGCCATCTACCAGACTCCCATAGAAGAGCCCTGGGATGGTGCGATACACCAGGCATGCCTCAAAGCCCAGGAGGAACTGGGAATCACCTATGAATTTGCTGAGAGTGTAGGAGCAGCAGATTTCGAGCGGGTGCTGCGCGAATACGCTGAGCGGGGATTCCATTTGATAGTTGGTGATGCCTTCCTGGCTGGTGAAGAACCTTCACGGAGGGTAGCTAAAGATTATCCCGATGTAGCTTTTGCCTTCGGAAGTGAATTTGCGGAACAGGAGCCCAACTATTCTGTTTTTGACAACTGGATTCATGAACCTTCCTATCTTTGCGGTATCATCGCCGGCAGACTCACTAAAAGCAATATTTTAGGCGTCGTCGCTGCACTCCCGATTGCTGAAGTGAACCGCCTGGTTAACGCTTTCAAGCTGGGAGCCCTTTCCGTAAATCCTGATGTGAAGGTGAAAGTGTCTTACATCGGAAGTTGGTTTGATCCGCCAAAAGCGAAAGAGGCCGCAATAGCGCAGATAGAGGCTGGCGCGGACTTGCTATTTGCGGAACGATTCGGAGTTTTCGGAGCATGTAAGGAGCATGGAGTACTGGCTTTTGGAAACATGGTAGACCAACATGATCTTGCTCCGGAAGTTGTAGTGACAGGTCCTGTCTGGAATATGTATCCGACAATTCAATATAGTGTCGATGCCGTAAGGAAGGGAGAATGGGAGGCCCAGAACCTGAAGGAATGGAGCATGATGGCAAAAGGAGGCGCCAGCCTTGCTCCATTCCACGAATTTGAAGAGAAGCTTCCGAAAGACCTCATCGCGGAAGTTCGGGATCTCGAGCAGAAGATCCTTAACGGAGAATTCGAGGTTCCCATAGTCGAAGAGGAGCTCAAGTCTGATTGATCCGGCTCAGTGGCATCCAGCAGCTGTATTGACGTTTTGGAAAAAGGCCGGCTTCCAGTAATAATCTGGAAGCCGGCATTACTAAAGCTCCCCACCGTACACGGATCTCCAGGAAAATCGATTGCGAAAAGAATTATTACGAGATTCTTCATATCCCGCAGAAGCCTAAATAAGCCATTGTTCCCAGAGGAAAGATAGTTTTCTTTGCCAGACAGCTTGCTAGATGTAAAACACGGGGGAGAAAAAATGACAAATAACAAGCCTGTTCCTGTTGTCGAAATGCGCTCGATCAGGAAAACCTTCATGGATGTTGTTGCCAACAACAATGTAAACTTCAGGCTTCATAAGGGTGAAATTTGCGCCCTGCTGGGCGAGAACGGCGCCGGGAAAACGACCCTCATGAATATACTCTTCGGATATTACGCTGCCGACAGAGGAGAGATCTTTGTCAAGGGTAAAAAAACGGTTTTTTCCTCACCCCATGATGCAATACGCAACAGTATAGGGATGGTGCACCAGCATTTTTCTCTTGTTTTTTCCCAAACCGTTCTTGAAAACGTCGTCGTGGGAAGCTTCGGGGGGAAATTTTTTCTTGACCTCAAGGAGGCAAGAAAAAAGCTGCTTGATATCCAGAAGCGTTTCGGGCTTCAAGTGGATCCCGATGCTCCCGTTTGGACATTGTCCGTAGGAAGTCAGCAAAAGGTTGAAATTCTCAAGGCGCTATACCGCGAAGCTGAAATACTCATTCTTGACGAGCCTACAGCGGTATTGGCGCCTCTGGAAACAGAGGAACTGTTCAAGACCCTTCGTATTCTCGCGGCGGAAGGCAGGTCGGTCGTCTTCATATCCCATAAGCTTCATGAAGTAATGGAAATTTCTGACAGAGTTGTTGTTTTGGCAAAAGGAGAAGTTGTCGCTGAAAGGAAAACGTCAGAAACTTCCGAAAAAGAGTTGGCCAACCTTATGATTGGCCGTGAATTTGCAAAGGAGCCGTACAGATCGTCCAAAAATAAAGGTGCTCCGTTGTTAGAGGTGAGGGACCTGATCGTCAGAAGCGACAAAGGGTATGATGCTGTGAAAAACATTTCTTTCAATCTCCATATCGGTGAAATCACGGGCCTTGCCGGCGTTTCGGGAAACGGGCAAAAGGAACTTGCCGAAGTTTTGTTTGGTATCCGTGAGCCGGAGCAAGGTCTGGCCAGGATCGGCGACGAGTTTCTACCTTGGGGAAACCCGAAAGCGGCTGTCGATTTGGGAATTGGCAGAATCCCCGAAGACAGGATGACCACCGGCCTGATCCTCGACCTAACAGTAGAGGAAAATCTCGTTCTTGAGAATCACAAGAATTTCAAGAAGGGATGGACGATTGACTACAGGAGCATCAGAAAATATGCAGAAAAGCTTATCAGGGATTTTTCAATAAAAACCGCAGGTCCCAAGGCCATAGCTAAAACCCTGTCGGGCGGGAACCTTCAAAAGATTATTCTCGCCAGAGTTCTGACGGCATCTCCACGCATACTTGTAGCTTCCCAGCCTACTCGAGGGCTCGATGTCGGCGCCGCGGAATATGTTCATCGCCGAATTCTGGAAGCAAGGGATGCCGGCGCGGCGGTTCTGCTCGTTTCTGAAGATCTGGATGAAATTTTCATGCTCAGTGATCAGATTATGGTTCTGTACGAAGGAGAAATAATGGGAACAACCAGTCGCGCGGAAGCTTCAATGGAACAAATTTCTCTCTGGATGAGCGGGGTAAAAGACAAATGCGCCTGATCATGCAAAAACGATCCCCACTTGCCGGATGGATACAGGTGCTTTTGCCCTTAGGAGCAATTCTTTTGACACTTGCCCTCTCTGCAGTCCCGATTCTCTTCGCCGGCGGCGACCTCTGGTTGTCTTATTATTCGCTGTTCAAAGGTGCTCTAGGCACCAGGTACAATCTCCTTGAAACCTTTACTCACACTGCCCCTTTGACTTTCACCGGACTTGCCGTTGCCTTTGCTTTCAGAGCAAAGTTTTGGAACATCGGGGCTGAAGGTCAGTTGCTTGCCGGGGCGATTGCAGCTGCTTGGGTAGGCATCAACGCACCTGCGGTTCCAAGAGTTCTGCTCCTTTTTATGATATGCCTTGCGGGCTTTCTCGCCGGCGGGTTTTGGGCGACGATACCGGCTTTCCTGAAAAACAGGCTGAAGGTCGATGATGTTGTATCGTCACTGCTTTTGAATTATGTCATGTGGCACATCATGGGTTTTCTGCTTTTTGGACCGATGCAGATGCCGGGTTCCAGTTGGCCGCGATCGGCCGCGATTGCACAGGCCGCGCACTTCCCGATATTGCTCTCGCGTTCACGTTTTCATTTGGGCATAATCCTGGCGGCAATTGCAGTTCTTATCGTCTGGTTCATCAACAGCAAAACAGAACTGGGATTCCAGTCGCGAGCGGTGGGAGCAAATGCCAGAGCTGCAGCCTTCAGCGGCATCAATGTTAATTCAGTTATTTTCAAGACAGCCCTCATCTCCGGTGGTCTTGCCGGGATGGCAGGTGTCGGGGAAGTCGTCGGGATACATTTTCACCTCTTGATGGATGTTTCTCCGGGATTCGGTTATTCGGGGATAGTAATCGCAATGCTAGGCAGGTTGCATCCCGTCGGTACAGCCTTGGCTGCATTTTTCTTCAGTACCGTCATAGTGGGTGCCCAATCCATGAGCAGAATGACGGGGGTACCTACCTATATCGCAGACGTTATCCAGGCCTTAGCGCTTCTGATCATGCTGATAATACTTCTTTTTACCGAATACCGGGTAAAGTTGGTGAGAGACTGATGGAGCAAATATTTAACCTGGCTTTTCTGGCTGGTCTTCTCGGGGCCATGATGCGAATGGCGACACCTATCATTTTTGGAACCCTTGGTGAGATCATAGTTGAGCGTTCGGGAGTGTTGAACCTAGGAATTGAGGGTACCATGCTCATGGGCGCCATGATCGGGTTTCTCACAACTCTTCACACAGGCTCTCTATGGTTGGGTGTTTTGGCTGCCGCCGGGATTGGTATTCTCCTGTCTCTTCTTATGGCGTTTCTCAGCGTCAATCTGGGGTTATCGCAGCATGTCTCGGGGCTAGGCATTACCCTTTTGTCAACGGGACTTGCCATGTTTATTTACAGGCTGGCGGTGGGGTCGCCTGTTTCGCCCCCGACGATAAAGCCTTTCGTGCCGGTAGCCATACCTTTCCTGTCAAGTCTTCCTGTTATTGGAAGGGCCCTTTTCCAACAATACAGCCTTGTTTATATCGCTTTTCTTCTAATACCCATCATCTGGGTTCTTCTCTACAAGACATCCTGGGGGCTTGTAATCCGGACAGTGGGAGAAAACCCTCTTGCCGCTGACACAGTCGGAATAAACGTAAATCTGGTGAGAACCCTTTGCCTGGCTGCGGGCGGAGCATTGATGGGCATCGGAGGAGCCTTTCTCACCTTGGCACACCAGGACATGTTCCTTCTGGAAGTTGTTGGCGGCAGGGGATGGGTTTGCATTGCCATGGTTATTTTCGGTAACTGGGACCCTGTCAAGGGGGCCGGAGGCGCCTTGCTTTTCGGTTTTCTGGACGGGCTTCAGCTGAGGCTTCAAAGTATCTGGTACAAAATACCCTTCCATTTGTTTCTCCTTGTCCCGTACCTCATAACCATTATTGCACTGGTAATCGTGTCTCGAAAGGCTTCGGCACCTAACAGCTTGCTGAAACCCTATAGAAGGGAAGAAAAAGGCTAGGGGAAGAATTTTAAACCCGAAGTTTAATGAAAGGGGAACAAAGAATGAAACGATTACACGTAGGCAAGCCAGCTCCAAGAGTGGACGCCATTGACAAGGTAACTGGTAAGGCGTGTTATGTAGCGGATATTTCGCTTCCCCAAATGCTTCACGCAAAAGTGAAACGGGCAGGAATCCCGCACGGGAGAATCCGCAGCATAGAAACATCGAAGGCCGAGGCTATGCCTGGCGTAAAGAAGATTGTCACCGGGAAAGACTGTGAAATGCTTTTTGGAACCTGTCTCTGGGATCAGCCCCCGCTTGCAGTGGACAAAGTGCGTCATGCCGGAGAGGCCGTAGCAGTTGTGCTGGCGGAGACGGAAAATCAAGCGGCAGCTGCAGTGGAGATGATAAATGTGGAATATGAAGAGCTCCCATTTATCATTGATCCGATCAAGGCGGCCGATCCTGATGCCCCTCTTATCCACGAAAAAAACGGGACCTACCGCAGAGCCGAATATTCGGTTCATCCAATTCCCGGGACGAATATTTTCCATCATTACAAGCTTCGGAAGGGAGATCTTGAAGCTGGCCTTTCCGAGTCGGAAGTGACCGTGGAGGAAGAGTTTGAGTTCCCGATCTCAAGTCACGCGGCACTGGAACCTCATGGGGCTGTTTGCCGCTTCAGCTATGACGGGGAAATAGAAATCTGGGCATCCAATCAGGCTCCTTTTGTTCTTAGGGACGTTCTTTCCGACATGTTCAATATTCCGGCCTCCAAGGTCAGAGTTCATATTCCTTACCTCGGGGGAGGTTTCGGTGGGAAGTCAGATGTTTCGATCGAGCCCATGGTGGCATACGCGGCAAGCTTTGTCCCAGGATATGCTGTGAAGCTCGTGCTGACAAGAAAAGAGGTTTTCACGTCCTCTCTGGTTGGTCGCGGGATGAAAGGGAGAATGCAGTTAGGCGCGAAAAAAGACGGAACCTTGACGGTTCTCAAGGCCCAAATGTACTTTGCGGACGGTGCATACGGAGATACCTCCTGGCCGGTTGATACTGTGGCAGGACATAATTGTACGGGACCATATGAGTTTCCTAATGTAGCCGTAGATGTATACGGTGTTTACACCAACACCCCGCCTGTCGGGGCTTACAGGGGATACGGCCATCCCGAGGGGCAATTCATGTCGAGCCGGTTGATAGATATGCTGGCCCGAAAACTGGACATGCCCGTGGAAGATATCATGAAGAAGAACTTCTTTTCAGAGGGCAGAAAGAACGCCCTGGGGCAGGTCATAAAAAAGAGCCATGGTGATCTTGCAGGCTGTCTTGATGAGGTGCAGAAGGCTATTGAAGAAACACCCCTCCCTGAAAAGGATGAAAGGTATCTTTACGGCAGAGGTCTGGCAGCAATGATGAAATCACCAAAGATGGCTACGAATGCGGCCTCCAGTTGTTCGATCCAGATAAACGTGGATGGTTGCGCTCACGTTAATCTTGCCGGAATAGAAATGGGGCAGGGGGTTCTTACCGTATTTGCCCAGATGGCCGCCGAGGTCCTGCAGATTCCATTGGAAAAAGTAAAAATTTACACCGAGGTGGATACTCAGTTTTCCCCTTGGGAGTGGCAGACTGTGGCCTCCATGCAGACTTACCGTGGTGGGAGAGCTATTCAGGATGCGGGCTGGAAAATCATTGAATTGGCAAGAGAGAACGCCTCCAGGGTTTGGAATTGTGAACCGGATCTAGTCGAATATCGCGAAGGTGAATGCATCCACCCAAATACGGGTGACAGAATTTCTCTCGGAGCTCTCGCAAGGGGATATATGTGCGGTAATGGTTTGACGGTAGGTTCGCCCCTTATCGCAACAGGCTGGTACCGGGTACCTGGATTAGTCGAGCCGGATCCGGAAACGGGCATGGGTAACGCCGCCGGAAGCTGGACCTTCGGTTGTCAAGCCTGCACTTTGAGGGTAGACAGAAAAACCGGAGAAATTAAAATACTTCATTTCGCTTCTGCTTTCGATGTTGGCAAAGCGGTAAATCCCTCAATGGCACGGGGACAGGTGGTTGGAGGTGTCGTCCAGGGATTGGGAGCCACCCTGATGGAAAAAATCCTTTTCAATGAAGCCGGGTCAATAAAAAATTCCAATTTCCCCGCGTATCAAATTCCAAGGCTTGAGCATGTGCCCTCGAAGCAAACCGTTGTGTTCCTCGAAACGCCGAATGAAGAAGGGCCATGGAGTGCAAAGCCTATGGCGGAGCATCCTATTGTTGCGGTGGCCCCCGTCGTCCTGAATGCGCTCTACGATGCAACGGGAGTTGAATTTACCGCTCTGCCCGTTACGAAAGACAAGATACAGGAAGTCCTGAGGAAAAAGGAGGCCCTTTAAAATGCGTGTCCTGAACTTCTCAGTTAATGGTATTCCCAGAACGGTGCATCTTGAAGAGGGCAGGGTGATGCTCTCTTCTGTACTCAGGGATTATCTTGGATTAAAGGGAACAAAAGTTGGGTGTGGAACAGGTCAATGTGGAGCTTGCACTGTAGTTATGGACGGGAAAGCCGTTGCCAGTTGTGTCATACCGGCTGAAAAGGCTGAAGGGAAATCAGTTTTGACCATCGAAGGTCTTACCGAAGGGGGGGAACTGCATCCTGTTCAGCAAGCCTTCATCGAAGCCGGGGCTATACAGTGCGGTTTCTGTACGCCGGGATTCGTCATGCGGGTTTATGCTCTTCTCAGCGAGAATCCGGAAGCTGATGATGCAGCTATAGAAGCAGCGCTGAATAAGCATCTCTGTCGTTGCACAGGTTATGAGACGATTTTCGAAGCTGCACTTTTGGCGAGGGCCAAGATGGTCGGCCAGAACTAGGCTTGTCCGGATGCGCGAGGTGGAAGAAAAAAGCTTGGGAAAAAGGGGGAAAGGTCAATGTCATACAGTCTTTTGATCAAGAACGCGCGAACCCGTTTTTCCGGTCGGGAAACAGTTTCGATCGGTATTGAGGGGGAAAAGATTGCCGCGATAGAGAAAACGCTTCCGGAAAAGTATGCAGAAAAAATTATTGATGCTGAAGGAAAACTTGTTACGGAGTCTTTTGTAAACGGACACCTCCACCTTTGCAAGGTTTATACCCTTGAAATGGCAGGCCAGGATGCTCTTTCCTCGTACCATGGTGGAACCATGGGCGGGGCCATGACAGCTATCGAACAGGCATCACGAATCAAGGAAAGATATGATGAAAAATGGATCATCGAAAATGTCCGCAAGGCCTGCTTGCTGGCGCAAAAATACGGGAATACGCATATCAGGGCCTTTGCCGATACTGACACGAAAGCGAAGCTTGAAGGCGTAAAAGCCCTCATCAAGGCACGAGAAGAATTCAGGGATATTGTAGATCTTCAGGTTGTTGCTTTCCCCCAGGATGGTGTCGTACGGGATCCTGGAGCTGAAGATTACATCAGGTCTGCCATGGAACTTGGGGCTGACGTGGTTGGGGGCATACCCTGGATAGAATATACCGAAGAACACATGCAGGAACATATCAACAGGATGTTTGCAATTGCAACGGAGTACGACAAAGAAGTCTCCATGCTCATTGATGATGCCGGAGATCCCGGTTTGCGTTCCCTTGAGATGCTTGCCGTAAAAACAATACAGGAGGGCTGGGAGGGAAGAGTTACGGCACAGCACTGTCGTGCCATGGCGTTATATCCCGAACCGTATTTCAGAAAAGTGTTAGCCTTGCTGAAGAAAGCCAGAATAGGCCTGGTGAGTGATCCGCAGACAGGTCCGCTTCATGCGCGGGTTAGGGATCTCTATGACGCAGAGATCGCAGTTGCCCTCGGGCAGGATGACATAGCGGATGCTTATTATCCCTTTGGAAGAAACAACATGCTGGAAGTGGCTTTCCTGGCAGTGCATCTTTTGTGGATGACAACCTTCAGCGACATGGAAATCATTTACGACCTCATCACCACGAATGCGGCGAAAGCCATGGGGATAAGGGGGCACAAGCTGGAAGTAGGCGGGAACGCCGACTTGGTGGTGTTAAACGCCAAAGATGTCTACCACGCGATCTGGGAACACGAGGCTCCCCTGCACGTGATCAGGAAAGGGAAAGACGTAACGCTTCAGTAAAGCCAAACTTGCCCAGAAAGTGAGAACGGTACCCCGGGTTCCTGCTCCGGAGTTTGTCGGGCAGGGCAGCATCGTTTTATCCGGCAGGGAAAAGGAGTAACAATTATTGGGGCCCCTTGATGTCGCGTTTTGATATTGCTCTGGCGAGGGGTTGAAATTAGCCTTGTTATAGTAAGGGAAGAATATGAAAATGTTGTCTTTGGATATTCTATTCTCATGGATGTCCAAAACATCTGGAAATTGAAAACATGACCCTGTAACGGCAAGGGTCAGGGAAGTGAAGGCCTTTGCGTGACCTTCAGTACCCTGTTTCGCTGGCATTTTTTAAAAGTCTTTACACGGCATTTCCGCGAGAATTTGGACTGAACAGGCTCTATCCCTTTGGGATGACATTTATCTCCCTTTTCAGGGGATTTGGCCTTCTTGGCAAACCAAGGATATTCCAAAGTCGCGGGGGCATTTTTAATTTCTACAAAAACTTTTTTGGACACGTCTGGGATAATCTATGTTTAAGAAAAAGAGAGAGGCAGGTTAGTTCTTGTTCAGAATTTCGGGAATAAGTACTGATTGGCCCGTAGAAACGGAGCTGTTTCGAGTTCGGGAGCGTCATTCAAGAACAATAAATCTGGAAGACAAGAGCTCAAAACGTTTCAGCCTGGTTGCAGAAGTAGCGAGCCTTGGGCCCAGGAGCGCTTGGTTGGAAGAGTTGCCCTGTGTTAAAGAGGGAGACGAACTGGTTTTCATCCCTTTACCTGATGCAGGAACCATTGTTTTTGACCCTGAGATAAAGCCTGGTGTGCCAAATTCTCGGTGGCGCCCCCTGTGGAGGGAGTGGATTTTCCTCACAGGCGACCTGGAGTTGCCTCTTCCGGGAGAGCCGGAAAGTGTCGAAGAAATTGTAGCCCTGGTTGGCCTAGGCCCAGGACATACCCCGGCCGGTGATGACTGGATAACAGGTTGGATCGTGGCTCTAAAGTGGTGCGGGAATCAAGAGACCGACATCCTCCTCGAGAGCTTTTTGCGTTTTTTCCAAAAGGGTGTTACTACATGGCTTTCTGAAAACATAATTTCAGATGCCCTTGAAGGAAAGACATGGATAGGTCCCCTGAGACTGATTGATGCTCTGCAGAGTAACTCCCCGCAAGAGGTTCAGGACGCGGCGGGGACGCTGTTGCAGTGGGGCCATACTTCAGGAAGGGCTTGGCTTGCGGGATTTGCCTCCGGACTGGAAAAAGCGTTAAACAGGAAAGAATCATCCATTTAGATTTACGCCTCGGGAGGTGATCGTACTTGCAGCGATTGGAAGTTATGCCTCGCATGTATTACGACAGCATAACGCTAATGCGAGTTGCCAAGGAAATAACGAGCATGGAAGGCGTCGAAAACGCCTCGCTGTCGATGGGAACGGAAGCGAACCTACGCATATTGGCGGCCGCCGGTTTCGACCTGTCAGGGATCGATGTGACTCCCAACGACCTTGTCGTAGCCATTTCGGGTGACGAAGCTGTTCTAGATGAAGCCCTGTCAAAGTCGAAGGAATATCTCGCAAATCCGCCGTGGAAGAAAAGCGGTGGGAAAAGCGAGAGTTACAAACCCCGAAGCCTGGATGGAGCCATATCCGTTCTCCCCGAAGCCAATATCGCGATGATATCGGTGGCGGGAAGGTTTGCCGGCGACGTAGCGTTGGATTGCCTGCACAAGGGCCTTAACGTCATGCTTTATTCTGACAATGTTCCGCTGGAAAAGGAAATAGAGATAAAGAAACTCGCCCGTGAGAAGGGTCTTTTGGTAATGGGTCCTGACTGCGGCACTGCGATAGTGCGTGGCGTCGCTATGGGGATGGCCAACATCTGCCCTACCGGTCCTGTCTCGATAGTCGCGGCGGCCGGGACAGGACTTCAGGAAGTCCATGTCCAGCTGGCAAGGCGAGGTGTGGGGACCCTGCACGGTATCGGTACCGGCGGCAGGGATGTAAGGGCCGAAGTGGGCGGCATAATGGCTGAAATGGCGACCGAAAGGCTTCTCGAGGATGACGAGGTGGAGATCTTGGTGGTCATAGGAAAGCCTCCGGCACCGGAAGTTGAGAAAATGATCCTGGACCGTATATCCCGGGGTGACAAACCTGCTGTATTGGGTTTTATCGGCGGCGAGTCCAGGGGAGACCGTAATGGTGTATATATCTGTACCGAGCTCGAAGAAACTGCTGCCGTGGCGGCTGCTCTGGCCAAGGGTGAAGATGTGGCCAAAGTCCGGAAAGACCTTGAGGAAGCTTATGAAGACCACAGGAAGCTTGCCAAAAAACATGGTCCGCGAAAAGGTTGGTTGAGAGGGCTTTATTCCGGTGGTACCCTTTGCTACGAAGCCCAGGTCATAGCGCAGGATCTTTTAGGTCCGATTCACAGCAACACTCCCCTGAAAAAAGATCTCAAACTTGAGGACAGCTTGACCTCGGTGGAACACACTATAGTAGACTACGGAGAAGACGAGTTCACCCAGGGACGGCTTCACCCTATGATCGACGTCTCTTTAAGGGCTGGCCGATTCGTCGAGGAGGCTAAAGATCCGGAAGTCGGCGTAATTCTTTTTGACGTGGTTATCGGCTACGGTTGTAATCCCGACCCGGCCAAAGATCTCGCCGAAGGCGTCCTGAAGGCGAAGGCCGCAGCAGGTGACCGCTTAGCCTTTGTGGCCTCCATCTGCGGTACCGAAGCCGACCCCCAGAATGCTGCAAGACAACGTAGCATTCTCGAGGACGCAGGAGTTATTGTGTGCGATAGCAATGCCCGCGCCGCCAGGCTCGCTTCCTTCCTTTTGAAAGGGTGATAAATAAATGAACGAACGAATACAGGATCTGCTCAAAAATGGGCCAAAGGTCATAAACATAGGCGTTGAGCAATTCGCCATGGATCTCGAAGAGCAAGAAGTGCCCACTGTCCTGATGGATTGGCGTCCTCCCCAGGTTGAGTCCGACCTGTTGTCGAAACTGAAGAAACTCAAGAAAAAGTGAGGGGTGAAAAGAATGGTTGATATCGATAAGGCAAACCAGGAGGCAATATCACGCCTACTTTCAGCCCAGCCGATCCTCGTTGGTATGGGGCTGGCAAAAGATGTAATCCCGGATATGGGAGAACGGTCTCTTCTTCATGCGGGTCCCCCAATTGATTGGGAGAACATGTCGGGGCCCATGCGAGGTGCTGTCATGGCGGCCTGCCTTTATGAGGGTTGGGCTGAAACGCCGGAAGAGGCGCAAAAGATAGCCGAAAAAGGGGATGTGTGCTTCGATCCTTGTCATCATCACCATGCAGTAGGTCCCATGGCGGGCGTTACTAGTCCCAATATGCCTGTTTTTATCGTCGAAAACGGGGATCGCGGCAACAAGGCTTTCTGCAGTATGAATGAAGGATTGGGGAAGGTAATGAGGATGGGGGCGTTTTCCCCGGAAGTCATAGAGCACCTCAAATGGATGCGCCATATTCTCTACCCCAATCTCCAGGCGGGCGTTAAAAAGGCTTTCGATGCACAAGGTGGGATAGACCTCAAGAATATAATGGCGCAGTCACTGCACATGGGCGACGAAATGCACAATCGCAACAAGGCGGGGACGAGTCTCTTTTTCAGGGCTATCGCGCCTTTTTTGATCGAAGCCGCTCCCGACGTAGGCGACTTGCCGGATATCTTCAGGTTCATCGACAAAAACGACCATTTTTTCCTTAATCTTGCCATGGCCGCGGCAAAAGCAAGCACTGAAGCCTCCCATGGAGTGGAAGGCTCGTCTTTGGTTACGACCATGGCCAGAAACGGAACTGAAATGGGAGTCAGGATATCCGGTCTCGGAGACCAATGGTTTACCTGCGAGGCGGCATTGCCCGACGTTCTGCTTTTCCCTGGATTTACGAAAGACGATGTAAACAGGGACATCGGTGACAGCGCGATTATGGAGACTCTGGGCATAGGTGGTTTTGCCCTTGCTGCGGCACCGGCGATAGTGCAGTTTATAGGCGGTACTCCCGAAGACGCGGCCAAGTATACCTTTGAGATGTACGAAATAACCATGACGGAGAACAACACCTATACCATTCCTTCGCTGAACTTCCGCGGCACCCCGACCGGCATAGATGTAATCAAGGTAGTGGAAACGGGTATTACGCCGGTGCTCGATACAGGGGCGGCACACAAGGAACCTGGAAAGGGCCAGGCAGGAGCGGGAATAGTCCGGATGCCTGCCGAGGCTTTCAACAAGGCGGCTGCAGCTTTTGTGGACAAATATCTGGAGGATTGACAGTCGTTCGTTGTTGAGTTGTTGAAGTTTTTAAAAGTCTGGCTTAAAACAAAAATTAAAACAAAAAAGGAGGAGTTTGAATAATGAGTATGAACTGGGAACTGAAAAACTGGGATAAACTTACGATTTACGATTTGACGATTCCTTTGAGCCACTTGACCCCACCGTGGCCGACGTATGAACCGCTTCAGATAAAGTTTTTCAAACGGCTTGCGCCGAACGGAGCGAACGGACAACTTTTGACTCACTCCAACCATGTGGGGACACATCTTGACGGGCCTGTGCATTTTTGCACCCACGGCGGCGATATCGCCAGCCTGGAACTCAAGAACTTTCTCGTAGGTCCGGGCGTCGTTGTTGATATCTCCGACATCGCTGAAGACTACGGTATTTATACCAGCAAGGATATCGAAGAAAGGGCCGAGATCCACGACGGGGATATTCTGATTATCAACACAGGCTATCACCGTTACGGTTGGGATCAGCCGGAAGCCGACGAGGTGCGCTACATGGTCAAGCATCCCGGCCCGACAAGAGAATTTGCCCAGTGGTGCAGGAAACGCAAGATCAAGTGGATAGGCGTGGATTGCGGTTCAGCCGATCACCCGATGAACACCAAGATCAGGGAATGGATGCCTGCCCAGGCCAAGCAGGCCGATGCTCACCTCAAGAAGAAATACGGCAAGGGACTGGATGATTTCTTCCCGCCCGAAGATTACCAGTTGATGCACATCGATCTTTTCCCGGAAAATATCATCCATGCCGAATGCCTTGGAGGAGACATCGACAAGGTTCTCGGGAAACGCGTTACCATTGGTTGTTTTCCCTGGAGGTTCGTCGGCGGGGAATCCAGTATCAGCCGTATCGTCGCCTTCGCAGAAGAATAGGCAAATGCATGAAGGGGAGATCTGGTAATTGATCTCCCCTTCCATTTTCTTTCGTGCATTCGAAAGAAGGGAAGCAGGCGCAAACAAAAATTTACGCCGAAGAGGCAACGGGGCTAAATAAAGGAGTGGTTTTATGCTTGCTTTCGAGTTGGAACGTCCAGCCACTTTAAAGGAGGCTCTTGAGATTCTTTCCAGAAACGGTCCCAAGACTGCAGTCAAGGCTGGAGGCACGGATCTGTTGGTCTGGATGAAAAAAAACCTTGTCCATCCCGAGTTGATCGTTGACCTTTCCCTGATAGAAGAGCTTAAGGATATTTCCTTCGATCCATCCAGGGGATTAGTCATCGGTGCCCTCGCTACAATTAACGAAGTCGCGGAACATCCACAGGCCGGGAAATTCTACCCGGCTCTGGTGGATGCGGCCCTTTCCCATTCGGACTTTGTGATGCGCAACAAGGCAACAGTGGTGGGCAACCTTTGTTCTGCAGTGCCATCGGGAGACATGATCGCCCCTTGTTGCGTGTACGATGGCGTAATGCACATGTCGGGTCCCGCGGGCGAAAGAAAGGTTCCGATAATGGATTTCATAACCGGACCACGGAAAAATATTTTGCAAAAAGGGGAAATAGCAAAGGCGGTTGAACTTCCTGTGCTGAAGGGTCACTCTGCAGGGCGCTACCTGAAGCTGGGTAGACGTAACGCCCTCGATCTGGCACAGGTGGGTGTAGCCTGTGTAATAACCGATACGCCCAGCGGAAGGGAATACCGGCTTTCTTTTGCCGCGGTGACTCCAAGGCCTGTAAGAGCAAAAGTCGCAGAAGACCTCCTAAGGGGAGTTGCTTCACCCGACGAGTCACTTCTTGAAAAAGTGGCCGAAGCGGCTATGGGATGCGTGGATCCCATCACCGATGTCAGGGCCAGTAGGGAATACCGGGTCTCCATGGTGGGGGAACTCACCAAAAAGGCCCTGCGCGAGAGCCTTGAAAGGTTCTAGGGGGTGTACAAATGCCTAAACAACCGGTAAACGTTGTGCTCAACGGTAAACCCGTCACCCTGAAGGTGGAGCCGCGTACCACGCTTCTCAGAGCCTTGAGAGAAGTCGGCGTCACCAGCGTGAAAAGGGGATGCGAGGAAGGGGAGTGTGGAACTTGTACGGTTCTGCTTGACGGCAAGCTGCAAAAGTCCTGTATGGTCCTCGCCGTTGAAGCCGAAGGCAAGAAAGTTGTCACGTCGGAAGGGCTATTGGGACCGGACGGCGAGCTTCACCCGGTACAAAAGGCCTTCGTCGAGGAAGGGGCCATCCAATGTGGGTTCTGCACTCCTGGAATGGTTCTTGCTGCCGTGGATCTTTTAAGCAGGCATCCTAACCCAACGGACGAGCAGATAAAAGAAGGTCTTTCAGGAAACCTGTGTCGCTGCACGGGTTATGTGAGCATAATCCGGGCCGTTCACAAGGCGGCAGCGATGCTAAAGGAAAGAAGCTAGGGAGGGTTGGTCATGAAGCAGACCATTACAAACGACGGAGTCGGCAAATGGGTCACACGGCAGTACGACGTCGAAAAAGCTGCGGGTACCCTCCAGTATACAGATGATCTTAGATTTGGACCCGAATTGCTACATGCCAAGGCGGCCAGGTCCACTGTTGCCCATGGAGAGATTGTTTCGGTAGACGTCTCGGAGGCCATGAAGGTGCCCGGAGTAGTAAAGGTCATTTTGGGGTACCAGTTCGTGCACAGGTTCGGCCTTTACCTGCGTGACCGTACCCCGCTTGCCGTAGGCAAGGTGCGTTACGTGGGTGAACCCATAGCCCTGGTGATTGCCGAGACCGAGGAGGCCGCCGAAGAGGGAGCTCTCAAAGTCAAGGCGAAATACAAGGAATTGACGCCCATTTTCGACCCCGTAAAGGCAGCAACTGACAATTCTCTTCTCGTGCATCCTGAGCTGGAAAACTACGAACATGTCCCCTTTATCGTGCCACAGCCCGGGACAAATTTGGCAAACTGGTTTCGCATTCGAAGGGGCGATGTTGAGAAGGCTTTTGATGAATCAGAATACATTGTTGAAGAGGCCGTGAACTGTCCGCAAATCGCCCATGGTTTCCTTGAACCCCACTGCTGCATTTGCAAGGAAGACCCGGCCACAGGGTTTCTGACTATTTGGACGGCAGCTCAGTCAGTATTCGCCACACGGGAAATTATAGCAGCCGGTTTAGGCTATCCCCTTAATAAAATCCGGGTCATTGCTCCTCCAATTGGAGGTGGATTCGGAGGCAAAGCCGGTATGACTGTCGAGGCGCTTTGCCTGGCGGGAGCCATGGATCCCGATATCAAGGGAAGACCGGTGAAACTTCACATCTCCCGCGAAGAAGTAATGCTGACTTCCTGGGTGAGGCAGGGTTACGTGGCCAAGATAAAAATGGGTATAGACAAGGAAGGGAAAATCCTTGGAATAAAGAATACCTTCTATTTCGACACAGGGGTTTCGGCGGAATATGGTGCGAACCCCGTAAGAAGCGCTGGCTACACATCGACGGGTTGTTACTATATTCCAAACGTTTGGACGGACAGTTACGCCGTTTATACGAACAAGCCTTTCGGGGGCGCTTATCGAGGTTTCGGTTTGCCTGAACTGATGGGGGTTATGGAGACGATCATTGATATCGCCGCCCACAAGATAGGGATGGACCCCGTCGAATTCAGGCTGAAAAACATACTGGAGCCGGGACTTCAAACGTGCACGGGAATGCCCATGCACAATCACGCCCTCCGGAAAATTATCGAAAAAGTAGTCGACAAGGTGGGCATCAACAAGGAAGAAGAAGCTCGAAGACCAGGTTGGAAACGGGGCAAGGGATTGGCGCTCGCGATAAAGGCTCCGGCGAAGCCTGCGGATGCATCCTCTTCGGCCATAGTCAAGGTTTTGGGAGACGGTACCGTTGAAATACTTGCCGCCACGATGGACATGGGACAGGGAACCTATACATCCTTTGCGCAGATAGTCTCTGAGGAACTCGGAATACCTGTCAAGAAGATCCGATGTATTTACCCCGACACAAGCAGCCATCCTTACGACTGGCAGACCGTGGCGAGCCGGTCTTGCTGGTCGATGGGCATGGCTGTAAAAAGAGCGGCCGTCGATGCTAGAGAGAAGATAATAAGCCTGTTTTCACAGTATTGGCAGGTTCCTCCCGAGAGCATTGTCATCGAGCACGGAATTGTCAAGTGCCGCAGTGCTGGAAAAGCGGAACCCCTTGACGAAAAAATCCAGAACGGATTCAAGATGCCTGATGGTTATTACCATGGCGGCCCTATCATAGGTACAGGTTCTTTCGTCCCCCCCGATGTGATTTATCCGGACAACGAAACGGGACAATCACCCAAGAGCGTAGTCCACTTTACAGTAGGTGCCGTTGGGATAGATGTGGAAGTCGATCCATTGACGGGCCGTGTGGAGGTAAATCGCGTAAGCTCCGGTTACGATGTCGGCAAGGCCATAAGCCCTATGAATGTGCGGGGACAGATAGAAGGCGGGACAGTGCAGGGGATTTCCGCCGGGCTTATGGAGGGCATGTACTATGACGAAAAAGGCCGACTTCTGACGCCCGACTTTACCGATTACAAGATAGCAACCATAAAGGATATCCCTGAGGAAATAGACAGCTTTTGGGAAGAAACGCCGGAAGAGCTTTCTCCCTACGGGAACCGTGGAGTCGGGGAGCATTCCATGATTTCCCCCGCTCCAGCCATCGGTAATGCCCTTTTCAATGCCTTGGGAGTTCGCATCCATACCTACCCGTTTTCGAGGGAGAGGGTCTACAAGGCAGTGCAAATGAGCAAGACGAGCGAAGAAGATCTGTGGGAGTATCCCTACGTTCAGGAGCAGAACTACAAGAAAGCGAAAAAAGAATGGTTTTGATACAAGTAAGTTATTCCCGGGCCCCTGTTTTCAGGGGCCCGGGAACCTGTTACCCGGACCTGGCAAAAAGCAAGGAGAAAAGAGGGAGGAGGTGGGAGCAGGCTTTTTGCGTTGATTTCTAGGGCATAAGCTCAAGCCATTGGAAGAGATGAAGTAACACAAAAAACGGGAGGTGTGACAATGGCACGCAAAAAAGTTTTTTACGGGCTCACCGACAGGCCACCTATGCCGATAATGATACTTGCTGGAGCACAGCACGTGCTTACACTGTTTGGTGCAACAACTCTCGTGCCCCTAATCTTCGGCCCGGCTATGGGTATGAACACCGTGCAGATGGGAGCATTCATTTCGTGCGTATACTTTGCCATGGGTGTGGCCACACTGATTCAGACGCACCCGAAACTGGGTTCCGGTCTTCCTATCGTCCAGGGGTCGAGTTTTAGTTTTATCCCTTCGATAATGACGATTATCGGCGCATACGGAGCACTGGGACCGAATGTAGTCATGCAGTACGTGGGAGGCGGGCTGATAAGCGGGGGGCTTTTACTTTCGTTTATAGGGTATAGCCGAATCATTGGTGTGATCCGCAAAATCATCACTCCCATTGTCATCGGGCCGACAATTATGGCAATCGGGTTTTCCCTTGCTTCAGTGGCAGTGGAAGGTAACGCTGCCAATTATTGGCCCGTCTCTCTTCTGGTGGTTATACTTATCATGTTTTTCAGTCTTGTAAGCAAGAACAAGTATGCTAACATTTTTGCCATTCTTTCTTCAATTGCACTTGTCTATCTTTTGTGCCTCCTGGCTTCGCTGACAGGTATTTTCCCACCCGGCCATCCGGCCTTCATCGACCTCTCCAGCGTAGCAGAGGCGCCCTGGTTCCGCTACAAGGTGATCATGCCCTGGGGGCCTCCAAAATTCAGTTTGCTGGCCTTCGGCGCTCTTTTGGCAGCTTTCTTTGCGGTAATGATCGAGTCTATAGGAGACTACCACTCATGTTCCTATGCTGCGGGGCTTGATGACCCTACTCCAGATATGATAAGTCGGGGTATAGGTGCGGAAGGGTTAAACTGTGCCCTTGCGGGGTTCTTCGGGGCCGTTGGTACAACTTCATACACAGAAAACATTGGACTTATCGGACTAACTGGAGTTGCAAGCCGGCACGTCGTCCGTACCGGAGCGGTCTTACTCATTCTCCTGAGTTTTGTTTCCAAGCTTGGAGCCCTTATAGCCACAATGCCTTCTCCCATTATTGGAGGAGCCTACATCGCTCTTTTTGGAACCATTGGGGCTCTAGGTATCCAGATCCTTATGCGGGCTGACATGGGTAGTCAAAGAAACGTGCTCATCGTGGGCTTTGCGTTCCTTATGGCTCTCGGGCTCCCAGGGTGGGCCGAGAACAATCAGGATCTTTTCATGAATCCTGAGTACGGTGCTGTCCTTTCCACTATCGGTGGAATGGTGTGGGCCGTTTTGAAGACGCATATGGCCGTGGCAGGTATCTGTGCAGCGATTTGCGACAGCCTTATACCAGGGACTCCTGAAGAAAGGGGTATTGCTCCCAGAGCCCCAATTGAATAAGTTGCCTGAACTTGAAGAATTGACTGGGCCCTTGCAAAGAAACCGGATTGCCTGTTGTACTCTGAAAACAGCAAGGGCCCTTTTCTAGATTCGGAAAGTATTTTTGTTTGGGTCATGAAGATGATTGCTGCACCTGATTTCTAGTTATCTTGACTTCATGGATTTGAAGGCATGTGTATAAGTTTGTTCATTTAAAAAGATCGACAAACTGCCAGTACAGGTCATTGCTGCCAGTAAATGATTTGTCCTGTACTCATCTGTGCAGAGTTCCCCCAGAAACAGATATGCTTCCGGAGGTATGCCGGATCGGTCCTAGACAAGGAGGGTGCTTTTCATGAAGGCTTTTACCGCTGCTGGATGTCAGTTCACGATTACACCCATGGATGTTGAGAGGAACATTGAAAAGGCCGTTCACTTCCTTGAACGTGCTGTCAGGGATCACGATGCTGAGCTTGTAGTCTTTCCTGAAACCATAACGACAGGATTTACGCCGATTTGGAAGGGATCTCAGGAAGCAACTATCGAATCAATCTGGGAAACCGTGAGCGATGTGCCAGGTCCGATCACAGCACCCATGCAGGAAGCTGCTTCTCGACTCGGGGTTCATGTTATCTGGCCCACGTACCGGAGAGGGCCCTCAAAAGATATTATTTATAATTCCTGCATGGTCATAGACGACAAGGGCGAGATCCTGGGGGATATCTACGACAAGACCCACCCTTTCCCGACGGAACGCAAGGAGGGCGGAGGATGGGCGACTGCAGGGAGCAAGGCGGTCGTGGTGGAGACGAACCTTGCTAAAATCGGCCTGACCATTTGTTACGACGGCGATTTCCCCGACCTGGCGACCGTCGAAACCCTGATGGGAGCCGAAGTGATCGTCAGACCCTCGGCCTTGCTCCGGACCTATGACATCTGGCAGTTTGTCAACCAGGCGCGGGCCTATGACAATCATGTCTATTATCTCGCCGTCAATTCCGTCGGTGTTGACGGCTCCGGCAACAGTTTCTTCGGGAGCTCCATGTTCGTGGATCCTACCGGCTGGAAGCTGGCCCAGGCGCGGGGAAACGACGAAATAATTTCAGCAAAGCTTAATCCTGATCCGATACGTTTCATCAGTCATGGGTCGAAATCACCTATGATCTTTGACCACATAGAAGACAGGAATGTAGGAGTTTACAGGGACTGGATCCTTAAAGAGGGAACTTGTGCATTTGAGCCAGCGAAAAGGATTCCCTACAAGAAACAAATACACAGATAGAGCACTGTCTGCTGTAGTCAAATAATGTCTTCCCAGTGTTTTCGCTCGCGCGATATGTGTACGTAGTATGCCAGAGAAAGAGCGAATCTGTGCAATCTGTTTTTGAGGTCGACTCGTAGCAGGATCTCCAGATCGGAGATGTTGTTTCGGACAGTGTTGTAATGTAGGTGTAACATCTCTGCACACCTTTTGGCATTAAAGTCTGATCTGACAAGAGCTTTTGCTACTTCCAGAAGTGGAACTGCTTTCCGTTTCGACGCCTCTACGACAAGAGGCTCCCAGAATCGTTGCCACAGGCCGTCAGCTTCCGGTAAGGTCACGATTCTCCTGAGGAAAGTGTGCAAGGCGAGTTCAGACAAGGGATAAATTCCTGGAACGGGCTCGAATTCACGTATCCAAGTAAGTGCTCTTTTAGCCTCTTCGTAGGACCGTTGAATTTGTTCCCAACCTTTTGTTTCCCCTCCCATTGCGATCCAAAGCCCCTGTTCGCAGGCGACCTTAATCAGTTGATCACGGCGTTGTTCAAACTCCAGTGGGGTAACGAGGCAGACCCACTGATTGGCCATCTTGTATGTTAGCGAGAAAGGTGGGTGCCACTGCGGAAGTTGCCCCTTGTCGGCGGAGGCTATCTGGAGGACGAGAAGGTCTTCAGGAAGGTCTATGCCCAGTTCACTTGCACGGCCGAGGGCCATTTTTGAGTTATTGTATGTCCCTAGACAGAGATTCTGCAAAAATTGTTCCTTCTGAGCGGGTTTTTCCTGGAGAAAGCTGCTTGACTCAAGTACGGCTCCCTGGATGAGCCCTATGGCTCGAAAAATCATCCGTTCCTGGTGAATCGAGGGATAGTGTTCTTTAGTAGGCAGGACAAGTGCTACTTCAATGAGGGAGAGCAGTTCCTGCCTATACAAGGCAATCCAGCGGTTTCCTCCCTCGTGGGCGATTTCCCGCAACGAAACAAGCACCGAGTTGTGCCGCGGTAGCTCACGTTCCGCAAGAGGTAGTGCTGATAAAATCCTTTCAGCGGCTTGGATGTCTGAAACGGTTCCGTCAGGAGCGAAGAAGTTCTTGATATTTAGCTTCGGCACACTTACGGCTAAAGGACATTCAAGTTCAGTGGCAAGGCTGGCCAGTATTCTATGAGTATCGATGATCTCGTGCCACAGATGATGAGGATCGGGAGCCCTGAATTTGGGGATATTCAGTTTCTCGCTTAACAAGACGGAATAGACAATTTCATTAATGTCTACCCAGCGGTATCGAAGCGGTATTTCTATAAGCGGAAGCTTTAGATGTTCCGCCTCGTCTATGACTGTTTTGGGCGGGCTTGTATGATACCTGTCTATCTTGAGACCAAATGCTGCTATATTCTTTTTTGCAACGAGGCGCATAAAAGACATCATTCCATCAGGATCGTCACGAAAAATGTAACCGCTACCGATTAAAAACTCCCCGCCGCGCATCCAACGGTCAACGTCAGGAGAATCAATAACAGAAACAGAGGTAATGCACCTCGTAAGTCCTTCCGTTCCTGCGAGGACCCGAAAATCCGGGAAAAACGTTTTTTTTAACAAGTCTGCCACTATCATGATATTCCCCCAGACATGTACACATAATGAAGTAATACAAAATAGGTATCTGCCATCATATCATACTTGTCCAAAATAGTTTTTTGTAGAAATTAAAGGTGCCTTCCGCAACCTTGGGATATCATTAGTTTGCCAACACAAATCTTTTCAGGAGAAGGAGGCAGACCAATGCCAAAGTTTGCAAGCCTGTTCAGTCAAATAATATGCTTCTTTTCGATTCGACAACGATAACGCTGTGTCTGTCCCTTTTCCCGTGGGCCGAATTCAGACGCCAAAAGGGCGGTATCAAGCTTCATGTTCTTCTGGATAGCAGCGACTATATGCCCTTTTTTGTCCATATAACTGAAGCAAAGATGCACGACAGCAAGGCGACGCGACTTTTTTCACTGCGAGATACCATCAAAAGTTGTGGATGGGGGGTAGAAGCAGGAAAGAAAAGAGCGTATCCTTCGGTAAGTAATTTCACCACAAAATAACAAACCGAATAGGAGGATACGCTCATGAGTAATTATACTGACAAGCCCACAGGTAATCCAGCATTGGAGGATTTTCCTTCAGCCTTGGAGCAGGCACTTCACAAGGAAGCCCAGGCCATGCTACAGCTTGCCATAGAACTTGAGGTACGGCAGTACATAGAGAAATACCAGCAAGCACTTGATGAAAAAGGACACCGCTTAGTTGTGAGAAACGGATATTTGCCAGAGAGGGACCTTCTTACGGGATT
>LDZT01007431.1_pt1 | contig 23665 bp, 20 predicted proteins | sample 615521 | NCBI WGS metagenome assembly LDZT01 (sample SAMN03408292, study PRJNA278302) | terrestrial metagenome | isolation source: oil reservoir sample SB1 | place: USA: Alaska, North Slope, Schrader Bluff formation | collected 2011-09
GTCCCAAAATATTGTATAATGCCCATCTCGCTGTATGATCCAGGAACGCCCTGATATCCAATTTTTAACATGTCTCTTCCTCTTTCATCGTCTTATGGATTATTCGTACTCTTTTATTTTGTACTTTGTCAATAACCTGAAGCCCCATTTTCTCTGTTTTTCTTTTGATTACTTGAACCTCTTCTTCCCATTGATCTTTCTTGATTACAATAACCATATTATCCTCCAGTCTTTGCCTATTCGACTTTGATTTTTGATATTTTTACTTTTCTAAAAAAAATAAAGCCTGCGAGTAAACTCACAGGCTTTTAATGTCCTACTATCAGATAAAATTTGAGTTTAGCTTATGGTTATTACATATTCTTTTGTTATATCTAAAAAATCCTGCGCTAAAAAAGCCCAAGAAAAAGCTAAAAAAATAATTATTAAGTTTTGAAGACTTGGTAATTGCATTTGCCAATTTCATCTGTTTTCTCCAAATTTAATTAAAATGAATTATAAAGCAAAATCTAGGTCTTTGTCAAGGATTATTATTGCTAGGGCTTTGATAAATCATTCAATGATGCAGTCAGCATGCAAATTGTTTTCCCTTCTTCCACAAACATCATTTCATATTCTGTGGCAATATTATTTTGTATATACTCTGAATGATAAAGATCAAAGGTGAAATATTTAATTGTCCAATTCTTTTTTTTCAATGTATTAATTGAGTATTGGAACAAATCTTGATTATCGGTCTTTAGAATCAGTTCTCCACCCCTAACTAATATGTTTTCATACGCATCAAGATGCATAGGACTGGTTAGTCTTCGTCTTGCATGCTTCAGTTTTGGCCAAGGGTCTGAAAAATTCAGGTATATTCTTTCCACAGAATGCTCACTAAATATTTCCCCGACCATCTCTGCTTTTGAATGAACAATAAAATAATTACCTCTGTCGCCTGCTTCTTCTATTTGTGGCAGCCATTTGAAGATTACTTTAGTACTGGCTTCAATACCAAAATAATTAATTTCAGGATTTCTTTTGGAAATTTCTCTGATAAAAAGTCCTTTCCCTGAACCAAGCTCTATATGAACAGGATTTGAATTATTAAATATATTCTCAAGTTTATTCCCATTTTTTTCCGGAGCTGTAATGACTCTTGGATTAGAATCCAGTATTTCTTTGCCGTTATGTATGTGTCTCAATCTCAAAATATCCCTCCAGATAAGGTCTGGTTTTGACTATCAGATTATACCATCATGGGGGTTTTTTTTCTATACAAAAAACAAAAAGCACGCTATTTATAAAAAATCAATTGCTTTTTGTGTTAAACAAGTTATAGTCTTTAATAGGAGGTGTTTTATGAATACACTGCTTACTGAATTAGGCGTATGGTCATATTTTATTATTTTTTTTGCGAAAATAATTGAGGTTTCCATGTCAACCATCAGAATCATGTTTGTCGCAAAAGGAGAGCGTGGCAAAGCTGCTTTTATCGCTTTTTTTGAAATCTTTATCTGGATTATCATTATCAGCTCTGTTCTGACTGGATTGAATGAGGATCCGATAAGAGCGTTGGTATACTGTGCCGCATTTGCTATAGGCAATTATTTGGGAGTTTTTATTGAGTCCAAGCTGGCGATTGGTCTCTCGTCCATCCAGGTTATCACTAAAGAAGGAGTCGGTCACGAACTGGCTAATCTACTGAGAGATAACAATTTTGGTGTTACAGTTATTAAAGGCGAAGGCAAGGAGACCATGAGGGAAATCTTGTTGATCCATCTTAAAAGAAAGCGAATCGTAGAAGCTGTAGACCTTATCAACAGTCAGCTGGAAAATGCGGTTGTTATTGTTAACGAAGTAAAGGATGTGCGTGGAGGTTATATTAAAAAGTAGCAGTTTTGACTGTTCTTAGAAATATTTCCATATCATCAGATGCTGTCTTGTCAAACACTTTATCCAGCATAATTTCTGACAAGGAGATAATTGTGTCTATAGCTATTGTTTGCACGTTTAATAGCTTCCCAAGTCTCGATATAGGCATTAGTCCATATGGTATGTCTTCGTTGATATATCTTGTTTCCAGTGAAATCGGGGCCAAATCTTTTGTGTGCACTCCACTTCTTGAAAGTGAGGTGTATAAATCTTTTTCGACAGAATCATACAACTTTTGCATGTTTACCAGTAGACTGTCCAATCTGAGCCCTAGTTTGAACCCAACTGCAACCCTCTCATTATCAATTTTCTCAATAATGTTTGCTATGGATGGGGATATACCTTCTCTGTAAAAATCAAACTCCCCTTTTGTCGTTTCTATCCACCCAGCATTAAGCAATGATGCTGCTGTATGTACTACTGGATTCATATTTGACAGAAGGACTTCAAAGATATCAGCACCTTTTTTAAATATCGGATAGATATCATTTAGAATCTTCAAACCTTCGTCAATCACTTCCTGATAGACCGATGATACCATTATTTCATTTTTAACGCCCTTCATACTTGTAGTCTCTTGGTCGATTTGACGGCAAGCAAACAATACAGAATTCAAGGAAATAACTTTCTTAAAATTCGAAATCCTTTTTTCTTGCAGTTTTCTCATCAGTAAAAACCCACCATAATTATCTGGCATCAGACATATCATGGTTTTTTGATCAAACAATTCAATCAATTCATCAAAGAGCACATCATGATAATAAGCGGGAACTGTAATTATGATCAATTCAGCTCCTTCTAACGCTTCTTTCATACTACCTGTCACTAGGCTTATTCTGCTTTCAAATTCGACAGCACCTTTAGAAACAATTCTGTGATCAATAAACTTTTGATTATTGATCAAACTTTTCTTATAAATCCTAACATTATGTCCTAGATGACTAAAGAACCCGGCAACGGCAAATCCAGCATTCCCGCCGCCTAGGATTGTTATATTTTTTTTCTTCATATCAACCTCTTTCTTGATTTGAATCAATTATATCAGATGGACAATTATTTTACAGTAAAAGTATTCAATGTATTGAAACATTCTCTGCATTTGTTGTTTTTTACTTGACTGAATACGGTTTGTTGCATATAATTAGATTGACTTGATATGTCAACATATCTTTATTGTTTGATTGTTCTTTAAATATAAGATTTAACTGGAGGTATCAATGAAAATACTGATGACCGGCAATGAAGCCGTAGCAAGAGGTGCTTATGAGGCTGGCGTTCTTGTCGCTTCTGCTTACCCTGGCACCCCAAGCACAGAAATTATGGAAAATTTTTCAAAATATGACAATGTATACGCTGAATGGGCTCCCAATGAGAAGGTAGCTGCTGAAGTCGCTATGGGTGCGGCTGTCAGAGGTGTCCGTTCTTTTGCTGCAATGAAGCATGTAGGCCTCAACGTGGCTGCGGATCCGTTTATGTCTTTTGCTTATCATGGTTCAAATGGAGGCCTTGTAATCGTTACCGCTGATGAACCAGGCATGTACTCTTCGCAAAATGAACAGGACAACAGGCTATATTCAACTCACGCTAAGGTTGTATGCCTTGAGCCTTCTGACTCTCAAGAGTGTTTGGATTACATGAAGGAAGCTTTCAATATCAGCGAGAGATTTGATACAACTGTTCTTTTCAGATTAACCACTAGAACTTGCCACTCAAAAACCCCTGTTCAATTGGGAGAGAGAATTGTACCGCCTACTGTTGATTTTAAGAAAAATTCAGAAAAGTATGTCATGGTACCGGCACATTCCAAAAAAAGACACCCAGTGATAGAAGAAAACCTGTTACAACTTAAAAATTATTCCAACACAACAATGCTTAACAGAATAGAATACTACAATAAGAAAATCGGCATCATTTGCAATGGAATATCTTACCAGTATGCAAAAGAAGTCATGGGGGAAAACGCCTCATACCTAAAAATTGGCATGTGCAATCCTCTACCTGATCAAATGATAAAGGATTTTGCAAAAAATGTGGATGTCCTTTATGTGATTGAAGAAAACGAACCATTCATGGAAACTCAAATCAAATCATGGGGCATCAATTGTATTGGGAAAAATCTATTCCCAATTTGCGGTGAGTTCAGTCCGGAATTGTTAAGGGAGAAGTTGCTTGGAGTAGCGCCTTCCGGCAGTTATGGTATAGAAAGCACTCCCCCATCCAGACCGCCTGTTTTATGTGCGGGTTGTCCTCATAGAGGGTTGTTTCATGAACTTGGCAAGTACAGGAAGAAGGCCTTTTTCTCGGGTGACATTGGCTGCTATTCGCTCGGATACTTACCACCTTTTGAGGCGATTGATCTCACCATTGACATGGGTGCCTCCATTTCTACAGCCCAAGGATTTCAAAGGGCTAATGAAATGTCTGACAAAAATAACACTAAACTCAAGCCCTTTGCACTAATCGGTGATTCCACTTTTTTTCATTCGGGTATCACCGGTCTGGTCAACATGACCTATAACAAAACCCCTATAACAACTATTATTTTAGATAATAGCATCACTGCCATGACAGGGCATCAGGACAATCCAGGGACAGGTATCAGTGCAACTGGTAGTATAACTGATAAAGTCAGTATTGAAAAGCTTGTACTAGCATGTGGTGTAAGTCCTGAGAACCTGGTTATAGTTGATCCATATGACCTGGGATCGACAAAAGAAGCAATAAAAAAAGGATATCAAGCTACTGAACCTTTTGTCATCATCACAAGAAGAGAATGCGCTTTATTAAAACCGGTCCAGATCGAACGCGCAAAAATGAAATGTCAGGTGGATCCTGAAAAATGCAAATTCTGCAAAGCCTGTGTCAGAACAGGTTGTCCTGCCTTGCAAATAAACCGCGAAACCGATAAGGTTTTTATTGATACTGTCCAATGTAATGGCTGTAGCGTCTGCCTGCAGGTTTGTCCTTATGATGCTATTGAAAGGGTAGGTGAGAATAAATGAAATTTAGCAAGAATATATTGTTGGCGGGTGTGGGTGGTCAAGGAACCATCCTTACCTCAAAAATCATATCAAATGGTTTTTTAAATGCCGGTTATGATGTGAAAATGGCAGAGATTCATGGAATGGCACAAAGAGGTGGAAGCGTCACCACCCAGATACGAGTAGGTGAAAGCATACATTCTCCTGTAATAGAAAAAGGAACTGCTGATATTGTTGTATCTTTCGAGAAATCAGAAGCACTGAGATGGGTAGATTATTTAAAAAAGGACGGCATTCTTATCATAAACGATTACAGTATAGAACCCTTCACCGTTTCATTGGGTATTAGCAGTTATCCTTTTGATGTCGTTGAAGAATATAAAGATAAAATCAAGAACACTTATGTATTCAATGCATTCGAAGAAGCTGAAAAATTAGGTAATCCTAAAGTGATGAATATTGTTTTACTGGGGGCTATTGTTAAATGTCTGTCACTTGAAGACATTGACTGGAAAAAAATGATTGCGGAATCTGTTCCTGAAAAACATCTAAATCTTAATCTAAAAGCACTTGAAACAGGATATAAGAGTAGCGTGGGTTAATCCACGCTACTCTTTTCAAAGATCCAGATCCATATAGAATCTATATAAGTCTGAATTGATGATGTTTCTGGAATACTCGATTATTTTTTCTTCCTCTGAGTAGGTAAATTTTTCCCAAAGCAAAACTGGATTTTTTGTTTTTATTTTTAATATATTTGCCTGTTCTTGAGTTGATAGAATGGGTTCAACGTATACTTTCGCTCTTTTTTGCTTTAAAAAGCAATATTTCTCCACAAAGTCATGGATTAGATTTATATCCTCATTGTCAATATCAAGGGATACGTAATATTTGACGGGCAGATATACATACTCTATCGCGTTTACCTTTTCATCAATTACTTTTATTCTGACAATTTCGAATAACTCGTCCTTCTCATGGATTTTCATTTTGGATGAGATCTCTTTTCCTGCCTTTATTGTATGACGCTGAATAGTCTCATGATAGCCCTCGTTCAATGAGCTGTTGTTTTCAAATCCATAAACTTTATGACTTCTGAGATCTTCCTCTTTTTTGTCTGTAACAAAAGTCCCCTTTCCTTGAATCCTAAAAACAATTCCATCACTTACCAAATCTCGAATTGCTGTCGTGGCTGTAATTCTACTCACGCTGAACAACTCGCCTAATTCTTTTTCAGACGGTACTCTACCGCCAGGTTTGTAATTGCCTCTTTTAATGTTCTCGATAATATATTCTTTTATTCTGATATAGTTTGGTATATGTGCCATTTAACAACCACCTTTAAAATCATTATACTGAATTGGGTTGATATGTCAAGTTATCTCTTTAATAATACTTTACGCCAATATTGATAAATGTTAAAATTATGATATATTTTTACAATGGAGGCTTATATGAGTAAAATAACCCTTAACGAACTTCATAAAGAAATACTAAGCAATCTGACACAGGACTGGTTATTGGACAGATTGAATCTAACAGAAGAAAAAGTTCATTCACTCGTACTGAATAAACATTTTGTCAATAAATTGTCAACCTTGGTCAATAAAAATGAAATCACTTGCGTCAATGTACTGAGTCTTTGCATTGATATCATGAATAACATTAGTGATATCAACAAAAGTGATTGGTTGTATTACGTATATCAGTATGTACTCAATATGTCTTTCTCCCATGCCGTTGTAATCAAGCTTGAACAAAAGCTCGAACGCTCCGTCATTATCTACCTTCAAATACTGCGGACCATCTTTGAAAGCGAAAGGAAAAACAAGGATTTTAATAGATTTCTTGATTTCGAATTCTTAACTGAAGAAGAGATTAAACAACTGAGAAACCCCAATGAATACCTCAAATTTAAAAAGGCCTTTGATGACAACTACATTTATGAATTGATGAGGCTCAGTTTTGAAATTACCCACCACAATACCATAGAACATATTGCAGGTGTTCATTTTACAGCTATGCATGTCGGACGCCAACTAAAAACAGCAGGCGTTCCCATTGATCTTGGCAGAATATCAGGAGCCGCCGCAGGACATGATGTTGGTAAATATGGCTGTGTTGGAGAGGAACAAAAGCGGGTAGCTTATTATCATTATTTCTATACCGAATTGTGGTTTAACAAATTCGATATACCTCAAATAGGTCATGTCGCATTGAACCACTCAACCTGGGATCTCGAACTGGAAAATCTTCCCTTGGAATCCCTTGTTTTGATATACGCTGATTTCAGAGTTAAAAACAATAACAATGGCAGTTCTTCAAGTATGCATATATACTCATTGGAAGATTCCTTTAGTGTTATTCTGAAAAAGCTAGATAATGTGGACGAGGCAAAGGAGAAAAGATATAAGAGAGTCTACGCTAAGCTAAAAGACTTTGAGGATTTCATGATCAGCAAAGGAGCTGATATCAATCTTATACGCACAGAGCTTTCAAAGATACCCAAAAAAGATAATGCCTTGCTTTTCGGTGATGAAATTGTGCAGAACTTCAAATATATGGCCATCAGTCATAATATAGATCTGATGTATAAACTCAGTTCAGATGAATCCTTAAGCATCTTGCTTGAAGCGGCACGTAGTGAAAACAACTGGAAGAATATAAGATCTTACTTGAACGTATTTAAGGAATATACCACTTATCTAACACCCAAGCAAAAGATACTTACCTTAAATTTTATGTATGATTTGCTGATGCACCGTGAAGGAGATATAAGAAGACAGGCATCTGAAATACTTGGGACAACAATTGCTGAATTTGATGATGAATATAGGAAAGAGATTCCAACTGACAAGCAAATCGAACAACCCGATATGGATAGCATTAGGCTCTGGGACAAGTATCTGGATATGATTCTAAACCCAGACCATAAGGTGATTGACCAGCATAAAATATGGATTGGATATTCGTTAAAAACTGTAGTCGGATCGCTCATCAACAAATCTAACAAGAAATACTATAATGATTATATCGACATATTCTTAAAACACCTCTCTGAAGAAGAAACCAACAGAGATAAGATATTCATCATATTGGACGCTTTATGGCGTTTACCCTATCCTGACATGTCCAGGTATCAAATAGAAAAGATAGTTGATTATATTTCTAACTTTTTTGATACCGACTTGGAGACCACCGTAATCGCATTGGATACAGTTGAAAGAATCACATACTTACTGGGATGCGATACACCTTATTTCAAGTCAATAGCTGATTTTCTAAGTGACCTGAAAAGCGATGAGGAATTGGCGGTATATTACTTAAAGTATAAGATATCCCAATATCTCAAATTAGATGATACTATTACAGAATTTTACAAGAATAAATTACATGAGTACTCAACCGATCTTTCTGAAATCTTCCTGATGAATTTGAAATCTGCAGTTCCTTGGATTGTTAAATCAACAAACGTCAAATATGTTGAAGAGTTTATATGTGATATTTCTCCCTTATCGAGACTTCATACAGCAACCCATCTATGCAACCTTATAAAGGTTAGCGCTGTGGAGTATGTCAGAAACCAAGCAGGCAAAGCACTCCTTAGTTTGGCTCCTTTGCTATCTATAGACCAGAGAAATGATGTAGCAATAGAGCTTCTTAGGGGGCTTGATATAGAGGGTTATGAATTTTCAAAGTATATCCCAAGATACCTGGGTGAGTTGATGCTTTATTTACATCCTAAAGAGCTGGATGAGTCAATTGATGATTACGAAATTTATGCAAAAGACAGGAGTTCAAGGACTATCCCTCTTATGCTCAATACTGTCGCTTTTATCATTGAGCACTACAATAGTTATCCGCAAAGATTTCCGGAGAGCAAAAAAATTTTTGATGCCCGACTGGAAAAGATGATCGGGATACTGATGGCGGGATTGTCAAACTACGATGAGAGCATTCGGCAAGAAGCTTTCTATTTTATCGGTAAAAACATATTCAATTCCGAGATTCTTTCTCTTGAAGAAAAGCATTATATATTTACAAAAATCAATAAGAAACTTTTAACACTGCTTTCTGAAAAAGATCTGACCGATGTCTTCTTTATAAGTAATTCAGCCTCATTGAACCACCTCTACCGTTTCATCAGTGATTACACATTTTTTATCGGTGAAATGAGATACGTGGATAAATCTAAGGTAGCTTTCTTTCCTGGCACTTTTGATCCGTTTTCAGTAGGACATAAACAAATTGTTAAGGAAATTAAGCGTTTAGGATTTGAAGTTTATCTTGCATTAGATGAATTTTCATGGTCTAAAAAGACCCAACCGCGTCTCTACAGGAGACAAATTGCCAATTTATCAATAGCTGATGAGTTAAATGTTTATCTCTTCCCAGATGATATCCCTATCAATATTGCAAACAACAATGATATCTCTACGCTGAAAAGGTTGTTTGTGAACAAAGACATCTATCTGGTGGTAGGAAGTGATGTCATTATAAATGCAAGCGCCTATAACAAGAGGATCACCAAATCTTCCATACACTCATTAAATCACATCATATTCAAGCGTTCTTCCTCAATCTCCAGTGAGAAAGAAGAGGCCAAAACTGAAGAGATTTCAAAAAAAATCAAGGGAGATGTAATTCAACTTAAATTGCCGCTACACATGGAAGATATCAGTTCATCTCTAATTCGCGAACACATCGATGAAAACAGAGATATATCCAAATTGGTAGATCCTATGGCACAAAAGTTCATTTATGACTATAATCTCTATCTAAGAGAACCACAATACAAAACATTGATTCAGACAAAATCTCTAGAGATAGATATCGTTGAGAATCTCACGAATCAAATTCGTGACGAAATTGGCCATCATATTTTTGTGCACACAGATTTATACAAAAACGCTGGTGCGGATATCAATGACAAAAAAATCAAATTCCTAATCATCCGTGATGCCAGCACAAAAGATAAAATTTTAGGTTTTTCAGCGTTCCACTTTATCAAGCTGACAGAATTATTCCGAGAGTTTAAAAACACCCAGGTAACAGAACATATAAGAAAAGTCGCATCAGGTAAAATATTAATTATTGATGGCATCTATATTAATCAGGAGAATACCCACTCTGATCTGGAACAAATATTGATTACTGAGACTCTTGCACATGGATTGGAAGAGGACTTGACCTATGCGGTATATCATAATATCCTAACAAACGTTGATTCGAAACAGATATATGAAATCCTGGATCTGCAGGGTTTTATTAAGCTCCCTGTAGACAATCAAGGTCATGATGTATACGGAGTGGATATGCGAAAAACCGTTTCCCTAATGCTTAATGTCAAAAGCTTTCTAAAAGAACCCTTCAATGAGAATGCACAAATCATGAGCATCGCCAATGATACCCGTAAAAGACTTCAGAAATCACTGACTACCTTGTATCCCGGTTCTCTGGTCTTAACTTTCAATAATGCTATGCTTCACCATAAATTGACAAAAAAAATCTGTGAAGCAAATGGTGTATCCAATATGCCTTATGAAAAAAAACAACTGGGGGAATTGATGTGCGTTCCATTCGGAAATTTCTTGCAAGGTAAGATTGTTCCAAACACGGTGACTAAATCCCTTCACACCGAGAAAATGTTTTCCCCTGACCTATCAGGCTTTAAAATTGGAGAATATCCAAACTACCCGAATTTAGTCGATCAAATAAAAACAATCAAGTCATTCGACCGGTCCGTAATATTAGTAGATGACCTTCTGCACAAGGGATATAGAATCAAGGCAATTGAACCTTTATTTAGAAAAGAAAACATTATCATCAAAAAAACTATCGTTGGGATTCTATCTGGACGCGGAAAGGAAATCATGGATGTCAAAGGTAGAGATGTGGATGGGGCATATTTCATACCAAATCTTAGATTGTGGTTCAATGAAAATCTTATGTACCCTTTCCTTGGCGGAGATACCATCCTGAGAAACTCCAGTGAAAAACTAAGCCTTATCCAATCGGTCAATTTAATTCTACCCTATGTAGCGCCTTCTTTTATCAAAGAAACCGATAGGAAAGCAATATTTGATCTTTCTTTGGTCTGTTTGGAAAATGCCAGAGATATTATGGTTGCCATCGAGCGTGAGTATCAGAAGCTATATGAACGTACGTTGACTCTTGGAAGGCTCAGCGAAATAACTATATCAGCCAGATATCCCGACAAAGGCAATGACTTGAAGTATAATTTCAATGTCAAGCCATCTGTATATATCAAAAATGACATAGATCAACTGATAAGAATAAAAGATATTGTAGACCAGAGGGTATAAAATGGAATTTAAACAATATATAATTGATGGTAAAAGGGCTTTCTCACAACTGGATTATCCCGAATTGGAAAGAATAAATTATATTGAATTATTTGATAATGATGAGATTATCTATTATTTAGGTAAGATTCCTCTCAAAGAGTCAAGGGGTAGTTTCTGCGTATGCCATCCCAATGATTTGGAACAGGAGACTGAGGATATTTCTCTTTTTAAAGAATCAACCAATAACCTGAAATTACCGGATTCCATCTTGAAAAAAATAGCCAGAAGACAAATAATGTACATCAACACAGAATATCCTCACTGGCGACTGAGATTAGATGACCATCGCCCTGAAAAATGGACTGTTAACCTATTGGCATTGGGTGATGTTGGCAGCACCTTGTTAATAGGATTAAAGCTTTTGGGAGGTAATATCATAGATGAATTGGGGATCTATGATAGAAATGAATCCAATCTTAAACGTTGGGAAATTGAAACCAACCAGGTATGCCATCCATTCAACAATAACCTGCCATTAGTGAAAATCATTTCTCATGAGCAGCTATTTGACTGTCATATGTTTATTTTCTGTGCTTCCAAAGGTGTTCCATCCATAGAATCCGAGATCGGAGATGTCAGAATGGTACAATTTGAAGAGAATGCTAAAATAATCACTACCTATGCAAAAATGGCCCGGGAAAAAGGTTTTAAAGGTATTTTCTCTGTGGTCTCCGATCCTGTTGATCAATTGTGTTATACCGTTTTCAAAGAAAGCAACACTGATGCAAATGGAAATTGGGATTACAAAGGTTTACCCCCTGAGCGGATTAAAGGATATGGTTTAGGGGTAATGCATGCAAGAGCTATTTATTATTCCAAAAAAAATGTCGCTTTATCCCATTATGAAAATGAAGGCAGAGCTTTTGGTCCACATGGTGCAGATCTCGTGATAGCAGACAGCATCAATCATTATAATCAGGCAAACTCAATTGCTTTAACACAAATGGCTATATCAGCCAATTTGGATGTCCGAAGTTTGGGTTATAAGCCATACATAGCACCAGCCCTATCCTCAGGCGCTTTGTCAATCATCAAAACCATTACCGGAGACTGGCACTATAGCGCCAATTTCATAGGTGGAGCTTATATGGGAAGCAACAACAGACTTCACAAAACTGGTATTGAGTTTGAAAGAATAAAAATGAATGATCAATTGGAAACCAGAATACGAAAGACTTTTGAAAAATTGAGGGATTTTAATGATAAGCAAAATTAGATTAATATGTCCCGGTGTCAAATCTCCATTGCAAAATGAAATGAACGAATCAGCTTTATCTGACTATGATTATTTGGAGATAGATATTGCCGATAAGCTTCACCCTATTATTAATGGAAAGATACTCATATCTGTTTATGTTGATTCTACAGGAATCAATATTGAGATGATGAGAATGTTGAAAAAAATTTCCGGTTTCGGTCAGAATTTTTTTGAAGGGTCTTCTGCTGTATTATTTGTGACTGGTGATAGTGAGCTCTATACAAAGTCCGTGGCTAGAAAAATTATTTTATATCTAAATCAAGCAGGTGTGTCATTTATTGGACGTCCTTTGGTTGAAGCAACCGGATCGATGAAGAACCTTACCCATATTGCCATATCAAAAAATCTGACAATTCAAGAGACCACCCTTGAATTGTCTAAAGAATTGATTAATAGACTGATGCAAGATAGTCCTCCAAAAAAAGAAATCCCAGAGCTACTGGTTTTATACTCCAGCAACTGGGAAACATCCAATACATTAATGCTCTGGTCAAGGGTTAAATCCCTATTGCATGGTGTGAATATAAAAGAAATACATATTGAAAACGGGTCAGTAAGAGACTGCATCGGCTGTCCATATAAAACCTGCAAGCATTACGGACAGCAAGAACGATGTTATTATGGTGGTATAATGGTGACTGAGGTCTATCCTGCTGTTTTGAGCTGTGACGCCTTGCTATTGCTTTGCCCAAATTACAATGATTCCATTTCTGCAAATCTATCTGCTGTCATCAACAGATTGACAGCCTTGTTCAGAAAAACCCAATTTTATGATAAATATCTGTTTTCCATTATTGTATCAGGCCATTCTGGCAGTGATTTGCTTGCGGAACAGTTGATTAGCGCTCTGAGCATCAACAAAACATTTAGACTTCCGTCCGGTTTTACAATGATGGAAACAGCAAATGATCCTGGAGACGTCCTTAAATTGGATGACATTGACCTAAGAATCAATCAATTTGCAGAAAATATCAAAAGAACACTTATTAAATAAGGATTATCTGTCTATACCCTCTCGTGACAAAACACCATCTGTTTCGTAATAGTGCTTGACCTCCCTCATTTCAGTAACCAAATCCGAAATTTCATAAAGCTCTTCAGGAGCATACCTGCCTGTCATCACGACCTCAATCTTCCTGTCTCTGTTATCAATCATTTTTACAACATCTTCAACAGCAAAAAGATTATAATGGAGACCTATTGTAATCTCATCCAATATGACAACATCAAACTCTCCTGATACTAAAATCTTGCGACATTTTACAAGTCCTTTTAAGGCTGCTTCTATATCCTTCTGTTGAGGAGATTCAAAAATAAAGCATCCCTTTCCAAACTGTTCAACAACAATATTCTCAACAAAATTCTGGATTTTGGTTTCATTATATTGCATATCTTTGACAAATTGTCCGATATAGATTTTTTTACCAGCCATGGCCGCTCTAATAGCCAGCCCAAAGGCCGCAGTTGTTTTCCCTTTTCCATTCCCGGTGTATAGGTGTACATATCCTTTTGCCATCTTCTATAAGACAAGAGATGAGATCAACAAAAAAGCTATTTGAGAAATTTCGTGAACAAATCCCAAAGTATCCCCCGTCATACCTCCTATTTTTTTGATAACTGATTTTGTGATCAATCCTGTTAATATAAATGTTGCAACTACAGGCACAATCAGTCTGTAATTAACAATTAAAGCTAATACAGCTGTAAAAGCAAATCCAATATTTCTTTCTCTATCCGTACAGTACTTAATAAAAGCAGCCCCTAATCCAGCCTCATCTTTAGCGTATGCAGAAATGGAAGCAGCCCCAAGTACCGAAGCTTTTCCCATTATAGCCATGACCAGAATGGTTCCTCCGGGGTTAACTGCAAAAAGTACAACATAGCTTACAATCAGCAAGCTGATCGATAGAGCTCCAAACGATCCAACCCGGCTATCTTTCATGATATCCAACATTTTAGTTTGGTCCTGACCACTGAATATTCCATCCGAAGTATCCGAAAGTCCATCAATATGAATCCCACCTGTGATCCATACATAGAAAAAAACCAAAATGATAGCTGAAATATAAGGATTCACAAAAAAAGTAGCCTTTTTTAGAATAAGTAACCCAATTCCAATCAGAAGTCCAATCAAAGGAAACAATAGTATCCCCAGTTGGTAATCCTGATCATCAAATTGGTAGTGATGCTTAATGGGTATTCTAGTAAAAAACAACATCATCATCGCCATGCTTTTCATTGTCTGAGCTATAATCTTCCTCACAATATCACCCCTCTTGATTTTTTTTTAAGTCAATACCTATGCCAGATACCGATAGAATGACCTTATCAGCCTTTTTAGCAATAAACTGATTGATCCTACCTGCTATGTCTCGATACATTCTAGTCATTCTATCGCCAGGCACAATACCCATACCCAATTCATTCGTTACGATAACCATTTTCTTGCCATATGATATCGTCAAATTGATCAGATTTGAAATATCTTCAATAATAGCATGTTCCAATTCTTCATATTGCTCTAAAGATGTAGTTTCACTGATTTCTTTGTAATAAAACCAATTAGATAACATAACAGTAATACAGTCCAGCAAAATACCTTGGCATGCGATGAAATCCCGATTCTCTTTAAGCTGTATAAAATTCTGATACATCTCAACAGTTCTCCACTTCTCATCTCTTCTATCTCTATGCTTCATTATCCTGTCTTTCATTTCCTCGTCAAAAGGGATAGAAGTAGCAATATAAAGCAACGTTTCATTGTTTTCGAAAATTTTCTCTGCGATAGTACTTTTCCCGCTTCTTGCACCACCTGTCACCATTATCAATTCTGTCATAAAAAAGATCCTCCCTCTCTTAAAGCTTTTTAGGACATAACGTTTATAGCCTGTCTCAAAATGTTATGATTGGTTTCTTTGTATTGCTTTATAATTATATAATAAATCGTTACACTTGTCTCATTAAATAGATTTTTTTGATGATTTTATTGTCAAACAAAGATTTTTGAGATGAATATTCAGATTATATTATTGTAATTTATACATTGTATGGTTATAATATTGTTATATTAGTAAATTGTTATGGGTATATCATACAATGATATCGTTGCTAATAAAACCATGTTTTAAGAAAGGGGGATACAAATGACCAGATTAACTGTTATAGAAGGCATAGGTGAAAGCTACGAAGCAAAATTGAAAGAAATAGGTATCAACTCTATTGAGGCTTATCTTGAAGAATGCACTACAAAAAAAGGCAGAACTAATATAGCGGAAAAATCAGGAATTTCAGAAAAATTGATTTTAAAATGGGCAAATCATGCCGACTTGATAAGGATAAAAGGAATTGGGGGCGAATATTCAGAATTGCTTGAAGCTGCTGGTGTTGATACAGTTCCTGAGCTTTCAAAAAGGAAAGCGGAAAATCTCTATAATAAAATGTTGGAAGTGAATGAAGAGAAAAAACTGGTTAGAAAACCACCTGCTCTTAAACAAGTAGAAAAATGGGTAGAAGAAGCAGGAACACTTCCAAGAAAATTGAACTATTAACTTAAATTTAACCCCGCAATAACATTGTGGGGTTTTTTGATGCAACTAAACCTTATTGAATTATTTCATCTTGAATTATTTCATCTTGAAAGTTCTTAGCATTTATTCTATAATGTGATAATGCCAGTAAGCAAATAACCGGATTAGGAGATAATATGATAAACAAAATTGCAAAAGATATTTACATGATAAAAATACCCTTACCTGAAAACCCACTTAAAAATTTGAATAGCTATATGATTAGAGGAACAGAAAGAAACCTATTAATTGATACTGGTTTTAACACTGAGATTTGTTATGACGCATTATCAGATGGAATCAAAGAGACTGGAATCGATATGAACAACACTGATATCTTCCTGACACACCTACATAGTGATCATGCGGGATTGTGTGATAGAATTGCGTCGCCAAATTCTAAGATTTATATGAGCAGAGTTGATTCTCAATATATCAAAACTTTTTTTAACATCAATTATTTTGAAAATCTCGAAACATTTTTTTATACTCTTGGATTTTCAAAAGAAGAAGTTGCAGATAATATAAAAAATAATCCTATTGTCAAGTATGCTCCGCCAATTGAAACAGAGTATACAGAAATCGAAGATGGTTATACGATAGATTTGGGAAATCGAATGCTAAAAACTGTTTTGACACCCGGTCATACTCCGGGTCATATGTGTCTATATATTGAAAATGAAAAATTGCTTTTTAGTGGAGACCATATAATATTTGACATAACACCTAATATTACCCAATGGAAAGGTTTCTACAATGCTTTGGGTCAGTATATAGACAGTCTTAATACAATTAAGAATATGCCTGTAGAGTTAACCTTCTCAGCGCACAGGAGTCCTACGGGCAATTGTAAAGAGAGAATTGATGAATTGTTAAATCACCATGAAACTAGACTAGCAGAAGCGTATAATATTGTGAAGCAATATCCAGGATTATCTCCCTATGATATAGCTGCAAAAATGACCTGGTCTATAAGAGCCAAAGATTGGAAAGCATTTCCAGTTGTTCAGAAATGGTTCGCGACAGGAGAAGCTTCTGCACATCTCGATTATTTAGAAGATAAAGGAGAAATTAAATCATCCAATATTGATGGCCAAATCAAGTATTGGACTATTGAATAAAATCAAAAGGAGTCTAGTCATGAAAACTGAGTCAGAAGGAAAAAATCTACAGAAATCACTTACACATAAATGGCATAATGCATGGGATAAACTAGATAATGAAGAATTGGAAAAGGCCCTTGCTGTCAATGAGCGTTACAAATCATTCTTGGATACAGGAAAAACCGAAAGAGAAGCCAGCGACGAAATAATCCGGATTGCTAAACAAAACGGCTTCATATCGTTAGATTGTTTTATTGAAAGCAATAAGTCTCCAGAAGGGGGAGAAAAGCTATATGCCAGCAATAAGGGAAAAGGTGTGGTCCTTTTTGTTATCGGCAACGACAAACTAGAAGATGGCATGAATATCATAGGCTCTCATCTCGATGCACCTCGAATCGATTTGAAGCAATTTCCGCTTTATGAAGACTCGGAACTGGCTCTACTGAAAACCCATTATTACGGTGGCATCAAGAAGTACCAGTGGGTTACTATGCCACTCGCCATGCATGGTGTGATTGTTAAGCCAAACGGTGATAAAATATCGATTGTTATTGGTGAAGATGAACAAGATCCGGTTTTCTTTATTACAGATCTACTTCCCCATCTTGCTAAAGATCAAATGGACAAAAAAATGGGCGATGGCATCACGGGTGAAGGCTTGAACATACTGTTCGGCAGCATACCCTATAAAGATGATGAAATCAGCGATAAGGTAAAACTTAACGTTTTGAAAATATTGCATGATCGTTATGGTATCTCTGAAGGCGATTTCACAACAGCTGAGATTGAAATCGTTCCAGCAGGCAAGTCCAGAGATGTTGGTATTGACAGAAGTATGGTCGGAGGTTACGGTCAGGATGACAGGGCTTGTGTATTCACATCACTGCAGGCGATACTTGCCATTGATAAACCACAAAAAACCGCAGTTGCTTTATTTGTTGATAAGGAAGAAATAGGTAGTGTCGGCAATACAAGCATGGCATCCAAGTTCTTCGAAAATACTGTTGCTGAATTGGTTAATCTTACTGACAAAAATCACTCTGATTTAGTATTGAGAAGAGCATTGAGCAATTCCTGTGTCTTGTCCGGAGATACTTTGGCCGGATTCGATCCCAATTACCCAGAAGTGATGGATAAACGCAACACACCCTATATCGGTAGAGGCATCACGCTTATGAAATACACGGGATCAAAGGGAAAGGGTGGCAGCAATGATGCCAATGCTGAGTATTTGAACAGAATAAGAAAAATATTTGATGATAATCAAGTTGTTTGGCAAATGGGTGAACTCGGGAAAGTGGATCAAGGTGGTGGTGGTACCATCGCATACATATTGGCGGGTTATGGGATGGAAGTAGTGGATTGTGGCGTCTCCTTGTTAAGTGTACATGGTCCCTTTGAAATAGCCAGCAAGGCTGATATCTATATGACCTACAAAGGATATAAATCTTTTTATGAAGCTTGATAATTCACAGTAGTTGCAAGGTATGAACAGTAAGGACACACTGGTTAAAAAGCTGATTCAATAAAATATTATTCTCAAGATGGACATGTTGATGAAGATCATTCTGTAATTCCTCTAGCATTTTGTAAGCTTGTCTATAAGTATCACATCCATCCTCCGGTACTGTATACTTATTGGATGCCTTTCTGATTTTTCGTAATATATCCCCTACTACCGGCTATTGCATATTTATTTTCATTGTATTTTATCTACATGTAATTCACCATTTGAATCAGTAATCTTGATTATATGTTGTTTATAAATCGGGTTAGGTACTTTCCCTAAATCAGAATCATTATACTCAAGATAATTACCCACAGTATTAATCGTAAATATAGAGAACATTTTTTCGTTATTTACGCCTGTATTATAATACTCAATTTTAATAATCTTCTCATTACTATAGTCAATATTGGCTTGAATATAATCAAGTTCTTTCATATATTTCACTTCCATACCTGTTGTATCTAAAATATAATCATCCATCAATATATTCATAGTTAAGTCATACTCTTTTAAATATGATGTATATAATTTACTCAAATACTCAAAAGAGCTTTTCTCTTTTTCATCCTCTTTCATTTCACTTAATGCTTGAGAATAGTCTAATGAAATTTCCACATATTTTTTTCATAGTTAGGTATTGAGTACAACTTAAAATATAAAAATTGTCCTATAATTATAATTAAAAGAGAAAATATTATAAATAAACTCCTTTTGTCCAAAATTATCACTCCATTACTATTTATTTAATTCATAGACATTTCATCATTCCATTTTAATTTAACAACATGCATAAATTCCATGTTTGAGGGTGCTACCGAACCATATAACGATGCTAAATTCCTATCTTTAAAGTTATAGGTGTGAGCACAAATCTCTATTTTCTATTTTGAAATTATTTGTGTAACTAGTAATTGTTGTTCCCGAAATCTTATCTGCCATTATTAAGTACTTTAATCTTCCTTCTTCATATTTGAAAAACTCATTATTTTCATTATTAATAAAAAATTCAGATGCGCTATCCACTTTATCAAAATCTTGATTTACATATAACAAGGTCTTAAATTCAAAATAACTTTCGATAAAATCATTTATGTCTTTAATCTCGTCGTTTGAAACAACCTCATTATTAATAACTGCACCAGAACCTACAATTATACCATTCAGTAACAATGCTATAACTAATATTATTATATTCATTTTTCTCATTTTTTCTTCCTCCAGTTTTTATTGTAGGATATTCAAAATCCCTTTATACTAAATACCTTCATCATTTAATTCAAATAAAAACACTGTCTCCTTAAATTTAATTTTTTACAAGCTTGCGACTTCACTATATTCCTTTAAATTTAAATGGTCAATAGATGTTGCTCATCTGGTCAAAATGACTGTATATCTGGTTCCTGACAGATATACACTGAAACAGGCGTGATATATAATAAAACATTTGTAAAAACTGGTTTTTTAAGATAAAGTTAGTATGAGTTTACCAAATCAAGTTGGGGGGAAATATGGAAACTTATAAAATTGTTGATCAATTAAATCTGGAAGCGGAATCTATCGAAAAAAGCGTCCCTCAGCAGATGCTGTTTATAGCCAAGGAAGCATATGAACTTGCCACATCTCTGGATTACAACAAAGGCATCGCAAAAAGCCTTTTTCTGCAAGGGCGCGCCTCATTTAGGCTGGGAAATATCCAAGATTCTGAAAGTCTCTTATTAAAAGCAATGGAAAACAACAACTCCAATCTTGAATTGGAATCGGAAATTTTCAATGCTCTTGCAAGTGTATATCTCTATCTTGAAATGTTTGATAAGTCCTTTGACTATTACCAAAGAAGTTTAAGTCTTGCAATAAAAACCAACAACAGAACTATCGAATCAAGAGTTCTAAACAACATTGGTGAGATTTATAGGACATTGGGAGATTTTGACTCAGCCCTGTCTTATTATCAAAGAGCTTTGGATGCACAACAGAATATTGCAGATTTCAGATTTTTATCCATCCCTTTATCTAATCTATGTGTGACTTATTTGGACTTGGGTGATTTGGACAATGCGACATTTTATGCTAATGAATCTCTGATAATTGCTCAAAAAGATAACGATAAGATGATACAATCTGTATCCAAAACATATTTGGGTCTTATAGAAAAGAAGAAAGGGCACTTTGATAAGGCTTTGTCATTTCTAAATGATAGCCTTACAATCTATGAGGAAACAAAAGAAAAATTTCATATAGCTGAAATATATGTAGACTTCAGCAAAGTCTATTATGAAATAAAAAATTATAATAAAGCAATAGAGTTCCTTCTAAAATCGTTGACCATAGCAGAAAATTTGAATGCTAAATCCCTTCAATACATAGTTTTTCAACAATTATTTGACGTAAATAGAGCCATAGGAAATATTGAACTAACCTTGCTTTATGCACACAAGGCCTTAGAAACAAAAAAATCAATGGAGAATGAGGAAAAACAACAGAAGCTTAGAAATATTAAATTCCGAAAAGATGCTGCTTTAACAGAAAAAGAAAAGGAATCCTACCGTATTTTGAACGCAGAACTAGAACTGCAAACCAAACAGCTTCGAGAAACCTATTCTACTCTAGAAGCCATCAGTGATATTGGAAAGCAACTGACTTCAACTCTAGACTTGCCTACGATTTATAGGTCGGTCAATCACCATATCAAAAGATTGATGTCTTGCGATGTTTTTGGCATTGCACTTTATAATATGACAAATAATGCTCTTGAATACCAGTATTTGGTAGAGGATGATACTTTATTGGAATCAACGTCTTTACCATTAGACCAAAAAACCAGTTTTGCTGTCTATTGCTTTAAAAACTCTGAGGGATTCATCATCAATTCATGGGCGGAGGATACCTCTAAATACACAGATGGGAGAAACTCAAGCTTTGGTAAATCTATGCCTGCTTTTATGTTTCAACCGTTGATCTTAGAAGGAAACACTATTGGTGTTTTAACTGTTCAAAGTAAAATTGAAAAAGTATATAATGATAATACCCTGTCTACATTGGGTACCCTATCCTCATATCTATCCATTGCTATAAACAATGCAAAAAACACCGAAGAAATGCAATCACTTAATAAGGAACTCTCCTTACTGTCAAAAAAAGATGGCTTGACCGGTGTTTCCAATAGAAGACACTTCAATGAGATTATCACGCAACTATGGTCTTATGCTATAAGGAATCAGGAACCTATATCTGTAATGATGATAGACATTGATTACTTCAAGGAATATAACGATTTATACGGTCACCTTCTTGGAGATGAAGCCTTGAAAACAATTGCAATCATTTTAGAAGAAAATGTCAAGCGAAGCTGTGATGTTGTAGCCCGGTTTGGTGGTGATGAGTTTGTGGTAATGCTAAGCAATACAAATAGTGATGGTGCGTTGCAAGTCGTAGCTTCTATTATAACTTCCTTAGGTAACAAAGAAATCGTTCATGCAGGGTCATTAATATCTCAAAATCTGACCATCTCTATCGGATGTGCAACAATGATTCCATGTATCGGGTCGACTCCATCACAGTTGATAGAAAAAAGCGATCTATCCTTGTACAAGGCTAAAAAAACAGGGCGTAACAAATCTTCATTTTATTAATCTCAACTCATTTTTCATGGAATCTATGATGTCTATCAATTCATCATTGAACGCTAACACTTTCCCGGAAACTTCATAAAAAAGGTTGATACCAGTTTCAATACCTGCCAGATCTGTTGCTTTAACGGATGACAGTATATGATTCAAGACTTTTATATACTCTGTCTTAACCTCTTCAGCTTCTTTGATTCCATAATGCTCAAGTCCATATTTCGTAAAATCTACTGTATTCATGACGGTGAGGGATTGTTCTAAAAAAGGTGCGGCTTCCCCCAATTTTTCAGGTTCCAGATACTTCGACGCATTAAGAATGCTACCAGTCATAATGCTGACATCATCCGACATATACAAATGTATGGCTGCTTTATAAGGGCTATATTTTTCTTCAAAAGCCAATACTTCTTGTATATATTGAATCGAATCATAATACTCGCTAGCTTCATCTATAGCCAATACATCCCCTAGATTCTCCAGTTTTTGCTCGATTTTATTATAACGTATTCCCGGTAAAATATAGAGCAAATTATTTTTGCAAAAGGCTAAAAGTTTACAAATACTCAAAAATAAGGTATGATAAAAGTTAGATTCACATAAGGGAGGAGTCTATGAATAAACACACAATCATTAATATGGTAGGAAAAACGCCCATTCTCAGGGCTGAAAAATTAGAAAAATATTTAGGTATTTCGAAGGTCTATCTAAAACTAGAGGGAAATAATCCATCAGGAAATAGAATTGACAGAGTTGCCCACCTGTTGATTAAGGATGCAATTGCAATCAACAAAAGAACGCTTTGTGTAGCTGGATATGGGAGTCTTTCAAGATCGCTGGCTGTATTAAGCCAGTATTACAAGGATTTAAAAGTTGTTTTGATTTATCCCATTAATACCAGACCCAGAAGAAGCTCCAAATATGAGCCTGACAATATTGAAATCATACACTATGGCAAGAATCAGGCTGAAGGGATTAAATATAGTGAAAAAATCTGCAATGAAAAGGGCTGGTATAACGCAACCTTAGGCATAGACAACAATATTTTGAATATGACTGCATTATCGTCGATTTCAACTGAACTCAACAGTCAGATACAAGATGATATCGACTCCGTGTTTTCGCTGATGAGCTATGGTTTTAGCACATCAGGAATCAGTTTAGGTTTCAGATCTTTGTGGAACAATGACGTCATCGAAAAATTACCCAAATTATATAGCTGCACGGTAAACGATGGCAATGTCATATACGAATCCTTCAAGAGAAAAAGCGCCAAAATAATTCCTTTAAAAGAATCTGGATTAAAACTGAGCAAATATAACAAACATTTGCTGAATTTTGG
>LDZT01010974.1_pt1 | contig 23621 bp, 26 predicted proteins | sample 615521 | NCBI WGS metagenome assembly LDZT01 (sample SAMN03408292, study PRJNA278302) | terrestrial metagenome | isolation source: oil reservoir sample SB1 | place: USA: Alaska, North Slope, Schrader Bluff formation | collected 2011-09
ACAAAGATTAACAAGAAAGGCTTATATATGGATCGCAAAAAACCGTTGGGTACTTATTTTGAGGAATTAAACAGGCTATCAAGTCAGCTCGGTGAGAGATTGTCATAGTCATATAATTATAATATAAAATAGGGGACGGCAGACCGGGTATAAATAATTATATAAAATACTTGCCCCACTTATGCCATTAATTTAATTAAATATTGGGGCTTGACAACCAATTTATTCTAATAAATGCACTGTGCGCTCCACATTAATTCCACATTAATACTGTTTTTGGTATAAAAAGGATCTTTCACACAGTCTGACGGTTCTCTGTATCATGCTACAGCTATAAGCAAATAATTTAGAAGGTGGAAAATGAAGAAAGAAACTTATATTCAAGACCTGAACCTTTTCTCAAATAACTACAAGATGCGATTGGACAATTTTACAAATTCTATTTAGTTTCCCAGAAGCATTATTATCCCTAATATACCAAACATTGTTCCTACTATCTTACTGAGAATAGCTTCATTTACTCTATTGGCCAATCTTGCCGAGATTCTACCACCAATTAATGCACCCAAAGCCCCACATAGAGCCACCCCTCGAGGAAGGTTGCCGGTCAGGGCATGCCCTATTGCTCCTGAGGCAGCGGTAAAGGCCATGATAAGAGTGGAAGTACCAATTCCTTCGTGCATTTTATAATCCATGACAAAGACCAGGATTAGGAGTATCATTACCCCTCCGCCAGCTCCCAATAAACCAGTTACAATACCTATCAACAAACCCAGGGTAATGCCAGAGATTATCACATTGGTTCTCAACATAACAAGGAGCTTATTTTTTGTTTTTTGGTTTGCAGTCGGATCTTCGGCCTTTGGAATCATAACCTTATTGCCCCGCCTCCAAAATATTAGGGCAGTAACAATTAAGAAGATACCAAATGAATTGCTTAATCCAATTTCTGGTATATATGATGATATAAAGCTTCCTATCTGAGCACCAACCACTGAGCCAAGAGCGATCCACCAGCCTTGCTTTAGATTAAGGTTACCATTCTGATAGTAAGTCCAGGCTACCATCAATGATGCTACGGTATCGACAAAAAGACTAACTCCGATGGCATCAAAAGTAGAATACCCTAACATAATAAGCCCAGGAACAATGACCATTACCCCACTGGCACCAATCTGTCCAGTAATTATTCCGGCAATAAGACCTATGGCAAATATAGCTATTATCGGCATATACTCTCCCTTCTCATCTCAAAGGTGATATCAACTTCAATATTAAAACAATTCTCTGCTAAAATAACTTTCATGTTTAATCGGTTCTCATGATGCCTTACAATAAGAAATTCCATTCTTTTTTCTTCAGGCTTTATATGATTACAGTCTTCTCCAACGCAAGGTGAGCCTGAAATGTGTTTGTAAATGCCTCATTTTGCAACCTGGTGATCTCTCTTTTTAGCTCAGCTGAATTTAGTATATCATAATTTTTTTTAATTTCATCTTGATTTCCTCTGAGATATCTGGACAAGTCAATACCCTGCGAACTGGATGATATCACCTCTTAGATTACCTCCATCATGGCTGACCGAGTTTAACCAAAACAGACACGGAACGGTACAATATATTCAAAGAAAAGATTAAATATGATAGGATTTATTTGCCATAAAAAAAGAGCGAACCTTATGAATTATAACGTTAAGGTTTTAGCCTACCGATGGAAGGGAACACCTTAAACAATTCATAACGGATTTACCGCTCCAATATAAATATATAATAATGACTAAAAAAAGGCAAGTATTATTAGATTTTCAATAGCAGGCTATATATTGTTGGACCTTGGCAATCTTGATTTTTCAGTAGGATAGGGGAAGGCAGACAAGTATTTACTGCTATTTTTTATATAAGAATACAAAAAACCTCCAAAATAAATTGGAGGTTTTTAATACTCTTTATACATCTAGTATATGAGTAACTATCACCGGTAAAACCGGTTCAATTAAATATTAGCATGATGTGGATCTTTTATCAAGGTTGAACTTATCTGTGTTTTTCGTTAATAATCCTTATTTCAATTGTAGAGCCCAGGGCTTTAATAATCTTTTTAAGGGTATATAGAGAAAATTTATTATAATTGTCTCTTTCAAATCTCGAAATATCTGATTGCTTACATTTTATTAATTTAGCTAAGTGTGTTTGAGTTATATTTCTTCCCAATCTTAGCCATACAAGATATTTGTTGATTTGGTCTAGGCTTCGAATAATAAATTCCTGGGGCAATGGATTGTTTTTCATTTTTTCATATCTATATACATCATCTTGTAATTGGGCGATATGTTCGATATATCCCTGGCTAAACATCTTTAATCCTTGTTCGTCATTTTTATACTGCTCTTTTATTTTATTTAATTCACTTTTAAACTCCTGGAGTTTATTAAGCGAATATTTATATTGTCTTTCATTTTTAATCATAACAATACCTCTAATATATATACCTTTTGGTTTTAGATCCCTATTATTATTAAAGAAATTTAATAAATTTTTATATTTACTAATATTTCTTTCCTCAAATATAAATAAATGGATATTATATAGCTTTTTTGCATTGACCAATTTATCTATTATTTCTGGGGCAAATCTAGTGTTATTTTTAATTAATATAATACAATCTATATCACCAGGATTTTCTTTTGCTGTAACAAAGCTACCGTCTAAGATAAATTGTTTTATGTTTGTTTTAAAGGGTATGATTAATTCTAAAAAAATGTGAAAGTTCTTAAATAACGAAATTCTCTTTTTTTGAAATTAAACCAAATTTTTTTTCAATATCATCTATTGATGCTGTATAAATGAATGCCAGCTGGCAGGTTTCCATGTTTATTAAAATCTGGAATCATAAAATTATCCTAAATTAATATACCATAAATGGTATGTAGTTGCAATATAATCAATTGTTTAATTTTTAGTTGCAAGAAACACATAACATACAAGCCTATTGACAGTTTTTATGGGTATGGTATAATTAAAGTGCAGTGTGAAAGGGTGGAGTCATGAATTGGTAATAGATACCAATCCCCGATAAGCTAGGTGTGTCCTAGCCGAAGCCAATCTAAACACTGCTTATTTTTTATAGGTTATCTTCTTTTTCAATAGTATTTATATTTTTAAGCAAATTTGCCCAATAACATTTACCCTCGTATTTCTTTCTAATAGCCCAGGCAAGGTAATCTGCGACCTGCAACCCCAAAATACGTTTTGAATTGCGGAATTCTATTTCGATATTAGGTTGAATATAGCGCCAAATAGCAAATTGGTAAGTAAGCTCGTTTTCTATATATCCTTGATAACTTAAGTTCAGCCTCTGAATGTTTCTATCAACAAATTTTTCTTTTTTTACCAAAGTAGTATTTCTTTGATCAACAGTAATAAAAAGAGGTGATTCTAGATAGCAAAAACATTCAATATAAAGATTTTTAGATAGGAAATTGTAGATCTTCTCTTTGTGTAAACATTTAAATCCTTTGCCTTCGTTGCCTGGTTTATGAATAATAAAGCCAGCCTTTATGTCTAAATGATCAAGATCTCTATATATTTTTTGAAGGTACAGTTTTGGGTTAAATGTAAGTTTACTTGTTTTTATTTCTGATATGATTTTATAGTTGAAAAGATGATTAGCTTTTATTTCTACATTTCTTGGCCAACCATTATTCCATAAATAGTGGTTATGTTTCTTAATCATTCTATTTAATTTATCAACAATAGCTTTATCTTTACAGAAAATCATTGCTATAACAAAATACTCATGAATCTTGTTGTTTCCTAAATCACCACTCTCATCTATAAAAATATACAAGCCCATCCTTCTTTCTAATTACTAACTTGGTCTCAAGCTTTTAACGCAACAAATTTGGTAAATGCCTCGTAAGGTGTTTGCCAGTTTAACACCCGTCTGGGACGACCGTTTAGCATATTCTGTACTTTGTTGATCTGATAATTCGATACCTTGTTAAAGTCGGTTCCCTTCGGGAAGAACTGTCTAACTCCCTGATCATAGGTCAGGCTTAACCGCGCATGTTGCGGCAACCGTTTTAGCTTGCGGGCAAATTTCTTTCTGATCTCCCCAGCGCTTTTTCCGCGCAATCTGATCAAAAGCCCAAGACGGCTGGTACGTTCAGTCAAGGTCCCCAATGCTGATTGACGATTACGACCTATCATCAAATCGCCCTCCCAGTGCCCGGGAATCATCCGGTCTTCCACCTCCGGCGGACGCTCATCAATACTAATCATATCCTTTAACGGCTTTGATCTTACTGCATCACCGCGCTTACGGTATCGCCTCTTATGGCTGCGCCTGAAACCACGGATCAGTTCTTTCTTCAGTGTTGCCTTCGGCAAGACATACACATAGGCATAAATCGCTTCGTGAGATATACGCATACTCATATCTAAAGGATACCGTATTTCTATCCGCCTGGCAATCTGTTGTGGTGACCAGCAAAGACTCAGCTTCTTCTGGACGTATTCTCTCAACCGATTGTTCAAAAAAAAGCTTACGCTTACCCAAACGACGCCTTCTTGCATTACGCCGTGACCGACGCTGGGCACGATCGGCACGATACGTCCAGCGGTTACACCCTCCCCGTGATACTTCACGGGCTATTGTCGAAACCGACCGCCCAAGATGACCGGCAATTGCCTGAAACGATTCACCCTTTGCCAATTTACGACTAATCTCCTCACGCTCTTCTGCTATGGGCCTTCGATAACATCCTGTCTTGCTAATCATAACCTAACGCCCTCCTTCAATATCTCCTCTATATAGAATACCAAATTGTTGCGTTAGATTATTGAACATGCATAAATAGAATTTACAAGGTAGTTAAAATATATAATAAATCACTTTGAAATAAAATATTCAACGATTTCCTTAATCGTCAATCTTTTTTCTTTCAGCTTTCTTATTTCATCAAGCCTTTTTAATGCTTCATCTTTTTTGTATTTCCGGAGCAGTCTTTCTCCGGCCTGGGTAAAAGGCAATATGCCAATTTCAGTATAATATTTTAACGTGCTCTGTCTGAAACCGGAAAGTTTGGCCAGTTCTCCTATGGATAAGATAGTGTCATCTTTAGTGTTTTTTTTGTCCATATTTTCCCAACTTTTTAAAATGATTGCTATTGCTTTAGTATAATATTTTGTGTTTTTTAGAACTTGATATTGTCTATTTTTATAGTAAAAAGAATGACAAAAAATAAACTCTTGTTAGGTATTGATCAGACATTTGCTAGACAATAATTTGACAAATATTATATTCTATGCTATTTATAGGATACAGCTAAAAGCTGCAATATATACTGGCGTTCTGAATAGAAGGTCAGATATTTATCCAAGAGAGGCCGCTCTTTAATTAGAGCGGTTTTCTCATTTTAAAAAACTTTTAAGATTCGTTTCATTTATCTCTTTTCTTTCATCGACTTGTCGCCATAATTCTTCATGATAGGTAAGTTTAGGTCCATGTATTAAATTAACAATTATGCCATAATCTTGAGCTATTTTTACTATTGGCATAAAATCACTATCTCCGGTAACAATTGCAATTAAATCAACTTTTTTGTTATAGACTAAAAAACCAATATCCAAACCTAGTCTTAGATCTATCCGTTTTTGCACAAATATTGGTTCACCTTCATTATTTTTTCCTCTGTAGACTAGTTTTCCTTGTCTAATGCAAAAATGGGGAATCTTATCAAGTGAATTAAAAAATTTTTGTTTTTTTGATAAAAGGCTTCGTTCTCTTTTAATAGGAGTGGCACTTTGGTAAGGCAAGCAATCATAGTAATAAGTCCTAAAGATTATATTTTCACCACTAATCCATTGAATTAATTTTTCAAAATCTAAATTATCGTATTTTGTATTAAGCTTTCGAAAAATATTATGTATGTACCCACCATCGATAAAAATTGCTATTCTTGCCATTATTTACTCCTGTATTATTTTTGGATATTAGCCTTATTTTACGATCCTCTTTTCTACTTCCTGTAATTATATTTATCGGAAGTAGAAAGAAGATTTAATTTAAAATTATTAAAATTTCACTCCAGCAAATGTTTTGTAATAATTCGGTAAATCTTCTTCCATTTTAATGTTGTCATTGTAAACCTGCAGCATCTCCAAGCTTCTATGTCTGGTATACTGGGCAACTCTCAGGAGATCGCCTTTGTAGTTTTTAATTAAGGTTGTGGTAAAGTAATGCCGGAAACCGTGCACGCATTTATCTATTTCCAGATCATTCAATACCTTTTTAGTAATCATCCTCAATCCCCTGGTAGTTATTCTCTTGTTTTTGTTATTATTGCTCTTACAAACAAAAAGAGCTTGGCTGAACGATTTAATGTTCTGGGTGATATCAGCAGGAAGAATTCCTCTGCGGTTTAATTCTTTGAGAAAGACTTTTGCAGTAACCAGGTACTTGTTTTTGGTGGATACGGTATAGTCGCTCCGGGATTTGAGATAGTTTTTGTATTCCAGGAAAGTATCCCGGTCCATTCCCTTGTCAGTAATGAAGTTTAAGAAATACATGATCCTGGCCTGGTAATCTTTTTTGGTTTCATCATTGATATCTAAAAAGTAGAAAACTTTTTTAGCTTTATCATGATCAAAGCGGACAGAAGGTTCCGGAGAAGGATTTTCTTTAGAGGCAACTAATCGATTGCTCATAGTCATATCCTCGTTAATAATTAATACTTATTACTTACTTAAGGGTATAGCTATTAGAGGGCAATGTCAAATTTATTTTAAATTTTTTAATTGATCAACATTTTTGCTTTTTTAAAAGCTTATGTAGTTGTTTCTATATTCTCTAGATTAAAAAATGTCTTTTATAAATATTACTTTATTTACTCCAATTGGGTATTTTTTAAGAAAAAATTAATTCGTTCTATCTTTGCTTTGCTAGCCACAGCCATTACTTTGGCAATATATTCAAAATCAGCTTCTCGGTCTGCATAGATCTCGATGCCTTCCAGTTTTTCTTTAAATTGATTTGTTAAATATTCCTGTAGATTATCCCAGTTGATAGGCTCATCTTCAGTACTGATCATGCCTGTCTTGTCCAGATATAAAGTCAAAGAGAACTTCTCAGATTCTGTCTGCATATCAACCTGTGGTAATTGTATTGTTGCTCGAACTTCATTGGTATCCAATGTAGAAGCAACCATGAAGAAGATCAGCAGAAGGAACACCACATCGATAAGAGGTGCCATATTCATTTCCATATCTAATTTTTTAATCTTGTATTTGTACATCTTTTTTACCTAATTTTTGGACATAATGAATAAGTTCTAATTCCCTTTTTTCGGTATGTTTCACAATATGCTCTGCCTTATTCGTAAAATAATAATAAGCAGCCAGAGCAGGAATAGATATGCTTAGCCCGAAAGCCGTAGTTATCAAAGCCTCGGATATGCCCTGGGCTAATTGTTGGGGTTCAACATTGAGCGATAAAAAATGAAAGGTCTTTATCATACCGGTTACCGTTCCCAACAATCCCAAAGAAGGACTCATCTTGCCGATAAAGTGGAGCATTGGTAGAAACTTTTCCATTCTGGGGAATGCTATCATTTTTGCCTCTGCCATTACTCTCTCCATTTCAATATGCCCTTCCTCCCAGGCAAGAATTCCATTAGATAAAATATAATACATAGGATTATAGGGTTTCTTTAATAATTTTACGGCTTCCCTGGTTTCTCTGTTTTTTAGATCTCGCTTAACTTTTTCCATAATTTTTTCCGGGATTTCCCGTCTTATTCTAAAAAAATAGAAAAATCGGTCTATTATGATTGCCAGGGCAATAACCGAAACAACCAAGAGGGGATAAATAACAATCCCTCCCTGATCAATAAGCATTTTCATCATCTATACCTCTTTCTGAATTTATTTCAATCGAAAAACAATGGGTAATAATACCCAGCTTTCTTTATTGCTCTTCCCGATTTGAGCAGGTTTAAATTGCCATTGGTAAACAGACTGCATCGCCACTTGATCAAATGCCTGGTATCCGGAGGTTTTTTCTATTTCTACCTGAATGGCTTTCCCTTCCTTGTCAATCAGAACCTTTAACTGAACACGCCCTTCAATCTTCCTCTTTCGTAAATGTTCAGGATAATCCGGGGAAGAAAAAGAAACAATCTTTGGGGGAATAATCCGATCATCTAAAAAATCAGATTTTGTCAAATCAAGAGGCAGCTCTCCCTCTACAGAATGATCACTTTCATCTTTCTGTTCTTTTTTAGAACCTTCAGATTGCAGGGAGAATAATTGGGCTTTTTCATTATTTTGAGCATGGGCATTATCTGGTTCTGAATCACTTGCCGGTTGAAAAGGTTTCAGATCTTCTTTCTCTGATAGAACGGTGGTCTCTTGTTTTGCTTCAATCGAGTCTTCTTCTTTGATTGTCTCATTTATTTCTTTTTCAATAACCTCATCCTGGTTTTTCATCTCCTTTGATATCGGCAAACTGTCTTCAAATCTTTGGTCAGTCTCTTCCTTAACATTTTCTATCAGGTTTTTCTTTTTACCGGTTGCAATATCCTCGATAGATATATTATCAGACAATTCTCCATCTTCCGGTAAAGAAACATCAATTCCTTCCTCGGTTGATTGAGTAAAAGAATCCGAGTGAAAGAAAGTTATTCGGGCAGATAAGGCAGGTTTTTCATCGTTTAGTTGATATTCCCTTACATCAAAGGGAAATAAAAAAGTGGGAACCATCCAAAGATGAAAAAATATAGAAATAATTAAAGCAATAACAAATGATTGATTACTCATTTTCCCTTATCCTTAATAATAGGGAAGGGATAGAATGGCTTTAAGAAGTTTACCCCTTCCCCATCTTATTTAAAATTCCGTACTGATTCCCAGTAAATATGTTCTTCCCTGAATCGGATAACCACTAACTAATTCAGGTTTTTGGTCAAATAAATTCTTGATAGAGAAACTTAATTTAATCTTACGATCTTTTTCTTTGTTGATAGTAAAATCTCTATCTAGATTTGCATCAAAGAGGTAATATTTATCAAGATCATCAGGTCGTCCTGCTACCAAATTCCCGTTCAAACTTACTGTAAAATTATCTTTGTTTTCTCCAAACTGATTTAAGTAAGCCAAACCAAATCCATATTTATGTTTTGGTTTTAGTTGGCTATCCGTGTCAAGATCTCTGGCATTCAGATAGGTGTAGTTTATATTACCTGTGAAATTTTCATTAAATTCTTTCTTTAGGATTACCTCTGCTCCATCAACACGTGCTGAGCCGATATTGGAAGGCCGCCATACTCCATCAGAATCAGCTGCCCAACTGATTAATTGGTTGGCGTTTTTTCTAAATACATTTAATTCAGCCTGTACATCTCCCTTTTCATTAATAAAATGCATTCCTGCTTCATAAGCCCAGGCAGTTTCCGGTAACAGATTGGGGTTACCACCGACATAACCGTCTTCCGGCCAGTAAAGATCATCATAAGTAGGTGCCCGATAAGCTCGACCCACAGAGGCATGAATACTAAGCTCATCCTGCAAACGATAAGAAATTCCTATACGGGGATTAAATTGTCCCCCAAAGATTTGGTGATAATCATAACGCAAGCCTGCAGTAATTGACAAATCCTCCTCTGCCGGTTGCCAGACATCCTGAATAAAGACTGCGCCATTTAAATCCTGTTTAGTTCCAATATCTGTACTATCTAGCCAATGCTGTTTAATCTCTCCACCCCAGGTCAAAGTATGATCACTTTCCCTATTTTTATTATTAAAATTGAAGTTATAATGGGTGCTATCAAAAGATAACCCTGCAGTGTAGGTTTTATGGATACTGGCCCCAGTATGTCCCCATTCATTAGGATTGTCATAATAAAGACGATGAAAATCATACCAGGCCATTATATTGATATCCTTATCCTCTTTTTTCTTCTGCCATTTTAAATTCAGATTGAAATTCCGATCATTCTGTTGGGCATTTGGGGTAGGATAATCAATTGAACCGGGCAAGCCCCTTTGATAATCATGGTAACGAATGGCTAGATCCAAATCTGTCTGCTGGTCAATCTCTTTGGATATCTTGCCTATTAAAGATACCTTATCTAATTGGCTGTTCTCCCGATCCCCTTCTGTTTTGTAATATTCGCCGGTGAAAAAATAACCCATATCATCGCTTTTATTCTGATAAGAAGCCTGGTATTTTTGAGTGGAATAATTTCCGTAAGAGACCCCTACTGTTCCTTTTTTCTCCTCTTCTCCACTTTTAGTTATAATATTAATCACTCCACCTAGTGCATTTGCTCCGTATAAAGCTGAAGCCGGGCCCCGATATATTTCAATCTTTTCAATCATATCAGATGGAATCAAACCCAGATCAATTTTACCAATTTGCGGGTCATTGACCACCTGACCGTCTATCATAATCAGGACTTGTTCCGGAGAAGATCCGCGAATGCTGACTGATTTAATATCACCAGGGGATCCATAATCTGTTATTTCAAGGCCAGCTATATTCTTTATGACCCCAGCCAAATTTTCTGATTTAGAAAGTTCTATATCTTCTTTACTAAGAATCTCCACACTGGCTATTGATTCAAGCAATTCTTGCGGGTATTTAGAAGCAATAACCACAATTTCCTCCAATGTGAAAATAGAATCCCGCAGTTCGGCTGCAAAAACATTAGCACAAAATAAAGCTATACTTATAAAAATAAGCAGCACTAGAAAAATAAAATAAAATTTTTTGAACATTATTATTTGCTCCTTTTCTATTATTAATGCTCTTATTGAATAAAATATTTTACAGTTGTTCCCTCCTTCCTTCCCCCTGGTAAATAAAAAAACTGCCTCCTCTTAAAAAGAAGGCAGCTTAATAAACTTACCAAATACTTGTTTATCCCTGCTTTCCCTCTATGTCGGAGGTCTTCCAAGCAGCCAAACATGGCAAGTCTTCTGGCTCCCAGCTCCTTATTTATATTGTCCTTCCCACCTGATGGGCAGTGAACAATATTGAGTTATGCTGGTTACAGATGCGACAACAGCACCGGCTTTGCACCGTTTTCCTTTTTAATCATTTCTGAACCATGGATGCTAAAAACAATATTTAATTTGTATTACTTTAGCATAAAATAAAAAGAAACACAATACATTATAAATATTACATTAAAACCACAAAGGATAACCACCTTGTAATGATCAATATAAATGTTTTCTCAATAACTCAATAGGCCCTTCTGATTTTCAAACGCATTGAATCTCTCTTTTAGTTTATAATAGACATCCTTGCCGCTGTCTCCGTAAAATTTCTTAAAGATTTCTACGCCTTTTTGGTCAACATCGACATCCTGGAATGCCTCCGGATACATCAATTTCCCTACATAATAGGCATCAACAATCGCGTTTTCTTTATTATAGGAATACCAGCAAAAAGGTAAGACATAATGTATTTTGTTTTCTTGGATTGCCTTAAGCTCTTTAAAAGGACTGGTTTTTAATTCATTTTCTATAATACCTATGGATACTGGAGAAATAAATATCACACCAGGGTTCCAGCCAACCAGAGCCACTTTGTCAATACTGACTCCGGAGCTCATATCGGACAATTCATGGGCAACATTCGGTACATTAACCCAATTAAGGCCATTGCGGGTCTGTGGCAGTCATGCCATGAGAGCCGTAAAAAGCCCGACCGGCAATATAGGCAGGCAATTTTTGTTCATCGGGAATATTTTTGATTCGTTCGTTTAAATCCTGTTTATAATAATCTATGGCATTAATTAATTCCTCGGCACGGTTTTCTTTATTTATCTTTTCCCTTATTATCTTTAAATATTTGACAAAAATTACACAGTCTACATGATTTACAAAATTGATTGCAAGTAGTGGATTTAAATAACTTTCGATAAATATAATAACCGCTTATTAATCCGACAATGATTAATATGATATTATCCATAACCTCTTTCTCCTTCATTAATACCTCATTGGGCAAATATACTCCTTACTTCAGTATCACCGGCTAATAATTTGATTGCCAGCCAGCGTGGATTATATCTAGAATATCTATTATCATCAGCAATATTGCGTGTCAACTCTTCTAAAATTGGTTCTATATTTTGACCATAATTTACTACAAAACTATTCCTATACTTATCTTTGTTAAGGCAACCTTCTAAAATAGCCTGGCGCAGTTCTTCTTTACCTTTCCCCTTTTGTGCAATGGTAGGAACAACCGGTACCCCAATCTCTTTAGCAAGACTATTTTCGTCAATTTCAAACCCTCTGCCTTTGGAAATATCCATCATATTTAAAGCAACAACCACAGGCATGCCCATCTCTAAAAGCTGGAAAGTCAAAACGAGATGGCGATCTAAATTGGACGCGTCAACAATATTGAGAATTAAATCTGGACTTTCTTCTATGATGAAATTGCGAGCAATTCTTTCCTCCAAACTGTAGGATGTCAAGCTATAAGTCCCTGGTAGATCAACCAGCTTAATTTTTTGTCCTTGATAAGAGTAAACTCCTATCTTCTTCTCGACCGTAACACCGGGATAATTTGCTACAAATTGCCTGGCTCCGGTCAACATATTAAAAACAGTAGATTTCCCGGAATTGGGTTGTCCTGCAACCGCAACAATATATTCCTGTTTATTCTTATTCATAAAATACTCACCTCGATATATTTGGCGTCAGAATGACGAATACTCACATTGTAACCCCTGATTTCCAATTCAACCGGATCAACTAAGGGAGCATTACGTAGCACTTCTATCTCGACACCTGGAATAAAGCCCATGTCTGTTAATCTCTGGCCTGTAGCCCCACCTATATCAACATCAACTAATTTACATTTTTGACCAGGTTTTAATTGGTCCAAATAGAATACTTTATCTTTAGACATAAAACAATTTCCTCCTCTATCTTCTCTCTTCAATCATAATTTTGTTGGCCACTCCATGACCAATAGCCAAAGACGTATTGTTTATATTGACCAAAAAAGGCCCTGGCCTACCAGGGGTAATCACTTCAATTTCTGATCCTTCAACAATCCCCATATCATATAAATGTTGAGAAAAACCTCTTCCTCCATAAGCCCCAGCTAAAATCACCCGGCCTTTTTGCCCTGCTTTAAGTTGAGCTAATGGTATAATTCTAGATTGATTAAACATTATTCTCCGATTCTCCGTTTCCTAGTTATTTATTTAGTTAATAGAAAATTCTCTATTGAATTAGAGATTATCATTAACTTCATCATTTTTATTTTTAATAAGACCCATTAAGATCATTACGATGATTGCCAAAACATAAAACCATATTACCGCCTGTATACCAGTAAGTCCTAACAAACTCCCCCCACTAAAAATAAGCACTGCAATAATGGAACCTAAAATAATAGGATAAAAAGTAGCAAAGAGCATCCATTTTGTGCTACCGGTTTCCAATCTTACAGCCAACAGTGTGGGAATACATGGCGGATACATGGCCATAAACAACATAATGGCAAGTGCATGTAGTGGAGTCCATCCTGTTTCCTGTTCGGTAACTTTCTGTTCCAAACTTGCCCCTTCATCCGATTTATAGATACTTCCTAAAGTTGCTACACTGCTTTCTTTTGCAGCAAAAGAACTAATCAGAGCAATGTTGACCCGCCAGTTAAATCCGGCGTATTTGGTTATCGGTTCTAATTTACGGCCAACAAAACCAAGGACACTGCCAACAATAGTCTTGTCGTGTATCTCGGCTCTTATTTCTTTTCTACTTCGTTCAAGTTGAGTGAATGCCCTGGACACCTGCATGGCCTCTTTATCCCTTGTAAGTTCCCCATCCACTCTATACACACCTCTATTGGCAATGATATAAAAATCTTCGTTTCTTTCCCTAAACTTTTGCTCAATTATTTCTTCCTCTTTTTTGTTATTTGCACCCCGTTTTGCCAAACTGTAATCATCACTATAATTGATATATCTTTCTAAATTATCTCCTGAAAGCACATCACGATAAGGAGATTCTTCCCCTATATTATGGTAAAATTTCTCAACAACCTGATTCATTTGTGATTGATAATCACTTCTCGATTCTTGATTAATGCCAGGAAAGTTTGTCAAAACAAACACTAAAATCATGACTACCACAACCACGGTGATAATCTTTTTGATAAATATCCATAATCTCTCAATACATCTTCTTAAAACACCGCTAATGGTAGGTAAATGATAGGGTGGCATCTCCAAAACAAAAGGTGCTTGTTCTTTGCTTTTTAGAATCGTTAACGAAAATAGTTTACTGACACTAAGTGCAATAATCAATGTAATTGTAGCCATAAAAAATATAACAAATCCTTGATACTGGACAAAAAATATACCGATTAGAAGAAGATACAAGGGAGTCTTGGCCGCACAATTCATAAGCGGAACAATAAGAATCGTTGCTAAACGAGCCCTCTCATCCTTTATTCCCCTGGTAGCCATAACGCCCGGAATAGCACAACCACCAACAAATACACCACCTAAAACAAGAGGGAACAATGACTGCCCATGTAACCCAAAATGCCGAAAAACCCGATCCATAATAAAAGTCATTCGAGGTATATAGCCAACATCTTCCAGGACAGCCACCAAGGTAAACAGGATAGCAAAAATAGGAATATAATTTAAAACAGCCAAAATACCATCAACTACACTAAGGGTCATGGAACGCAATAACGGATCGAAAAGCAAACCTTCCGGAGGAAGAATTGAAACGACTAAGTCCCTGAACGATGCTAAAATTGGCCAGGTATAGTTGGTTATCTTGTAACCTTGAACAATACTAAAATGATATAAGAGATATATAATACCTAACAGAATAATTGGTCCAAAATATCTATTTAAAATAATTCTGTCAATTTTACTGGATAAGGGTTTTTGCCCTTTTTTAGTTTGCTTTATACATTTTGAAGCAATCTGCATCGCTCTTTTGTTATGCTGCAGGGAAATAATCCTTTCGGGATCTTTCCCTTCTTTCTCTTTAATTTCTTCTCTTTTTTTCTCAACATAATCTATGATGTTCCTATCCATATAAAAAATCCCCTTTTTAACATAGGCATTCTATTGATAACCTTAAAAGAACATCTCGTATAAAGAAAACCCTCTCTATACAAGATGTTCTGCCAACTATTTTCTAACAAAACAATAAAATTATTTTATATCATAGGCTTTAACCCACATAACTGCTCCCATTTCATGATCTTTGTCGTTGGCCTTCTCGGCTTCCATTAAGGCAGCAAAACCCCACCATCCTGATTTAGGGATACCATAAGAAAATACACCATTTTCATCTGCTCTGATTACCTGAGTAATATGTGCATCAGAAGGAAATTCCTGCGCTTCCCCTACCAAACCGCTGAATGATTGTGAGTTTAAATGCTCAACTTCAATTTCGGCATAAGGAACCGGTTCACCATCCATTTTGACAACACCCTGAAAAACATTTCCAGTCCAAAGCCCGTAAGGTTTATTAAGCGGCACGATTTCTGCCTGTAAACCAAGTTCTGCATCCCAATCTGTGGGCATCCCCAGATTATTTACAACAACTTTGGTTATCTGTGTAATATATTTGTCCTCAGTTGATTCATAATAAGGGGCAGGTACTAAGTAGAATAAGAAATCACCAAAACCCTTTGCATCAAACAAGGTTTTCCACGCATCTCCGCCATGAAAAGTAAAAGACTCCAAGGTATTTGTTAAATCAAATTCTTTCCCCTTATGCAAAACGCCAAACAATTCTGGTTTCTCCATATTCATGGTATGGGAAGCCTCGCTGGGGTGGGTAAATATCAACTGTATTTCTAATTCTGTATCTTCACCATCATTAATAAGATCATCAGAGGGCAATATCATCTGAAAATGTGCTGAAGCATTAAATGTAGTACCTATTATCAGTAAAATTGCTATAAACAAAACGACATATTTTTTCATCAAACTAATCTCCTTTTTATTATTTTTGTTATTTGTAATTAATAATATTTCTATTGATTCAGTCATTCAAGGAATTCTTTTTCTTCATCTGTCAATATCGGTCCGTCTTTTTCAACAATATGTCCTGGGCCTCCATTAAATATCACCAGATACGCTCCATCCGGTTTTGGAAGATTCAACGAGCTATATTCATCTAAAGCGCTTCTAAAAATAATGAGCTGCTTTTCTTGATACATCTCAGGTTGAAGTTTGCTAAAATCTACCTTTTCACCTTGCTCATTAAAGATAATTTCCTCTCCTTCAATCTTGATAAGTTTAGAAATCTCGGATTCATCCTCTTTTTCTGCAATATACTTTAGATAAGCATCTCGCAGGTCTCTAAAATCCTCATTACCAAAAATCAATTCAAGATAGTCATCCCTTGTTTTGGTATCATCTGCGAAAGTCTTGTCCTCTACCAACAATATTTCGACTCCAGAGGCAGAAGAACCATCAGAATAACCGCCTTCCAAATAAATAGTACCGTCTCCATAATCTTCTACATAAAGCATCGGAGTATGGGCAAAAGCCGTTACTGTCAAAAATACACCCAAAGCAGCTATAACTAGCAATACATTCACTTTTTTAATCATTTGAAAACTCCTTTCTTTTCTTTGTTATTCATTCTAGATTAAACAGTGATTATTATTCTTAAAGAATAATTTGATATATTTGTTCTTTTTATTGCTTCATAGGCGTTCTCCTTTCCGTTTAATAATATTTTTAATTCATTATTTTTTGGTAACTTAAACTACGTGATCGCATTTTGAACAAATATTAATAAACTTATCGATAAATGTTTTAATCAACGGATTCAAAAACATCATCTAGCTTCATACTTAAAATATTACAAACTGCATCATTCATCATTGTTTCATAGATAGTCTTTTTAACTTCATTAGGTTCTTTCTGATGCCAACCATTTAGGAAACCCTTTACTTTATACCTATATTCAAAAAATCTATCTGGTATAACGCCTTCTTTCATTGTTGTTTCCCAAATCTCACCAGTATTACTATGAATAACGGTTTTTAATGCAAATGAAACGCATTCTCAATTAATATTTAAAAAAATTTATATATCTTTTGTAATATTAATGTCTAAATAATATACTTCTATGTTTCTCATGATAACTATATTTACACCTCTATTTCTGGTAATATAAAAATTTTAAGGGTAACCTATTGTTTTAAATCCCTTATATTTTTAGATATATCTAAATTATTAATTAAAAAAATTTATTGATTATAGTTTGCTAGAAAATTCCTCAATTCTATGATGAATATTAATATGCTGGTGTTCCTTTTCGTTTTCCAGAAATGAGACAAACTTTTTAAATTGGGTAAAGGTCTCTGAGCTAAGAGAATGTTCTAGACCACAGGCATCAATAACTGCTATCTTTTGAGAAACACCTAAGTATTCCACTAAAAATTTGTTTAAAAAATGGTGTCTGGCTTTTACCTGTTCTGCTATTTCTCTTCCAACTTCGGTTAGCTTGATATAGCCATACTTCTCATGTTTAAGTAAACCCTTCCTTGATAAAATTTTTAGCATCACATTAACGCTGGAGCTTTTTACCCCTAAATCATCAGCTATCTCACCAACCCGGGCCACTTCTTTCTTCTCTTCAATAAAAGAAATAGCTTCTAAATAATCTTCCATTTTATGGGATAATTTAGAATTTTCCAAAAGCATTCTCCTTTTTAGATTATTATAACATTTTTGTAATTATACAAAATAATTTCACATCTGTCAATTTAAGTTTCAAATCACAATAAATCTAAAAAACAAATTTATTTAACTTCACTATTAGTGAAATCCGGAAAATATTATTTTTGCCCGATATTTACATCTCTAGGTTCACTTAAACCAAAGCTTAAGATAAATCCTGTAACAACAATCATAGCCGTTGTAAAAAATAACATTTGATAAGATATATATTGGACAATGATTCCTCCTAGCAAAGGGAAAAGTGATACCGGAAATATTAATGTCCCTGTCAAGCTAATATATTTTGGCCGTTCTCTCGAGGGGGCTATATCCAAAAGATAGTTATCTTTACCTATTGTTCTCCCTGAAATATAAAATCCTATTAGGATAAACAAGATAATGTACGATAGAGAGTTTTCTAGTAATGCTGACACTAATGCAATCAAGGGGACAATTATACCAATAAAAGTACTAATTTGAATAACCTTTTTATTCCCTACAAAATCAGAGAGATGTGCCCATAATATGTTTGAAAGTACACTTCCAAACATTTGAGCTGCTAGAAGAACACCAACTGTTCCCAGCTCCATCCCCAGATTTTCTCTTAAATAAAGAATGTAAAAAGGCAAAGCCATTGCTCCAGCCCCGCCTGCGATCTCTACAAGAATAAATTTTCGATAATTGGAATTTCTTTGAATGATATGGGAAGCTTTCTTTAAGAAATCCCTAAAAGGTAATCGTCTTTCATAGACGTCTTCGACAGGTTCTCTGACTAAACCCAGGGCAATATAGGAAACACTCAAAAAAATAAAGGCAAGAGAAAAAAGTATAACGAAGTCCAATGGAAAATCAATCATGTCATTTTCCAATATCGTCTTGGCAATCAGGCCAGAAACAATAGCTAATAATCCACCCCATAGTTGGCGGTACCCGAAAAATCTGCCCCTTAGCGTAGAAGGCAATGATTTCCCCCAAATATCGTAAAAAGGAACCACGGCAATACCGCCCATCACTGTATGGAGGATAAGGGTAAAAAACAGAAAAAATATTGTCAGAGAAGGATAACTTTTATTAAAGATATAAGTTGATAAAGCCAAAATACCCCAGCTTAAAGCCCGAATAGTTATAGCAAATATCAAAAGCGGTTTTTTGCGAGCATTAGTTTCCATTCTGTTGGCCACAAAAAGTTGTGGGAAAACAGATGCTATTCCTCCCAGGCGACCAATTAAGGTAGAAGATAATCCGATCAGCGTTTTAGAATTGGTAAAATAACTCAAGAAGATCGGGATTATGGTATCAGCATTAAAAAAAGCCTCCCCGGCAGTATATAAGATACCATGGATAAGCCCCATCGTAAAATTCCATTTTAAGTTAGTATTGTCAGTTTTTTTACTCTTCAAAAATAAGATCTTCTTTCAAACTTTGTTAATGTACGCATTTTAGGATGCATCCTGGTTCTTTGCTTCAGCCAACCAAATGAGACATCCAATTTTCTAAGTGCTTTGCCAGTTTAACCACTGAGATATTAATGCCCCTTGGTGAAAACAATTAACAGTGCTAGTGCAATTCCGCCCAGAAAAGCTATAACCGAATGTTTGCCCTCATGCCCTCTTGCTTCAGGCAGGAGATGGGATGCTGAAATATAGATTAATACACCTACTACAAAACCAAGTAATAGGCCTAATACAGATTGATTTAATCGAGATACAAAGGGATAGGCAAAAAATGCCCCCAGGGGTGTTGTTAGGGAAGACATTAAAAAGGCATACAGAACTGCCTTTTTCTTATTAAACCCACCTTCAATAAGAACAGAAAAGGTGATAACACCTTCAGCAAACTCATGAATCACCAGACCAATCCCGACTAACACGCCGGTGAGGATACTAGTAGAGAAGGTTACTGCATAGATCATACCATCTACAAATGAGTGGATAGCGATTCCTTCCACAGCAGTAATACCAAATGCCAGGGATTTCTGTTTAGTTTTAAACTGGATAATCTTATTGCTAAAGAACATAAACAGAAAGCCCAGCAAAGCAGAAAAACCGGCATAGTTATTTTTCTCTACTGCCTCCGGGAAGGCTGATATCAGGGGAACTGAGATTAATACACCGGCAGCAAAACACATGAAATAGGTCTTCGATCTTTCTGCCCATTCTTTCCTTTTGTAAATGGTTAGTATTCCCAGCCCGTTTATGATAGCGGCTGAAATAGCAAAAATGGCAATCCAGGTAAATGTACTGAATTCAAACATTATCCTCTTCTACCTCCACCAACACGGCCTCCTCCTCGACCATCTCTTGGACCTAGGCCTAATCCTCTTCCTCTACCAGCTCCCATTCCTCTGCCTCGTCCCAGACCTACCCCTCTTCCCTGACTGGGAATAAATTGTGGTTTTCCTTCTTCATCTATTTCTTCAATTGCTCCCTTGGGGCATACGTTTACTCCGCCACATAGTGAAAGTTTTTCCTGGTCAATAATCTCAGATTTTCCATCACTTCCCTCTCTTGTTGCACCGGTGCAATTTCTAAGACAAATGCCACATCGATTGATACCTAGGCATTTTTGTTTATTAATTCTATATTTCATTTTCCCAACCTTTACCTCTACTTTTCATTAATTTTAATAAAAATGAAAAATCTCAAACCTTTTCCTTATCTAATTTATTATAAACGACCAGTAAATATCGCACCCGCATAGCGGGTGGCCTTAAGAACCTCTAAAAGAGGTTTAACCTTTTCTTGGTTAGTATTTGTTTTGCTTTTTTTCTTATATTTTAACTGAATATTTCTAAGCATTAGAAATGTTTATATTTGGCAAGTTTAATTAATCACCTAAAGAGCATGTTCCCCCTGGGCAAGTTGGACAACTTGTTGGAATGGACTCATTGCCCTGATTTCCATGGCTATAACCAAACCCGTCAAACAATCTCTTTGTGTTTTTACTGCCACAATAGTCACAAGTAAATTGATCCTTTTCCATATCTTTTATTGAAGCCGTAACCTCAAAAACATGATGACAATCCTGACATTCATAATTATAGTTCGGCATTGTTAAATATCTCCCTTTTTCTGAAAATACCAATTTCTAATTAAAAAATTACAAATTTCATCTAAAATATAAAATTATTTGTACATCTTACAGAAAGCTTTAATTGATGATTTTATCTACGTTAAATATTTTACGAAAATGAAATCCAGTAATGGAATAGCTAATTGCTACTGGAAAAAGTTTAGGGCGATGTAAGAGTGTCCAGAAAAATATTCTCCAGTAATACTTTCTTCCTCTTTCTTTAATCCCCAAATACCATATAGACCTGAAAAAAGCAGCCAAATAGTTCCAGTTGAAGCGACGAAATTTTACCTTAAAACGAGCAGCATTTAGGGTTTTTAGAAGAGAGAATACGCGGTAATAGTAATATTGTGGAGAATAAATGGTACTGAGAATTTTTTGATAACCCTTTAATAAATCATGATAATTCATTTTGGGTATAAAATTGACAGTAAAATCGGTATTACTTCCGGTTGGGTATTTTAAAAAACGATTTTCTCTAATTAACCGATGATACAACTTGGTTCCAATAGGAGCATTCAACAATCCTACCATGGCTGTTACAATGCCGCTATTTTGAATGAAATGAATCATCTCATCAAAGATTTTAGGAGTATCATGATCAAAGCCCACAATAAAACCACCAGTAACTTGCATTCCATATTGTTGAACTTTGTGAATAGAATCAATTAAATTTCGGTTTCTATTTTGATTTTTATGACATTCTTTCAGACTTTCTTCATTTGGCGTCTCAATTCCAATAAAAACTGAGTCAAAACCGGCATCTGACATCATGCTCATTAGCTTTTCCTCGTCAGCAATATTAATGGAAGCCTGTGTCCCAAAGGAAAAACAGTATTTTCTCTCTTTATTCCATTGAATCATGCTGGGAAGAATCTCATCCTGTAATTTCTTTTTTTTGGCAATAAAATTGTCATCAACTACAAAAACACCTTCGCGCCAACCCATCTGATATAATTTATCAAGTTCCCTTATTAATTGAGATGATGATTTGGTTCTCACCTTATGGCCAAAAAGAAGGGTGACATCACAAAAATCACAGTTAAAGGGACAACCACGGGAATATTGTAGGCACATAGTATTATACTTCTTCAAATTGTCAACTAGCTCCCAGGCAGGAACCGGTGAATATTCCAGATTAGCCTTTTCCTTACTGGTGTAAATTCTTCTTGGGTTCCCTTTCTTCAAATCATCTAAAAACAAAGGTAAGGTTACCTCAGCTTCATTCAAAACCAAATAATCCACTTGAATAAAATCCTGGGGAGAAGTTGTAAATAGAGGTCCTCCAGCAACAATGGTTGCTCCTAAATTTTTACAGCGGATAATCAATTTATTCACTGATTTGCGTTGAATAGACATGGCGCTTAAAAAGACATAATCTGCCCATTGAATGTCCTCATCGGTCAGTAGATCACCAGCAGAAAGATCAATTAATTTTTTCTCCCAATCAGAAGGAAGTAAAGCAGCTACGGTTAATAGACCCAAAGGAGGCAAACTGGCTTTCTTAGAAACAAATCTCAAAGCATATTTATAACTCCAGAATGTTTCCGGATAAGCAGGATATACTAGCAATATTTTCATCAAAGAACCTCCTTGGCTGTCTTACAACTCACGCCATCTATCCTTTTTCAATAAAGTAAAAATTCTAAAAATTCTTTTATCTTTCTAGAAAGCTTGCTATTTTCTCAAATATTATTTTAGAATAATAAAACTTTTTTTTAATTATACAAATCCCACTTATTGATGTCAATAAAATTCTAAAATTTTCTCATTTATTTTTAATTTTTAAAACAAAAAATTAATTCATTTTTACGGTAAAACCCAAGAGTAATCAGTATTTCCTTTTTAAAAGTAATTAGGAATATCCTATTTCCCATTATAAATAAAAATAATATTACAGAAGTCACAACCCATTGGAAACATACTAGTTAGATATATCAGAAAACAATCAAATAAATTTACACATACTTAAAAAAGTACTTTTTATACAAATTCAGTAAGATTAGCCCAAAAATACTCGCATAATAGTATCTGCTTATTTTTATATTATGCATAATATCCTTTAAAAAAACAATCGAATAACCGCCAGCATGATCAATAATAACAACATTGCCATATCCGTTAATATATCCGGAAAAACTTACTTTACCACTTTCTGCAGCTTTTATTAATTAATACATTCACATTCAAATCATTTCAATGCCACTCATTATAAATATCCTAACTTTTCCACACAACTCCTTCTTATTGTGGATAAATACAGAGATATACAGATAAATAATACTTTAAAGAGGGATTATTGCTAATGAATGCCTGAATATGGATATTTTACAGGAAACTGGAAAAATTATGCTTAAATATAGCCTTTTTAAGCGATTATTTTAAACCAACATGACCTATAAAACCCTTGGCAATAAAATATTCTCCATATCGGCAATATTTTAAAGCCACCCTAAACAACCTGAAACCCTTATATATTAAGACTTTCGGCCGTTACTGGCAATATAAATGCGCAGATCATTGATGGAATGGTTGATTTCCTTGATTTCTGAGGTAACATTCCGGGAGAATTCCTTCTGGTTTTTGACCAGCTCATTGATGAAATACTCCAGCTTGTAGACCAGATAGACGTATAAACATATATAAAACTTCATTGACAATAATATACTATAATAATACTATAATGTTATATACTTAAGATAATACAAGTATAATTTATATTTAACTTGACAATTCCCTGTGGCTTGCCACAGGGTAGATTCTGAGTATTATGATGATATGAGTAAAAGAGAAGTTCAAAAAGGATATCGTTGTGCCT
>LDZT01012610.1_pt1 | contig 23587 bp, 19 predicted proteins | sample 615521 | NCBI WGS metagenome assembly LDZT01 (sample SAMN03408292, study PRJNA278302) | terrestrial metagenome | isolation source: oil reservoir sample SB1 | place: USA: Alaska, North Slope, Schrader Bluff formation | collected 2011-09
GGTAAATTCTTCTAAGCAATCTTTATCTTGGAAGGATAATTTAGTTAAGATACCAGTCTTGTGACCAATAGCATAAGAGGCGCAGGACGAATGAAGCACCGCCCCTCCAATTTCCTTTACAGCTTCTCCCTGATAAATATTTTCATCAATGGAGATATGCCCCATTATAAAAGTGTCATAATTTTTCATTTTCGCCTCTTACACTTTTTTTTACATAAAATAATTATACTCCTAAAGAATCCATTTGAAAAATTTTTTAAACTACTTTTCGTAAATTGGTTTGAATAAAAATAGAAGTGGAGAAAAGCCATAAGTAAAAAATCCAGTGTGGTAAATTTCTTAAAGCTTTTTGCCTGAAATAATTTATCTGTCTTCAATTATCGTATTTAGAAAAGGGGGAGACTTTCTTTAATTTGCGTTTATTGTTGGCATTTTCTATAAGTTCTTTAACTCTTTCTAAACTATACTTATAAAACTTTTTATACCGGGGTTTTAATTCCAAATTTAATACCCCTTGATAATTCTTCAGAATGCGGAATATTTTATCATAAGGAATCTTCCCCCAACCTACAGGTATATGTAGATCACCAATCCCAAATTGAATTAGATTAATGTCCTGTTCTTCATATGACTGCTTAGGTTTACCAAAACAATCGTGAATATGCACATGTTTTATATATGGTAGGGCTAATTTTATAGAATCCAAATAATTAAAGTGATAATGTTTGGAAGCCAGATAAGCATGGCCAAAATCAAAGGTAATTCCTACATTCTCGCGGTCAATCTTTTTCACTTGTTCTACTAATTCTTCGATCTTCGAGCCATAATTATATTTACTAATTTCTCGTAAGAAAGTGGGCTTGTGTGTTTGTGGACTAATAATTGAAGAAGGAAATATTCTACCATTACTAAACTGTTTAGACAATTCCCAGAGAGACTCTTCTTCTACCTCAGGAGATGTATTTTCAATAGCTATAGTCACTCCTAAACCTTTAGCAAAAGAGGCTAATTCTTGTAATGCTTTTATTTCTATTTTCTTTAATCTTTCAATCTTTCTGGGAGAAGGTACTTTTAAAAAACTATTTTGCCTGACACCTTCACCTTTAATCTCTTCCTGCAAAGGAATTTTTCCACTATGATATACAAAAATTTCTGCGCCTATAGCATTAGCAAACTCGATTCCCGACTTAAAGATATCCTTTTGTAGCTGAAAATTACGGGCGTCCATTAGATTTAATAAATTGGGACCATGAACAGTATATTTTAACTTAAATTTCTTCAGGATATCTGTAATGACCCTTGTCTGCAGCCAATTCAGTCTTCCTTTAAAGATGGCATCGACTCCGTGAACAGGTATCTCTACATAATCAAAGCCTATATCCTGAAAATCGCCTAAAGCCTTTTCAAGTAAATCTAAATCTCCATCTATGGTAGGAGAGTCTATATTTATTCCAATTCCTTTTATATGCATACTTTAGCTTCAAACCATAAATATTTTTATTAATTATTTCACATTATAACACAATCAAATTCATATACAAGTATTATACAAAAATTATTTAAAAATAATTAAAACTAATGCTAAAAATTAACAATAATAGAAAATATTCTGCGACAATCTTGTTTTAAGTATCATTTTATTATGCTCCACCCTTTGCACCTCCACCGTAAATATTGAGCAAGGCTTCTTGACTAAAGAAGAAAAAGATTAATACCGGAATGAGTTGAAATAATCCAACAGCCGCCACCATATTCCATTCGGTCATTACAGATTCACTCATAAAATTTTGTAGATAAACAGATAAAACCGTGGTCTTTCCAGCACGTCCCACAGTGAAAGTAAATGGAATAAGGTAGGCATTCCAGGCTGAAATGAAAGCAAAAATAGATAATGCAGCAATGCCTGGCTTAATATTAGGCATTATAATTTTCCACCAAACCTGAAAGCGGGAGGCACCATCAATCAAAGCAGAGCGCTCCATATCCCAGGAAACATTATCAAAAAAGCCTTTCATTATCCATATACCAAAGGGAAGCTGGAAAGCTACCATCACGAGAGCTACTCCACCAATAGTGTTAAAACCAAAACCGCCGATGAGAGGGAGACCTTGCCCGATAATAGGGATCTTCGTCATCCAACGTAATATAAAATAAATTGGAATCAATAGAGTTATACTTGGAAAGGCATGCAGTATTAGAGTTGCGGAGAGAAGCCCTTTCCTTCCTGCAAACTTCATCCGTGATAAAGCATATCCAGACATTGACGAAACAAAAACTACAATAAAAGTCATAACTACAGCGAGGAGGAAGGTATTAAAAGTCACAAACCATATACTTTGAAATTTGGGACCAAAAGGTGACTTCCACAAGAAACTCCAATTGCTTAAGGTCCACCCCAATGATTTTAATCCCTCTGTCCTTGTGGAGAAGGAAGTAATAAATAACCACAAAAAACCCAGGAAGATAGGCATGCTAAATATAATTAAAGCCAGATAGGCAAGAATAGATTTCAAATTCAAACGAAATTTATTTAATATCATTTTATTATCATTCTCCTACATATCTCATTATAGCTGGTCGATCTTCGGTTCCTGTATCAATTCGTTAAACTTAAACACTCGCAAATATATAATAGCCATTATTACCCCGATTATTACCAGGATAACCGCCCAGGCTGAACCGTAACCCCATTGAGTATTCCCAAAATAGCTAGTCAAAGCACGGTGATAAGCAGTTAAAGACCAGACCTCAGTTTCATAAAGCCCTGGGCCTCCATCTGTAAGAAGCAAAATCTGTTCAAAGGAGGTTAAAAGCGACAGAGTCTGATAGGTGGTAACAAAAAGCAGGGGCCATTTGATCATAGGAATAGTGACATAACGGATGGTCTGCCAGGTTGAAGCTCCATCTACTTTGGCAGCTATCATATAATCCTTAGGTATAGCTTCGATGGCGGAAGAAAAGATGATCATCCCAAAAGAGGCGCCAATAAAACCATTGACTAAAATAACAAAAATCCAGGGATGGGTATTAAGTAGGTATTCCCCGCCACCTATGCCCAAGGGAGCAAGAATATGCTTGTTTATAACCCCCATAGGAGCAGGTCCAGCTAAAGCCTTCCACATCATAATATAGACGACTACCGGAGTAAGACGGGGCATAAGCCATATTAAGCGAAAGGCGAAACCAATCCGCCGGTGGATGTTAGTAGTAATTAAGGCAAGGACCAAAGCCATTCCCACATTAAAAAAAACTAAGGTTGCACTAACATATATGAGAGTATTATTTAGAATCTTGGGAAAGAACTTATTAGTAAAGATTTTTACATAGTTATCCAAGTTCCAGTTTGCTGGCTGCCACCATTTGAGTATTCCAAAATTCGTCATATCCAAATTGGTAAAACTTAAAATAAAAACCATAACTAAGGGAATAAAAAAGAACAAGGTTACTACTATAAGAGTAGGGGTGAGAAAAGTGTATGGTAATAACCGCCTCTTTAATTGAGAAAAAAATGATTTCGTGTCTGGGAAACTGGAGAGGGAACCCGTTTCCCTCTCCAGTTGGAAATTTTTACTCATTTGATGATTACCTTATCTCCTAATTCACGATTAAGTCCTCCTACTACAAAATCCACTGCTTCTTCGGGTGTAAAATCACCATTTACCACCGCTGCCAAAGCTTCGTAAGTTACCGTGGAATAGGCGCCCCAGTTAGGATTATTAGGTAGGAAAGTAGTGTAATCTAACATGTAAAGTGCTTCCCTCAGCAAACGGGACTCTTTGTAGAACTTATATTCTGTCTGACCCTTAAGGATCCCCAGGTGAGTGCTAGCAACAGCATGACGGGTATTTGGTCCGTAATTAGTAACCTTAGCAATCAAAGCCACTGCCAAGTCCGGATGTTTACACTGGGAACTGACAAGATAAGCCAATGGATGGGTAAGGGTATTAGGTTTACCTCCCTTCTCTGCAGCAGGGATCAATCCGAAGCCAAAGTTCTCCCACGCATACTTCTCGCCACCGAGGTCTTTGAGGTAGATCTCCGCCCACTCGGCCCATTGCCATGTTCCACCAACCCAGAACAGTACCTTACCGCCGGAGACTCCAGGATGCCACGCCTCAGACCAACCTAAGCCAAGACAACCCATTGACCCATATTTTTGAACAGCGTCGGAGAAGAACTGATAGTACTTTAGACCAGCTGTCTTATCGAAAACCAGCTTACCGGTAGCAGAATCAATAGTTTCTCCACCAAAGGCGTAATAGAAAGCAGTAAAATCAGGTCCGTTCTTCGGACGAGTCCAGAAGCCGTTACCTGGTTCAACAACACCCTTATCCACCGCTTGTTTTGCTGTCTCCAACATGTCATAAAGGGTGAATTCGCCTTTTTCGATTTTCCCGGGCAATGCCGTTATTTCCTCATTTGACCAGCCAAGTTGTTTTAATAGAGATTTATTCCAGAAGAGTGGTCGAGCCTCGGCATCCTGAGGTATACCCCAAATCTTGCCCTTGTACATAGAGGAATCCCACAGTGTATCAAAGACAAGGTTAAATATGGGGAAACCTTTTACCAACTCATCCAGAGCTATAATCCGACCAGCCTCAGACTGAGTACCAATATATTCATGACCAGTCAACCAAATGTCAGGTGATTCACCAGCACCGTAGCCAAGCACAAACTCGTTTACATATTCTCCCCAACCCATGTTATCCTGTATAACTTCTACCTCTACACGACGGGGATCACCTATTGCCTCTAAATCAGCATTAAGGTCTTGTGCAGCTATTAGAAAATTATTGCCCCGCCAGTTCTCCATTGGAGGCTTCGCGCGGCAACGGACCTTAATAGGTACAACCTCAGTATCCTGAGCTAAGGCTATTACCATAAAAGACATAACAAAAATTACTGTCAATATAATACTTAATAAACTTCTTGAAGCTTTCATTTTTACTTCCTCCTTTTAATATTTTGAAAATTTACTCAAAATATCAGATAGACAAATTTTACTTTCTCTCACCTCCTCTTAATTTTGTATAGTACCCTCTGCAGAAATTCGCTATGTCTAGATGCGCTTATTGCTCCTAACAATCTTTTCTTTCGGGTTCGATAAATCCAACTCCTACATCTCTACCATTCTATATCTTCTTTCATTTTACGAACGGCAATAATAATTAATTTAACAACAGGGATTTCTCTGTATTTTTATCAAAAAGATGAATCTTATTCACAGTAAAATGTAATTTAACCTTTTCACCCATCTTTTTTGTAAATGGAGGAGCAGTAAGCACCTTAATCTGCAAATTCCCAAGTTTTACAGTTACTAAAACTTGCATTCCCATAGGTTCAACCACGTAAACTTCCGCCTCTTCTCCTTTTTTGTGGTCAATTTTTATATCCTCGGGTCTGATGCCCAATATCATTTCTTTATCTTGAGAACGAGATTGGATAAGTTTACCTATCCTTGAAGGAATTTCAAGGGTAATATCTTCATTTTTTAAGAAATATTCTTCTTCTACCTGTTCCAAAGAAACATTAATAAAGTTCATGGGGGGACTTCCTATAAAACCTGCCACAAATAAATTCTCTGGTCGATTATATAGTTCCTCAGATGAACTATATTGTTGAAGATCCCCTAATTTCAGTAAGGCTATTCTATCAGACATAGTCATAGCCTCTACCTGGTCGTGAGTTACAAAAATGGTGGTAATACCTAATTTTTTCTGTAATCTCTTAAGCTCTGCTCTCATTAAGGTTCTAAGTTTGGCATCTAAATTGGAGAGAGGCTCATCTAAAAGTAAGATATCTGGCTTCTTAATTAAAGCTCGACAAAGAGCCACCCTTTGTTGCTGTCCACCGGAAAGTTGAGCGGGTTTCCTATCCAATAATTCTTCTATTTGAACTAATTTAGCCACTTCCTTGACTCTTTTTTCTCTCTCTTTCTTAGGAATTTTCATTAATTTTAAAGGAAATGTTATATTATCAAATGCAGTCATATGAGGATAAAGGGCATAACTTTGAAAGACCATGCCAATTTTTCTATCTTTGGGTAAAACTTCATTTACAATCTTGTCTCCGAAATAAATATTTCCCGTAGTGGGTTTATAAATTCCAGCTATCATAAGCAGAGTGGTAGTCTTCCCACACCCTGAAGGCCCAAGTAAAGATACAAAATCACCATCATTTATATGGAGAGAAAAATCATTTACCGCTTTTACTTTTCCAAAGTGTTTACTTAAGTTTTCAAGCTTTACTTCCATTTTCTTTGCTAATCTCCTTTATTACCTTTCGGACTTGGGTAGAAAGTAACAATTATTATATGTGCACTCGATTGCATATCCATTAAACAAAATTATACCACAATAATTTTTCTATTGCAAATATTTTTTGCGGTTGGTGTAATTAATCTGTGATATTGTCACCTTCGGTATTTCTAATAGAGAGGCTGCATCCCTGGCACTCTTTTCAAATATATCAGCAACTGCTAACACTTTTGTCCCGGGAACCTGATATTTCAAATTACGAGTATGCAATCTTTCAATTCTACCCACACCAATTATACCTATATTAACTTTTTCCATGGCTATCTCCTTTTCTACATTTCAATTTTATATAAATATTCAAGTCTTGAGCTTAAAAAAGATAAATAAAATGAATAATAAGTTTCTATTTTCATAAAATATTTTAATAAATTTAGAGGTTTTAATCTGAAGCAATTAAACTTTAACTCCTTTACAATTAAATTAATTTAAATATTTTTTATTAAAATTTAAATTCCTTTACAGTTTGAAACATTGCAATAAGATTTTCAATAGGAACTTTTGACTGAATGTTGTGAGCAGTGCTAAAAACAAAACCACCGTCCTTACCAAATATCTGGCAACGTTCGTTGACTTCCCTTCTTACTTCGTCAGGTGTACCAAAGGGAAGTGTCCTTTGTGTATCTACTCCGCCACCCCAGAAAACCAATTTATCTCCGTATTTTTCCTTCAATATTTTCGGATTCATATCCTTAGCTGAGGTCTGAACAGGATTTAAAATATCTACTCCAACCTCTACAAAGTCATCTAAAAAGAGAGCAATTGATCCACAACTATGATAAAAAGTCTTCCAGCAGGTATTCTTATGAATCCAATCATTTATCCTTTTATGAAAGGGTTTATAAAATTCCCGATACATATCAAGTGATATAAAGGGAGCATTTTGAGTCCCAAAATCTGTTCCACTAACCATAATTACATCTATCTTGTTTCCTACTGCTTCATAAGAGAGTTTCAAGTTTTTCAATGCTATTTCACATTGCAATTCAAAGATTTCCTTGATATAATCGGGATATTCAATATGAGCAGTAATCCATCTTACTGGATCTCTGATCCCCTTAGGATTTTTGATGGCTGGGCCTGGCACCATAGAAATATCTCCAAAGCTTGCATCTATAAATTCTCCAATGATGCAAAGATCTGTATTTTTATAAAGCTCATCTGCCTTGTTCTCTAAATATCTTAACGTTTCCTCAGAAAAAATTGAATACTGTTGATTGACCCAATCTTCCGGATTTAAATTTCTCTCATCAAAAGTCTCTTGGCGCACTAAAAGATCAAAATAATAACCATCTTTAGGCATCTTCGCACAAGGAGGAACTGAATTATCCCCTTGAGGATAGAGAAAAATATTTCCCTCATCATCTTGTTTAGTAGTAAATTTCTCAGGTACTAATACTTTAGTACCATCAAAGAGCTTCCAGGGCTTCCATCTCTCGTTTTTAAATCCAAAAAAATTAGTTGGAAGCCATAATCCAACAGTATCAATCCCTAATTTTTTTATTATTTCCATATCAACTTCGGCAAGTATCTGAAAAGGATCAGCTATCTTTACTAATTTATCCTTTAAACCCAAGGACTGCCTTAATTTAGCGTAAGTGCTTGCCTGAATTCCGGTCACCAAAGTTGAACCTAAATCAAGAGGAATACGGTCGGTTTCCTGATGATTAATAGCTTTTTTTACTCTTTCTCGAGAATTCATTAATATATCCCCCCAAGGATATTGAGAAAAATTAGAAACCTTTACTCCAGTTTTTAAGATTTTAATGTTTTTGGCATCTTTCCGGTAGCTATTATCTCTATAATATCTTCCGGACTGGCATCTTTTTTATAAACCTCTCCAATTTTTATCCCCTTATCTAACATCACAAATCTTTCAGCAACAGGATAAACATGATACACGTTGTGAGTGATAAAAATAACTGAAACTCCTGCCTCTCTTGCTTTTTCTACCTGTCTTAACACTTCTTTGGTCTCTCTTACTGATAAAGCAGTTATAGGCTCATCAAGTATGAGAAGTTTAACTTTAAAATGCATGGCCCTTCCTATGGATATTGCTTGCCTCTCTCCTCCAGATAAAATCGATACAAATTCATTTGGTGACCTTACCTTTATACCTAATCCTGTAACAGATTTTTCGCATTCTTCATTCATTATTTTTCTATCAAGCAAATATATCGGACCTATCTTTTTGGTTGGTTCTCTTCCTAAAAAGAAGTTCCTGGAAATGCTCATTACATCTACTAATGATAGTGCTTGATGAACTGTTTCAATTCCCATTGCCCTCGCATCTTTTGGGGATGAAAAGCTTACCCGCTCGCCTTCAAAAAAAATCTCACCTCCATCTGGAGGGAACACACCAGCAAGAACCTTTATAAGAGTAGATTTTCCTGCCCCATTATCACCTAACAGTCCCAAAATCTCTCCCCGTCGTATTTCAATATTTACCTTTTTTAAGGCCTGGACTGCTCCGAAATTCTTATCTATATCTACCATTTTTGCTAATGGCGAAATTTGCTGCATAACTTATAACCCTCCTTTACCTCTACATCTCTAAACGTCTCAATTTAAGATTGATTGTTGCTGCTATTATCAAAATTGCCCCCACGAATGCCTGATACCAATAGGCAGGTGCTCCAATCATTACCAGACCAGTCCTCATCATACCCATGAGGAATGCTCCAAAAAATACTCCAATGATTGTTCCATAACCTCCTGTTAAGAAGGTTCCTCCGATAACCGCTGAGGCAATTGCTTCCAATTCCATTCCTGTCCCAAATGATGCGTTGGCGATATTAAATCTACTTATTACAATACAACCTGATAATGAGGCCATTAGAGATGATAACATAAAATTTGTTACTTTTACTTTGTTTACATTTACCCCCATCGCCCTTGCTACTTCTTTATTGCCACCAGTTGCAAATACCCAGTTTCCATAGCGAGTATTAGTAAGTATAATTGAGAAAATGAAAGTTAATACAAGAAACCAAATATGAGAAGGCCGAAAACCATAGCCCATAAATCGTGCTAATATAGTTGGCATAATGGCATCACTTTTATAACTAACCGATTCACCCCCGGTTACCGCCAAAAGTGACCCCCTTAAAAACAACATCATACCTAAAGTTGCTATAAAAGAAGGTATGTGTGCGCGTAAGGTTATTGTCCCATTACAAAAGCCGATAAAAGCTGCAAGAGCCAAGGTGATAACGAAGGCTAATGGTGAATTAAATCTATTTGCTAATGTTACGAAGAGAAAACCTGATAATGCATAAACACTGCTAACTGAGAGATCGAACTCTCCAGCAATCATTAAAAAAGCTACACCAATGGCCATAATTCCTAATTCTGATACTATAGTAAGTATCCCGGTAATATTACTTAGGGTTAAAAATTTAGATGAAAAAACGGAGAAAATTGTAAGTAATACTAGAAAAGCAATTATCACTCCAAATTCAGGCCATCTACGTATCTGGGAAAAACTTAAAATTTGTCTTCTGGTTTTAATCCCTATGTCATTCGCTGTTTTTTTCATTTATTCCTCCTAACTACCATTTTATATAATGTTGGGTGGTGCTATTTCTCAGACACCACCCAATATCTAATTATCGCCTCTTTCTCCCAAGGCTTATCTATATCCTTCCTTGACTAATTTTTCTAAGGAAGGAATATCGTCTGCAGTAATGACTGCTGGTCCTGTGGAGACTGGTGCCGGTGGAGGAATATATCCATATTTTGCATTTAAATAAGCAAATACTACTCCCAGGTAACCCTGTAAGTATTGCTGCTGATCCATAGTAAACATTACCTTGCCTTCCTGGATATATTCGAGTATCTTGGTAGAGCTATCCATTTGGGCGATCTTTACATCTACTCCTACTTTTACTCCATCTGCCTTTAAACGTGGGATAATCGTCTCTGTACGCATAGTATTTGAGCAGAAAATTGCATCCGTTTCCGGATGTGCTTTTAAATAAGCAGCTACCATTTCAGCACCCTTAACTGCATCCTCAGTAATGTCCAGAGATTCTGCAATCACACCCTTTGCTTTCATAGTATCTATGTAACCTCTTCCTCTTGCTTCTATGTGAGTGGCTCCTGGATGATGGTTAGCAAATATTGCGCGTTTAGGAGTAAATCTCTTTAATGTCTCCTGAGCTGCTTTAACCCCGATGAAGTAACTATCTTCACCAACATAAGTTAAAACAGGTATTCTGTCTTCGGGGTCTCTAAGATCTGGAGCATTGATAGCTACTGCCGGAAGTCCTTTAGCAATCGCTGCTCGAAGGGATTCATCCATGGCCTCAGGTGCAGTCAGGGTGCAAACCAAAGCATCGGGCTCACTTGCCAATGCTGCCTCTACAAAGGATATAAACTCTTCAAGTTTAAATACTGCAGGTCCAGTATAAATTACTTTTAAATCGTCATACAGATCACCTGCATCGAGTGCCCCCTTCTCGCAAACTTTCCAGAATGGATCCGCAATACCACCATGGACCACTACATAAATTTTATATTCTTTTTCTGCTGCAAAAGAAGATAGGAAAATGCTCGAAAACAAGAAGATCACTAAAAAAATAAACAAACCAGGTTTTAAATTACTTTTCATTTTTACCTCCTAAAAAAATTTTTCAAATTTCTAAAAAATATCCAGGAAATATTTTCTTCTTATATCTCACCTCCTCTTGTTGTTCCCCTGCTATTTAAATGACAGTCTCTTTTTTCAGGGTATGTTGCGGGAGTTTTTAATTTTTTAAGAAGCCGAATTTTAGTAATTTTTACATCAAACTAATTATGTTTGTATTAAAAACAATTTAAATAATATTTTATAAATTAATTTCAAATGTTAGCCTGAACAATTTTAAATATTAAATGCAAACGATTGCATTATAATAATTTTAATCATATAAAATTCTTTTCTTTGATTTGTTTTGATTTAATCACTTCTTTTGATTTCTAATTTTCGAGTATTCGTGCTTAATTTTATTCATTAATTACTTACTGAGCTCATTAACAAAAATTCAAAATGGTGATAAAAATAAGAAGGCATTTTCAGTGAAATTTTATAATTATGAAGATAACATTATAATTATGCATTCGATTGAAGGTAATTTTATTTTACAATAAGGCAATCCCTCTTGTCAAAAAAATTTTTGAAGCAGATTTTTTCATCTTTATACTTAATTTATAATACTTCTAAAATAATGGTCTTTATTTCCTTTGGTTTAATCACTATTTCAACTCCATTATTATAGGGTAATTCCTCGCCATAACTTTCATCCAGCTTGCCAATATAGACCTTATGTATGTCAAATCCTAATTTAATCTTTCCGGTGATCTTTTTATCAGTAGGATTATAAATCCTAATTAGCAATTTATCTTCAAACTCACGCTTTTTAAGGGCGCTAATTTTTAAATCTTCACCTTCTATTTGAATAAAACTGAAGCTACTCGGTAGGTTTCCAGATTGATTTTTCAATTGTTTAGTTAATATTTTAGCCTTGTATTGTTTTGTCTTCTGAGAAATACGGGCATCAGCCCAACTGCCCTGATATGGTATAACTGCATAAGAAAGAGCACGCTCTCCTAAACATTGTGCTTCTGGTATGGCAAATGAAGGACCATCATTTCCTTATTAATATCAGCCATTTTAATTTTTCCTTTCTTTACTCTTTTAAAAGAAACCGGTACTTTTAAACCTATTCAAATTTCATTATTCTACCTTGCAATTTTTAAACATATAGTCAATGAACTCATCTAATTTTATTTTAGCAGCACAACAAACCTTATCTGCTGCACCATAAATGACTATAAGTTCATCACCAATAATAAAGTTTCCCTCCGGAAATACTACATTTGGAACATCTCCAACTATCTCGTAATCCTTTTCAGGCTCTAAAATTGGTTCTGGTGTGCGAGCTATTACTTTCCAGGGTTCCTTTGGGTCAAGAAGGACTGCTCCAGCTCTATATACGCTATCTTTATCTACTCCGTGGTAAAGTAATAGCCACCCTGCTTCTGTTTTTATTGGCGGTGCCCCAGCCCCTATCTTTTTAGATTCCCAATCTCTCTCGGAGGCCATTATAAATTTATGGTTATATAGATATTTATGTTCATCATTATAATAAGCAAACCAGATACCTGGAGCCTTAATACCGTAATAGTCTGACCCAATCCAGTTACTTGGTCTATGAATTACTGCGTAATTTCCATTGATTTTTTCGGGGAAAAACATGGTGTCTCTCTCACCAACTCCAAAAGGAGTAATAACTCCCTGTCTTGTAAAATTAAAGAAATCATTTCCCGTGGCAAGAGCTGTATAGGCAAGAGATTGCGCCGGTTTAGGAATACCAAGACGTATCCTTACAGGTCCAGGACAAAACGGGGTTGGGGTAACCACGTACGTTAGGAAGAGTTTACCTTCTATTTCACAGATTCTTGGATCTTCAATTGAAAACTCCCAGACTTTTATATCCGGTCCTAAAATGGGTTCACCAAATCTTTTATTAAGTTTAAATTCCCATCAAAAATAGAATAACCAAGCTTTGAAGCGTATTTTAAATAATCTCCCACCGCACGATATAATAAATGTATTCTTCCATCTTTATATATAGCAGCTGGATTAAAAGTTGCACATGCTTCCCAGTCGTCTCCCCGTGGAGTTATAATCGGATTATTTTTAAACCGTTTTAATTTCATTTTTAATTCTTTTTCCTCCCGTCAACTTTTTTTAAGTAGTCGTATAGACTTCTTACCTTTATCTTATTCGAGGGGTATTTTATCCTTTTGTTCACTGAAGGAACTAAGGCAAAGAAATTATCCGAAAGGATAATTTCTTCTTCAGGTTCTATAAATACCCCAAAAGCTGGACGTTTACATCGGAAGATCAGATTTTTACCATCTCGGGTATATGATAATTCTGGATCTGGTAAGTGCATATCTCTAAAATTATCAAAAAGAAAATAATTATCGAATTCCCCTTCATTGCTCTGCACTACAATGTATATCACAGTATTGGATGGGGTCACAGATCTTCACATTATACATGCTGTAATTTCTTAAAATATGAGGAAAGTATGATAAAATCTTGACAAAGGAATGACGCCTGTCACATATCTAACCCCTTATGAATTATGAAAAGTTAGAAAAAGTTATCAAATTATGAGCTGATGCACCTGTCCCATTTTATTTTTTCCTGTATATATTGGAGTATGTTAAATTAATTCCACGAAATATCTAATAGATTTGAATTTATTCGGTGAGGAACTTGTAAGAACCAAACTCCCTCTCTGATTCAAATAATTACCAACTTAAATAATAAAAAAGCCATTTTGGTAAATATGGTTGAAACTTGAACCCGTTATTCTTTCTTTCATATTTAAAATTAAACTTACAAAATGATATGCTATACTATCCAACAGAATTTAAAATAAAAATGGGCGAAATGAATAACTATTTACTATCACAAGGTATTAAATAGACTTTTTTTATCTATATTTTAATTTTGAAAGTTTTAATTTCGTATGGTTTGATCCCAAATTTAAGCTCATTATCTTTAAAATCTATCTTTTTTATTTCTTTCTCTATAAGATTGCATTCTACAATTTCCTTTACCTTGAAAAGAAATTTAACTCTTGCAATATCACGCTGATTGCCATATTCATAAAATCTTAAAATTAATCTATTATCATCCTCCGCTTTCTTAATAGTATCCAATATTACACTGTTAGCTCTTATATTGACTAATGAACAGCTAATTGGCAGGAAGCTACCTTTTTTATCTTTATTATTAGACATAATAGCCAATAAGGGATAATTCAATTCATAAGCCTCTTTAGTGGTCTCTCCCTCAAACCAATCACCTTGGTGTGGATAGAGACTATAAGTAAAGGAATGGTGGCCTTGGTCAGCCTCTGGATCTGGTTCAATCCCAGATTTAATCAAGGTTAACCTTAATGTTTGACCCTTAATATCATAGCCATATTTACAGTTATTTAAGAGACTTACTCCATAATTCCGCTCGGAAAGATCAGCCCATCTTTGAGCAGCAGTTTCAAATTTAGCATAATCCCAACTAGTATTCCAATGGGTGGGTCTCTCTACATTCCCAAACTGAATCTCGTAGGTAGCCTTTGTGGATCTAATATTTGCCGGAAAGGCCACTTTTAAAAGAATTTGGTGTTGATGCCAATCAACATTAGTTTCAAAATCGATTCTTCTTTTATCAGCATAGACTATCATTTTTTGTTCAATAACTGAATCCAAAAAACGCCATTTAAATCTAATAACTCCTCGATCAGGACCTGCTTCTTCTATCTCCATCTCCATCAGGTCATCGATGATATATTTTTTCTTCTGATAATAAATATCAATATCCCAGGCATCAAAGCTCATAGGCCGATCCTCAAAGGCTTGAAATAGATTAGCTTTGCTTCCCTTTGGCAATATCTCCCTTTGAAATTCTTTATCATACAGAGATATAATCTGACCTTTCTTATTTAGTCTAATTTGATAGTATTTATTTTCTATCCTGTCCTTTTCAATAATCAATTGATCCCGAATAGGCCAAATAATCTCCTCTTTCATCTCTTTTTTAATAACTTTAAATGCTTTATAACCCAGGGCGGGTATTTCTGGCATATAAATCAGTAATTTTTTATCTTGACTGTCAATCTTTTTAGTAAATAATTTTTTACCATCTTCACTTATAAATATTTTTTCAGATAATCCTTCTTCCCAAGGAATCGATATCCACCCTGTTCTTAGCCAAGATAAAGGATTAAAAACAACTAATTTCTCCCCGTCTAAAGCAATATTTTTTGCTAATTCTCCCAACGAATCTTTAAGTATTCTTTCCCCAGAACTCATCACTTGATCAAATTCTTCGGCACTATCTTCGTATACCTCGTGGATAGAAGAACCTGGCAGGATATCATGGAATTGATTACGAAGAATAATTTTCCAATTGTCATTTATATCTTTTTGTGGGTATTTATAATCATCAATCAAAACATCGGTAAAACTGCTAAATAACTCAACATTATGGTATAATATTTCACTAAAGCGATTATTCTTTTTGATTTGAGCTTGCGATGTATAAGTCCCCCGATGGTATTCTAAATAAAGCTCTCCATCCCAAAGAGGTAGATTAGGATTATCTTCTGTTTTTTCTTCCAAAGACTTAAAAAATGGTTCTGCTTTACCAAATTTAACTTCTGGGATTTCAGGCAACTCTTGTATTTTTTTAGCCATTTCAACCATTTCCTTGGTAGGTCCTCCGCCTCCATCTCCCCAGCCATAGGCCAAAAGTAATTCATCATTGATATCTTTCTGACCATAGTTATCCCAAATTCCCTGAACAGTAGTAGGGTTTAGAATACCATTATAAGTATAAAATGGCTCCCCAAATATTCCCGGTGTGGTAATAAAATGAGTTAAAATTTCTGTACCATCTATACCTCGCCATCTAAAAGTATCATATTCAGGATTATTAAATTGATTCCAGCTAATTTTAGTGGTCATAAAATACTTTAACCCACTCTTCTTTATTATCTGGGGTAAAGCCCAAGAATAACCGAATACATCTGGTAACCACAAGATACTACAGTTAACTCCAAATTTTTCTTTTATGTAACGAATACCAAATAAAAGCTGGCGTACCAAAGATTCCCCGGAAGGAATATTACAATCTGCTTCAACCCACATACCGCCAGTTACCTCCCAACTGCCAACTTTTATCTTCTCTTTAATCTTAGCAAATATTTCAGGATAGTCCTCTTCTATAAACTCATATAATTGTGGGCTACTTTGTAAGAATTTGGTACGAAACCATACAGTAACATCTCTCCCTCCCCAGCGTTCTCCTCTTTTAAATGTGCTCCAGTTTTGATCATTAAAATCAGCCTTATATGCCTCCGGCACGTCACCTTTATAAAATTTGAATTTTTCAATGGGAATCTTATCTGTATAGATATAGTTCTTTAAATCATGAATATATCGTTTTGCCTTTTCTTTGGTAAAAAATAACATCAGTGAATTAACTTCTCCTTTAGGTTTTATTAACTCTTTAATTTATTGACTAATTCGATGCACAACTTTTAAACATGTACTCAATTAATTTATTAATATTACAACTTAAAAGAATGGTATACTTATCCCCTGCCCCACAATACAGCAATAACTTATTATTCTTTACTATGGCACCGGTCGGGAATACCACATTGGGCACATCTACCGGGTACTGCTCATTGCCTTCTAACTCAAAAGGTTTATGCGGAATATAAATTGGATTTTTAGTTCTACATAGAATTTTTTGGGGATTATTTAAATCTAAAATCGCAGCACATACCGAATAAGCTCTCTTAATTTCTCCCTTTAGCCCATATTCTCTGCATATATCTGGTTTAATATCTCCTACGGCGTGGTATATAAACAGATATCCTCTCTCCGTTTTTATTATTGGTGGACCTGCGCCTACCTTCTCTCTCTCGTGGGTATAGCTGCCAGGTCTTATAAGAATATTTTTGTCCTTCTCTTGATAAATTTTCTCCCAATTTTCTCTATATTGGGAAGGATGTAGTAATTGGTCCTCACCCCCTTCGAGGATAACTAAATTAATATCGGGGTGAAATCTAAAAAGCATATATACCTGGTCATTGTGGAAAAATGGCATAGCATTTCTATTATCAAAAGAATCAATAATTCCAAGATAGCTAATATCAATAAAATCCTCAGTAGAATATATAGCTACTCTATCCGCGTTCTTCCCTTTAAAGGGAGGTTTTATCTTCCCTGTACCGACAAGTATATATCTCTGATTATGCTTTACGATTCTGATATCTTCGACGCCATAAGTAAAATCCTGATGATCTGTGCCGTCTCCTCGAATGACTATATCATTATACCTTTTAAAATTTATACCATCATCACTGATTAAGGGCCATATTTCAGAGATATAGTCATCTAACCAGTATTTTTTTATATTTAATTCTTTATCAAAGGACTTTTTTCGCTGGTAGTTCTGATGACAGCGAGGAAACAGTATTACCTTTTCATTAAAATATTCAGCTCCCCCATTGAAAACTGCGCCAGTCTGTAATTTTCCATCTTCATACCAGGTAAGACCCAGATCTTGGGGTTTTATAATAGGATTTCCCTCAAAAGGACTCATTTTAAAAATCTTTTCTCCAGCTGCCGTCTGAACAACTTCACCATCACCTAATTTTTTGACAAGTTGGTCAAAATCATAAAAGCTCATCTACCCCTCCAAAACTATAAAAATACTAAAAAATTTTAAAAACCAAATAATCACATAACTCTATTAGTTATGCGGTAAACTCAGCAAATAGTTGAGAAATTCCTTCAATTAATTAAACTTTATATCTTTCTTGTTAAGCTCTGCAACACCGATTACCGTATCTGCTCCGCCATAATAGACCAGGATTCTGTCATTGATTTCTGCCTGCCCACAGCTAAATACTACTTTGGTGATATAACCGTTTACTTCCCAATCGAGTTCAGGCTCTAATATTGGTTCTGCCTGTCGGGCCAGAACTTTAGAGGGGTCATCTAAATCGAGTAAGGCTGCTCCGAGACAGTAACCCTTTTCTTTACTTGTTCCGTGATATATCAAAAACCAACCTTGTTCTGTTTTGATGGGCGGTCCGGCTATCCCTATTTTATTATATTCCCAATCGGAATCGGGTATGGGTTTCATTATAATCTTATGGTCATACCAGGTTTTAAGGTTGGAAGAATAGGCTATCCAGATATCCGGTTCTCTGCGGTGTAACATTACATACTTGCCTTTAATCTTCTCGGGAAACAGGGAAGCATCCTTATTGGGTTCGTCAAGGACTACTCCCTGTCTTTCCCAATCAATAAGATTTTTGGAAATTGCCAGACAAATTCTGTAATCTTCCGGAAATCTACCCCCATACCCGGTATACATCATATAAAAGGTATCTCTTATCTTAACTATTCTGGGGTCCTCAGGACCGCGGGCTTCTTGTTCTACATCATTGGATAGGATTGGCTGCTCTAAGCGGTTGAAATGAACACCATCTTTGCTTACTGCATAACCAAGATAATTAATATAGGGTCCTTCTTTTCCATTGGGGGCAATATCTGTTGCCCGGTAGATCATATGCACCAGGTCATTATCATATATGGCAGCACAATTAAATACAGCAGTTGCTTCCCAGGAGTGTTCTTTTTTAGGTAACAAAATAGGTTGGTCTGATAGTCTTTTTAGTTTTATCATTTTATTATCCTCTTCTTTTTAATCTCTTATTATTCAACTGGGGCTGTAGCAAGCCCGATACATTTATCTGCGTCACCGTAATATAGAAGCCATTTATTGTTAAACTTTACAATTCCTTCAGTAAAAGTAACATTTCTTGCCGGTCCATTAATTTCCCATTCCTCAGTAGGTTCAATAATAGGACCATCACATCTTTCAAGTAATCGGGTAGGATCATCTTTTGAGAAAACCAGGTATCCTGTCTTATGAACTTTATTTTCATTCCAGCCGTTGTATATAAGAATAATTTTATCTTTCTCTACAACAGGAGTTGCCCCCGGTTCCACCCCTAAACAATCAAAGTTATCATATCTCGGTAAAACTATGGGATTTTCTTCATATTCTTGCCAATGAATTAAATCCTCAGAAAACGCTATTCCTATTGCAGTATGCCAAGCCATCTTTTGCCCAAGAAAATACATAACATATCTTCCGTTTATTTTTTCAGGACAAATAACAGGAGCTTTTACTTGTTCCTTATCCCAATCCTTTAGCTTCATTTTTATTAATCCATGTTTTTCCCAATGAAATAAATCTTTTGAAGATGCAATCGCTATATGAACCACATCTGGAGAATCACCATTGGCCACATAAACCATATAGTAGGTATCACCAAATTTAGTTACACGAGGATCTTCACATCCCCTTTTCTCGTAATTATATTCAGGATATAGAACAGGCTCGGGATGTCTGACTAAATTTCTTCCGTCCTTGCTCCAAGCAAGTCCTATTCTTCCCGTGCAACCACCTCCTCCGGCTTCTACCCTGTACAACATGTAAACTGTATCCCCTTCAACAATTACTGTAGGATTATACACAGATTTAGACTCAAATCCTTTTCCCTGGCATTTCATAATAGGTTTTTTTAATTTAGTAAAATTAGTGTTCATAAAATCAAAATTTTTTTTCTTAAGAAAATATAAAGAATTGCAACTGGAAGAGTATAAATAATGGAAAAAGCAGAAAATAGGCCCCTATCTCTCACCCCCTTTATCGGGGCACGCGCTCAGTAGTCTTCCTCTCCAACCATTTTGTAGTTGCATAGATTGCAGCACCAATTGCGACGGCATCTTCTGGTATTTCTGAAAGCTTTACATCCACCTTTTGATCCCCGAATAAGTACTGCGAAACTATCTCTCTTATCGGCTGGATTAGGGCATCCCCAAGCATGGCCATCTTCCCACCAATAAATACTGTCTGTGGCCCTATGATATGTATGGTATTTATTACGGCAGCACCAATCCAGGGAGAAATATCTTTTATAATAGTAGAAGTAACAACCTCATTATTATCTTTAAGAAGTTTTGGTATATCTTTAATAGTTTCGACATTTAACCCCTGAGATCGGACTTTTTTTATTAAAATATCCACTCCGGCAATATCTTCAAGATACCGGAATCTTCCATGATCATAAAATAAAGTATGCCCTATCTCACCAACGTAATCATCGGCACCTTGATAGAGTTCATCATCAATTACTACCCCTGCTCCTATTCCTTCATTGGCAAGTATATAAACAAAATTCTTTAAATCTTTTCCCCCACCATGCCATTTTTCGGCAAGTACCCCTACATTGGCATCGTTTTCTATCCAAACAGGTAGTTTATACCTTTTGTGCACAATCTTACCAAGGGGAACATCTTTCCATCTTTTAAACTTTGGCGGGTGTCTTACTATACCAGTTTGGGCATCAAGGGGACCAGGAACACCTATCCCGATAGTTCCAATTTTGAGTTTGTGTTTCTCTGCATCTTTCATAATATTATCTATGCTTGTGAATAGGCTTTTGAGTACACTTTTGGGACCAGACTTCTCATAAGACAATCCCTTTTCCCTCGAGATAATATTCATCCTGGCATCCATTAATACCGTTTTTACTCCTTGTCTTCCGAGATGAACTCCTATTGTATATACTGCATCTTTTCTAATATGAAGGGGAGTTGGGGATTTGCCTACATTACCAGTGGAGAGGGTTGAGGATTCTTCGACTATGCCTAAAGCTATAAATTCATTTATAATAGATGATACGGTGGTCTTGGTTAATCCTGTCATTCTCGAAAGTTCAACCCTTGAGATGCTATCTTGCTTTAACAAGAGGCGAAGCAAAGTAGTGGCATTTTTGTTCCGCGTATCTGCCGGCTTCAATACTAACATATTATTCCCCTTCTATAATAGTAAGTAAACTTCTCTTACTAATTATAGTATATTAATTTTTTATTATTGTCAATATTAAATTACTTTTCTTAAAAGATTTTTTCGGATCGTTTTAATTGTAATAATCACCCATATACTATTATTTCAAATGAAATTTACAAAATTATATGCTATACTATCCAAGAGAATTTAAGATAAAAATAAACAGATTATACAATGTTACAAATTAGATCTTATCTGTAGAAAACTGTAGAAAAAGGCCTTTCTGAAAGCCTTATAAAATAATAGTTTCAGAAAAAAATCACCGTATAGGCCTTTAGACGCATGATTTTTAAAAAATTTTTACAAAATTTTCTGCAATCACCAAAACATTCTTTGCTTCGATTTTCGAAACAGGAATAAAAGGGTCATAGGTAAATTAATTTCCTTTTTGCCGCATACGATCAAATTTTTTAACAATATTCTTGAATTCTTCTTCTAGGATTTCTCCGGATAATTTATAGGGGTTTACCGAGGTCAAATCTTAATTTAAATAATACCTATGGACCCCATACAGCATTTTCCTGGACCTATAATTTTTAACTTAAGGTTATCTCGCCCAAACTAATTGACCGTCAAGATAAGTCTGTAATACAGGAAGTGAGGGTATTTTCCAGATAGGCAACCGGAGTGGGTTTTCTGATAATATGATAAAATCAGCCTTCATATCTTGCTTAATCTGCCCTTTATTCTCATGCAAAGCATAAGAAGCTCCTTCTGTAAATATCTTTAATGCATCCTTTATCCCAATCCTTTCTTTCCTTACCCAATCAGGTAGTTCTTTCTCCTCTAAATCTTTAGACGAAACGGCAAAATAAATTCCTAAAAAGGGGTTAGCACTCGCTACCGGACAATCTGAAGAACCGGCAACCTTTATCCCCTTCTCCACAACCCGCCTTAGCGGATAAGCTTGCTGAATTCTTTCCCTGCCTAACCGTTTTTCCGCCCAAGGATAATCTGTACTGACAAATATCGGCTGAATAGCCGCTATGGCTTCCAGCTGTTTCATCTTTTTTAGATGTTCCTCATTTACTAACTGAATATGTTCTACCCTGTGTCTTAAAAATCTATTTCGGGTGTAAGATAAAGCATCTAGGGCATAAGTTAATGCTCTATCACCGATAGAATGAATAGATAGCTGCATTCCCAATTCATCCGCTTGTTTGGCCAGATTGTTTAGTCTTTCCGGCAAGATACGTAAAAGCCCGTAATTTTTCGGGTCATTAACGTAGGGCTCATAAAGAGCGCCACTTGATGCTCCAAAGCTCCCATCAACAAAAAGCTTCAATCCGCGAACCTGCACCAAACCCAGACCATTTTTACTCATCTCTTTTTTAATTCTTTCCTTTTCCTTAAGACAATTTTCATTAAGGTAAACATGCACCCGCATTTTCAGATACCCTTTTTCTTCCATATCCCGATAAAAATCCAGGGTATCAAAATTAATTCCCATATCACTGACAGTGGTCAAACCTTGTCGCAAGAATTCTTCCTGTACTTTTAATAAATTTTGACACATAGACTTTTTTATCCAGGAATTGTTTGATAAATCTTCGATAGGCAGGGCCTTATCTACCAGTATTCCATTCGGCTGTCCATCTAAAAATCGGCCAATCTTACCACCTTCGGGATCTATGGTATCCCGATTGATTCCCAAACCTCTTAATAATTCAGAATTAACCACTCCGATATGTTCATCAAAACGCAGAATAAAGATAGGGATTTCAGAAGAGATAACATCCAAATCCTCTCGAGTAGGCATCCTTCCTTCCTGAAATTGTTCATGGTCAAACCCCCACCCCACAATTAGTTCCCGACCTATTTCCTTTTTCAACTTATCCTGTACCTCTTTAATCGACCGGCAATCTCTCAAATCAACAGCTGAATAAAAAATAGCGTATAATGAAAGATGCATGTGGGCATCAGTGAAAGAAGGGAGTAAATAATTTTCTTTTAAATCATGTACTTCAGAAAAAGACTGATTTGAAATATCCAACTCATCCTTATTTGTAACTGTCTGAATGACGCCATCTTCAACAATCAAGGACCAAAGACCTTCTTTATCAATCTGCTTAAAATTACTAAATAAAATACTAATAATTCATTCTCCTTCAATCTCTCAATAATATAATTTATAATGTAATTTATTTAAAACTTCAACTATCTTTCTCTTCTTCTCAGCTAAAATCACTATAATCAAAACCACTTACAAAAAGTTAGAAAAAATTACAAAATTATTAACCTAGTACAACGGTTCTCTGTTTTACACTTTAAAGATCTTATTGACAGCAAATCCTGTCAATCCTGACAATTGTCTCAACGAGCTTCCATCCAGTTCTTTTAAATATTTAAAAATCCCAGTTTGTATTTATGAGCGCAAACGAGTCTATCAAGAATATTAATAAATTCTCAATAATCATCATCTACAAATATCTTTTCCGGTGTATACCTTTATATTTTTCTTTATTTTACTATTACTTGTTTTTCTTGTTTCCCCGGGTATAAAAATCATCCCGGTAAAAGTTTATCTTGCTAACTGTAATAGGGAATTGTCAAACAGAGAGCCGTCCCCTGTTTTATTTTAATAATATGTTGCTTAAATTGCGTACCTATTATGTTTTTTTAAATATGATGGAAGCGCGATAAAAGACTGGCTTCTGTCCTGCCATCTTTTTGGTTTTTTAATAGTAATTGCCATGTGGTAATAAGCTGGCTTGGTCGATTTCTTTCGTTATTTTATTCCATTTAGCTATTCGTACATTTAGATTATCCCAAT
>LDZT01012760.1_pt1 | contig 23549 bp, 20 predicted proteins | sample 615521 | NCBI WGS metagenome assembly LDZT01 (sample SAMN03408292, study PRJNA278302) | terrestrial metagenome | isolation source: oil reservoir sample SB1 | place: USA: Alaska, North Slope, Schrader Bluff formation | collected 2011-09
GTGAAAGCGCCAGGGTGTTCATCGGGGAAAATCTCACGCAAGTTCTTTTCGTAAGCATCCGGAATGGTGCGGTCAGGGTAAATGCCATACATGGCCTGATAGCGTCGTTCTCCGGCAATGGCGCGTTGTGCCCATTCGTGCTCGTTAGAAGTGTGGTTGATGATCAAATCGAGGACCAGGCTAATGCCTTCTTTGCGTAAGGCTCGGCTCAATTCTGCCAACTGTTCCATCGTGCCGAGCGGCGGATGTACCTCACGGAAATTACTAACCGCATAACCACCATCGTTTTCCTTTTCGGGCATCTTGAAAAGCGGCATCAGGTGCAGATAAGTGAGGCCTAATTCTTTAAAATAAGGGATCTTTTCGTGCATTTTAGTTAAATTGCCAGCAAAGAGATCCACATAACAAACGCCACCCACCATTTGATTGCTTTGGAACCACAGAGGGTTGATTTCCCGCTCGGCATCCATAGCGCGGAGGTCGGCAGGCCGCTCGAAAGCAGCTTTCGCCATGCTGATGAGCAGCATCTCCAGGTAATAAAAGAAATCATAATGGCGCGCGTAAAGGTGGTGATAAAGCCTGAAAAGCCTTGGGAAATGCTCACTCAGGCGCGCCTGGAAGACCTGCCACATCTGCGGATCAGCTTCAATTTCTGCTGAGAGTTTTTCTTCCAACCGCGGCAGCAGACGCTCCAAGCTCCAGTTGGCTTCCTGATTGATATCGAGCTCACCGTGGATCATGCTTATGCCTCCTCCAAGGCTTGTTGGGCCAAGGCTACAGCTCCCGCAATCCCAGCTCGCCCTCCTAAGCCTGGCGGAACAATGTATCTTTCTATATGGTCTAAAATTTCTTCTGCTTGGATGTAATTGGCAAGTAAAGCCAAGGTTTCTGTGCGCACCATCGGCAATAAATGCGGCTGCTGCGGCACGCCGCCGCCTAATATAATCCGCTGAGGCGAAAATGCGCAGATAAAGCCTGCCATGGCGAGCGCGACGTAGTGTGCCTCCAGCTTCCAGGCAGGGTGGTCAGTAGGGAGCGTTTCAGCCCGTTGCCCCCAGCGCTTTTCCAGTGCCGGCCCGCTGGCAAGCCCTTCGAAGCAATCTCCATGGAAGGGGCATATCCCTGGGAAGGGATCCCGGACAGTGTCATGCGGCAGGAGCACATGCCCCATTTCCGGGTGAATCAAGCCATGCAAAAGCTTCCCTTCGACCATTGCGCCACCGCCAATGCCAGTCCCGATGGTGAAATAGAGAAAAGTGGAGAGCCCTTGCGCTGCGCCCCAGCGCGCCTCACCCAAGGCGGCACCATTCACGTCGGTGTCGAAACCAATAGGCAGAGCGAGCGCTGCCCGCATCTGTCCGACGACATCTGCGCCGGTCCAGCCGGGCTTGGGGGTTGCGAGGATGTGCCCATAAGTGGGGGAGGAAGGGGTTGGGTCGAGCGGTCCAAAGCAAGCGATACCCAAGCTACTCAGCTTGCCAAAGGTAGTGCTCTGCTCTTGGAAAAATTGAATTGCACGCCCCAATGTCTCATCTGGGGTGGTGGTCGGAAAGCGAGTTTCCACCAATATCTGTCCATCAGCTGTGCCCACCGCACAAACAAATTTAGTGCCCCCACCTTCGATTGCTCCAAATAAACCATTCGTCATAGCGTCACCCTTTGTTTTGGTAAGGATTTTTGATTAGTTATGAAGTTTGGCGCAGCCAAATAAACCGATAAGGTTCCAATTGGATATGTGCCTCGGTGAATTGTTGCCCCGTAAGGACGTCCTCGGCTCCCCAAAAATCCTCTGGCAAGCTCAGGTTGAGAGTCTGATCGGACAGATTGTTGATGATGAGCAGAGCTTCTTCATCCGTTGTGCGCCGGTAAGCTGCAATGGCATTGTTACCAGCGTCCTCCCAGTCGAACGTACCCCAGCCAAAGACGGGGTGCTGCTTGCGGATGGCGAGCAAATGCCGGATGCGACTGAGCAGCGAGTTGGGGTCTGCCCTTTGGGCAACCACATTGACTTGCGCATAGCCATAAATATCATCAGATATTACGGGCGCATAAAGCTTCTCTGGAGGAGCAGAAGAGAAACCAGCATTGAGGCTGGCGTCCCATTGCATCGGCGTGCGCACGCCATTGCGGTCCTCTAACCAGATATTATCGCCCATTCCGATCTCATCGCCATAGTACAAGAAGGGGGAGCCGCCCATGGTGAGCAGCAGCGAGTGCATCAGCAAAATCTTACGCTGATCATTATCCATCAGGGGAGCTAAACGCCGGCGGATGCCCAGATTGAGGCGCATGCGCGGCTCTGGGGCATAATAATCCCACATCCACTGGCGCTCCTCAGGGGTGACCATCTCGAGGGTAAGCTCGTCGTGGCAGCGCAAAAAAGTGCCCCATTGGCACATCTCTGGCAGCGGCGGGGTGCGCGCCAAAATCTCCACGATTGGGGTACGATCAGCCTTGGCTAAAGCCATAAATAAACGCGGCATGAGCGGAAAGTGGAAGTTCATATGCATTTCATCGCCATCGCCAAAATACTGGATCACATCTTCTGGCCATTGGTTCGCTTCGGAGAGGAGCATGGTGCCTGGCGCATATGCATCCACAAAAGCACGCAGGCGCTTGAGAAAAGCGTGCGTTTCGGGCAAGTTTTCGCAATTGGTGCCCTCCCGCTCGAAAAGATAGGGGGGTGCATCCACACGAATACCATCAACACCCTGGTCGATCCAGAATTGGACCACGCGCAGCATTTCACGCTGCACCTCGGGGTTATCATAGTTTAAGTCGGGTTGATGCGAGAAAAAACGGTGCCAATAAAATTGTTTGCGCACGGGGTCAAAAGTCCAGTTGGACTTTTCGGTATCCAGGAAAATAATACGGGCTTCTTTATAGCGCTGGTCAGTGTCGCTCCAGACGTAATAGTCTTTATATTTCTCGTGCTCCGGATGGTTAGGGTCCCGTGAGGCTTGGAACCAAGGATGCTGGTCAGAGGTATGGTTAGGGACAAGCTCCACGATTATCCTGAGGTTGCGCGCGTGTGCCAGGCGGACAAGCTCGCGGAAGTCATCCATGGTTCCATATTGCGGAAGGATTCCGTAGTAGTCGCTCACATCGTAGCCGTCATCGCGCAGAGGAGAAGGCGAGATCGGCAGCAGCCAGATGGCGTCTATGCCGAGATCTTGCAGATAATCTAACTTCTCGGTAACGCCTTTTAGGTCTCCCCAACCATCTGCGTTCGTATCCTTGAATGCGCGTACATACAGTTCGTAAAAAATGGCGCTTTTGTACCAGAATTGCGATGGATTCATTTCAAGCCTTTCTTATCACATCTTCATAGCAATGTTAGGGTCTGAAAAGCCGAACCCCGCTGCCTGGTGGCATGAAGTCCGGCTTTTCTAAAGTGCTATCGTCGAAGTAGATAAAAAATTAACCTTTAACCGAGCCTGCCATCAAGCCGCGCACAAAGTATCTCTGCAATGCCAAGAAGACAATCAACGGCAAAATCATGCTGACGAACGCAGCAGCGGTCATCAGGTGCCAGTCTTGTCCTTTTTCGCCGACGAGCCGTGCAACAGCGATGGTGACGGTCTGATTCTTTTCGCCTAAGAAAACTAATGCAACCAGATAGTCATTCCACAGCCAAAGGAACTGGAAAATGGCAAAAGAAGCTAATGCTGGCACAGAAAGTGGCAGAATCAAGTTGGTGAAAATCGTGAAGTTAGATGCACCGTCGATATAGGCGGATTCGAGCAATTCGCGTGGGAGTGTACTGATGTAATTAAACAACAGGTATGTAGCTAATGGCAAGCCGAAACCGGTGTGGGCAAGCCAGATGCCCAAGAATGTACCGTTCAAACCCAGGCTCACATAGTCTTGTAAGATAGGGACAAGGGCAATCTGTAAGGGAACTACAAGCAAAGCCACAATGATGGTGAAAAATATATTGCGGCCCGGAAATTCCAGCCAGGCAAAACCAAAAGCGGCAAATGCAGCGATTAAGATAGGGATAATTGTCCCAGGGATGGAAACCGCTAAAGAATTGAGGAACGCTCCGCCCAGGTTATTGCCGACACGGGTAATCGTATTGCCTTGAGCATCCTTATAAGTAATGGTCTTACCCGTCAAAACGTCTTTATAGTTTTCAAGGGTTAGTTTCGTTGCAAATCCAACCCATTGGTTTTGGGAGATGACGAGAGTGCGGGTGCGTTTGTTACCATACCAGGTGGCTTTGGTGCCATCATCTAACTCGATGCCCCTTTGCCATTCTTCGAACATGGCCGTTTTTCCGCCATAGGTTATCGGCCCGTTAACATCTACATCTTCAGGTAAGACCACACGATCAATTTCTATGTCTTCTTTATGTGGGAAGACGGTCCACCAGCCAGTTTTGAATATGTCTTCACTGGGTCGGAAAGATGTAATCAAAACCCCGATAACTGGAACCATCCAAATCACGCAAATTAAGATCAGGACGAAGTTTGTCCAAAAACTCTGGGTTCTCTTTGTTGTTTTCTGTCCCTTAGCCATTTAGAACCCCTTTCTTTGCTCATTAAACGAACGGATGTTATTTACAATAACCGGAGTTACTAGCAATAGCAGCACAATTGCGATTGCTGAGGCTTTACCAGCGTCGTTATATGTGAAGCTTTGCAGGTAAAACTCATTAGCAATCACATTCGTACCGTAGTTTCCTCCAGTCATCACCCGTACAATATCGAAGGTTTTAAGGCTGAAAATTACAATCGTGGTTGTAACCGTCAGGAGCGTACCTTTGATATAAGGGATGATGATATTGAAAAACACTCTTGTTTCTGTAGCACCATCAATGCGGGCTGCTTCCAGTAATTCTGCTGGCACACCCTTGATGGCACTTGAAAGTATTACCATGGCATAACCGGTTTGTAGCCAAATCATTATCACGATTAGGAAAAAGTTGTTCCAAGGAGCAATATTTAGCCATGGTTGTGGCGTTCCTCCTAAAGCAGAAACAATGGCGTTTAAAAGACCAATTTCCTGAATTCCAACGCCGGTGCCTTTATAGGTGTAAACAAATTTCCAGATGACGCCGGCACCCACAAAGGAGATAGCCATTGGCGTGAAGATAATCGATTTATAAACCACCTCCGCTTTAGTGCGGTCAGCCAGAAAAGCAATCAGCAAACCTAAACCAACGCTGAAACTGGTGCCAAAAACCATCCACAAGGCATTATTCCGGAAGGTTTCCAACATGCGCGGGTTAGTGAAGGCATAGACATAATTATCCAGACCAACCCATTGCGTACCAAGTGCATTGCGAAAACTGGCTATAAGCGAGCGTACAACTGGAATAGCCAAGAACCATCCCATGACAGCAATCGCTGGACCGACAAACACGAAAGGTTGCAGAGTCCGAGCAGCCTTAGCGGGCAACTTCATCACCAGCCAGTCGGTTACCAGATAAAGTAGCGCAACTCCACCGACGCCCCAAACAATAGCGACGATCACCTGGAAAATCTGGGGAGCATTGGCTTCGGTCAAAAAAAGATATCCCTGCCACAAAACGATAAATGTTACAGCAGGTACCAAAATAGAAACAAGGATTTTTCCTAGAGTAGATCCAAACCAGTTAACAATCTTAGCAAACAGATTATTGTTATTTGGAGAAGGAGTGTTAGCTTGGGCTAAATTCATAAGTGCCTCCTTAAGCCGTACGAATAAGGGGTTGGAGAGCAAGCTATCTTGGCAGCCTGCTCTCCTTTGGGTTAATTCACCCTATCTACACAAGGTTTACCGCGGCCAGGAAGCATCAATGGCATCCAGAGCTTCTTGGCGTGTGATTGTGCCGCTGACGTAGTCGGTCATGTATTTCCAGAATGTACCGGCACCTACTGCGCCCGGCATCATATCTGACCCGTCAAAGCGGAAGGTCGTTGCATCGCGAATTGTCTCTGCGACGCCGCGGGTTACAGGGTCTGCGTACCAATTGAGATCAGCGTCATTATGAGCTGAAATGGCTCCACCACTTTCGATCCAAACCTTGAGGGATTCACCAGTGGAGAAGTATTGAATGACAGCACGTACTTCGGGGCGGTCATTGAATACTGCATAAATATCCCCGGCACCGAGGACGGGTTTGCCGTATTCTTCGTCGATGGGCGGGAAGTAGAAGAAGCTATAATCCACACCAGGAACGGCTTCCTCAGGGAAGAAGGTGGTGATGAAGTTACCTTGACGGTTGAAATAGCACTTGGGCGGATCTTCGAACATGGGTTTAGGGGCATCACCAAAGTTGATCGAGGGTATAGCTTTGCGACCGCCATAGACGTAGGCATCGTTGAACCAAATTGCTTCAATGTAGTCCAGTGCACGGTTGACTTCGGGTGAATTGAATTTCAATTCGCCAGCCACCCAAGCATCGTAATTTTCAGGTGAGGTGACACGCAACAATACATCTTCAATCCAGTCTGTCATCGTCCAGCCGGTGGCTGCCCCAGATTCAATACCAATGCACCAGGGGGTATCGCCGTCATCAGCAATTTCCTGCGTGAGAGCCATCATCTCATCCCAGGTAGTTGGCACGACGTAACCAGCAGCGTCAAAAGCCTTCTTAGGGTAGAAAACGAAGGACTTGCCATTGGCACGAGCCCAGATACCAGCCACAATTTCACCATCCGGGCCGGTCATCTTGGCCAGTTCTTGCCAGGCATCGCTATAGTTTTGTTTAATCCAGTCAGGATTAATTAAGGTGTTCATATCAATGGCATAACCCTTTTCCACAGCATATTTAAGCAAGCCGGGTTGGGGGTAATCCACGATATCAGGTCGGTCTCCACCATCCAGACGAATGTTGATGTTCGCTTCAAACTCCTTGGAGCCTGTGTATTGAATGTCAATACCGGTTTTGTCTTCGAAAGGTTTGATGGAATCATTGAACACGACCTCGTCCTGATCGGTGAAAGGTCCTGCCATGGTAACCACAGTCCCTTTATACATACCAGCGTATGCATTTGCTAATTCCTGACCTTGTGGCAAGGGAGCAACTGCTTCACCGCCGGTTTCCTCAGGGGCTGCCGTCGGGGTAGCACCACCGCAGGCTGCCAAGACAATGCTGGCAACAAGCAGAACTGCGATGCTAGCCCAAATTACACTTTTCTTTGTTTTCATAGTTTCTCCTTTTACTATTTTTAAGGTTAAATACAGAATGGGACGTTTTTCTCTTCAATAGGTCGTGATATGGCTCCTTTCTATCATCCGCGTTGAATCTCGGATGATTAATTGCGTTGGAATGTTGATCGTACGGCTAAAGGGAGTTTCTCCCTTCAACAACTGCATCAGGAGATAGCAACTTTCTTCAGCGATCTCCTTTGCGGGGGTATGCACAGTGGTCAGTTTGGGATAATAAAATGCAGCCTCGGGGATATCATCAAACCCCACAAGCGAGATATCCTCGGGGACTGAAAGCCCGGCTTCATGGATGGCAGCTAATGCCCCAAGGGCGACGTTATCACTAGCCACGAAAATCGCAGAAAAACGGGGGTATTCTGTCAAAAGGTCTTTCATTTGGGTATAGCCGCTGGCAGCATCAAAGTCAGCTATGCGGATCAGGCTCTCATCTAAGGCGATGTCAGCCGCTTTAAGTGCATCGCGATAGCCTTCTAAACGCTGGCTTGCAGAACTGTAAGCTGTGGCTGCGTTGGTGATACAAGCTATTTGGTGATGACCTAACTCAATGAGATAGTCAACCGCCAGCTTTGCGCTGGAGCGGTTATCGATATCCACATACGGAAGGTTGCAACCAGGAATCTGCCCCATGAGCACACAAGGGATCCCCAACTGTTCTAAGGCATTCAATCCCGGGTCATCAAAACGAGGGGTGAGAATAATCATCCCATCAATATGCTTAGCGTGGGAAAGTTGGAGATATGTTTGCATTTGCTGGCCGGGCTCAACCCATTCGATCAACAGTCCGAGTTGCTCTTGTTTGACGATATCAAGCAGCCCGCCAATAATTTGAGGGAGGAAGTTGTCCGATGCAATATAACGGGGGCTACGGGTCATGATGAGCCCAATGGTATTAGATTGATTTGAAGCTAAGGCTCTTGCGGAAGCGTTGGGATAATAACCTAACTTTTCGGCTGCCTCTCTTACTCTTTGGCGCGTCTCTGGACGGATTCGGGATTGCTTGTCCTCGCTATAAACAAACGACACTGTAGAGCGTGAAACCCCTGCTAATTCTGCGACATCGAAACTAGTTACTCTTTTGTTGTTCACGGAACGCCTTTGTAAAGAGATTATTAACACGCGTTAAACTACAATGAAATTATAACATATTTAAATGAGAGTCAATACCATTTTCTCCGACTATTTATCCATTTTGGGGCAATTGTTTAATGAATATGAAAGGAAAAGGGCAATTAATCAAGCTTAGAAATTTACACTGCGACTTTTATGCCCTTTTCGGCAGTAACTTTGCCTACTTGCCACAAAGCGATTTTAGCGAGCTGGGCGGCTTCCGCGAAGGCAGCTGCCTTTTCAGGTGGAACTGCTAAAAGCAGCCCGCCGCTGGTTTGCGGGTCAAAGAGCAGCATGCGCTTAATCTCACTAATCGCGGGGTCAAATGTGATATGGGGTTCAAAGTAAAGCCGGTTATCGAAAGCGCCACCAGGGAAGGTGCCCATCTCAGCATATTTTCTTGCACTATGAATGAGGGGGAGTGCGTGCCAGTAAAAAGTAATTCCGCAGCCAGAAGCTTCAACCATTTCTGAAGCATGCCCCAGTAAGCTGAAGCCGGTCACGTCCGTTCCGGCGTATAAACCAAATTTTATAGCAAGTTCGGAAGCATCGCGGTTGAGCTGCTTCATCCACCCGGTGACCTCTCGCAGCTCTTCGGGCGTGAGCAGCCCACGCTTGTGGGCTGTAGTCGCCACTCCGAAGCCTAAAGGCTTTGATAGGAACAGTTTATCCCCTGGTTTCAAGCCGCCTTTCGTAAGCATTGCTTGTGGGTCGACCAAACCAAGAACTACTAAGCCAAATTTAGGTTCTTTATCCTGGATGGTATGACCTCCAGCAATGACTACGCCGGCTTCCTTGGCTTTTTCTGCAGCCCCGCGTATGATTGCGCTGGATATTTCGACAGGTAGATTAGGGGGCAGGGCAGCAATATTAAGCGCCAGGAAAGGCTTGCCGCCCATGGCGTAAACATCTGAGAGGCTGTTGGCAGCGGCGATAGCGCCATAATCGTAAGGGTCATCCACCACTGGAGTGAAGAAGTCGGTGGTAGCAACCAGCGCGTTATGCTCGTCCAGTTTCCAGATGGCAGCATCATCGGCCAAATCCAAACCTACCAGCAGATCTGGGTAATCTTCTGGTTGGAATATCGAGGCAAGGGGGCGCAGCACCTGCGCCAGCGTCTCCGCGTTCAGCTTAGAAGCTCAGCCAGCGCAGCTGGAGAGTGCTGTCAGCCGAATCTGTTTGCCCGAGTTAGGCAGGTCAGTTTCACTCATGCTCAAATTTTACCTGAAACAGGTCCTCTGATCCCAATCGATGAGCCATTTATGCCTGGGTTTGGTTGGCGGGTTTCACATAAAGGTCCAAAAAAGCGGCGATCTGGCTGTTCCAAAAATGCCAATCGTGGATACCTGGTTCTTCCACGTAAGCCAGAGAGATACCAGCAGCTCGGGCTTTGTGGACAAATGCGCGGTTAGCCTCTATGAGGAAATCTTGCAAACCGCAAGCTGCATAAAGCGCCGGGTAACGTTCGGGGTCTTTGGCAGCTATATCCGGCCAAGTGAGCGGGTCATTGCTGCTGCCAGGGAATTTGCTTAGGTCACCAAACACCAGGCTAAATTCTTTCAACCGCTCTTCATCCACAAATTCACCCTCAAAGCTGAGCGCCAGCGCCCCGGAAAAACTACCTGCTACAGAGTAAAGATCGGGGCGCAAGAAGCCTGCCTTAAAAGCACCATATCCGCCCATCGAGAGGCCGGCAATCAGGGTGTTTTCCCGCTCCAAATTGAGGTGAAAAACCGCCTTGAGATACGCAGGCAGCTCTTCGGTCAGATAGGTAAAGTATGCTTGACCGTTCTGCATATCTGCGTACATGCTGCGGCCGCCATCCGGCATCACCACAACAAGGTCGCGTTCACGCGCTAAGATTTCGATATTGGTATAACGCTGCCAAGCACTGGCATCATCGGAAAGCCCATGCAGCAAATACAAGACTTTATAACTCTCCAGCGGCTTATCTTTCAAGTGGTAGGGGCTGGGCATAATCATATAAAGGGGAAGGCTTACTTTGACACACTCCGAAGTGTGATCGATACGAAAAAGTGCCATAACATTTCCTCTCAAGTAAAATCTCATTGAAGCATGCGTTATAAAAAACAGCTGCTTCAAATGGCTAAATAATTATACGCTGGGTTTTTTCACCTATCCTCCACAGTTTCCCCGTTTGATATGATGCTATAATAAGAAAGTTGCAATTGCCTGTGATTTAAGGAGGTAGAAATGCCATTTTCAGACGATGTTTCCCATTACGCTTCCGTAGTCTCCTGGAAGCTCAAACAACAAGGTCAAATTATCAACCTGCAAGGTCAAATCCATGAACTGGAGAGCCAAATCGGTGTTCAGAAGACTGTTTTAGGTGATTTGACCTACAAGCTGTTCATGGATGGCGCATTGATAGACGAAGCCATCCGCCCCACCTGCGAGAAGATTAAAAGCCTATACGCCCAAAAAGAGGAAAAACAAAAAGAGCTCGAAATTATCCGCGGGCAAAAGCCACCCCAGCGGCCTGAGCAAACAGCTGAACATACTCCAGCCGCAACCCCTACCGCTGTGGAGGAAGTCCAGCCGAGCGAGCCTACTCCAGAGCCACCAGCCCCGCCAGAAGAAAATAAGCCTCAAGAACCAGCTGCTTAGCCAGCTGTAGAACGGCATTTATGCAATGTGCATCAAGAGGATGAGTCCAGAGAGGGCTTATCCTCTTGGCTTTTAATTCAAGGTAAATATTAAGCTGGGGTGGTTTCCGTATCCAGCCCAGGAATTCTGGTTTTCCGCTCTAACCATTTGAGCAAAGCATCAAGGAGAAAAACCATTACCAGGTAAATGATTGCCACCGCGATGTAGCTTCCGATGGGATTATAGGTGATTGTGGCAGCCCGCTTAGCTTTAGCCATGAGGTCTTGCACGGCGATCAAGAACACAACCGCCGTGGTTTTAAGCAGTGAAATGGGTTCATTGGACCAAGCCGGCAGGGCTAACCGTAATGCTTGGGGGAGGATCACGAGCTGAATCGTCTGCCAGCGCGAGAGCCCAATCGAGCGCCCCGCCATCATCTGTGAATCGCCAATAGCTTGAATAGCGCCGCGCAGGTATTCGGCTTGGTAAGCCGCGCTATTCAACCCTAGAGCTAGATAAGCCGAAAGAGTCTGGGAAAGGGTCAGCCCCAATGAAGGCAAGCCATAATAAATCAGGAAGAGCTGCACAAGCAGCGGTGTCCCGCGGAAGAGCTCGATATATGCTGTTGCGACCTTGCTTAGAGCAGGTGTGCCATAAGTTCTCGCCAGAGCTAAAGCCAGCCCTAGCACAAAGCCCATTAGCAAGCCAACGGCGGTGAGCTCCAAGGTGACGGCGGCGCCTTGCATAAAGTCACCAAAAAAGCGTTGGAAAATCTGGATCCACTCCACTTTAGGTGCCCTTTTCCTTTTTACCGTAAAGCTCAGTTATCTTCCAGAGAAATTCGCGCGTACGTTCAAACTGAGGGTGATAAAAAAGTTCATCCGGGGTGCCCTCTTCAACGATATGCCCTTTTTCCATAAAAATGATGCGATCTGCCACCTCACGGGCAAAGCCCATCTCGTGGGTGACAACAATCATGGTCATGCCCTCAAGAGAAAGTTTGCGCATCACCTCGAGCACCTCACCGATCAACTCTGGGTCAAGTGCTGAAGTCGGCTCATCAAAGAGCATAATGCGCGGATCCATCGCCAGTGCCCGCGCAATTCCAACGCGCTGCTGCTGGCCGCCGGAGAGCTGACCGGGGTAGTGATCTGCCTGCTCTGTCAAGCCCACGCGTGCCAGTTCCTCGCGCGCTTTGGCTTCGGCTGCCTCTTTGGACATGTGCTTGACGTGAACAAGACCTAATTTGACGTTTTCCAGCGCGGTTAGGTGGTTGAAGAGCAAGAAGTTCTGGAAAACCATGCCAATATGCTGCCGGACTTGGTCTTCATCTACACCTTTAGCGGTAATTTCTTGATCGTCCAACCAAATTTGACCACTATCTGGTTTAGTTAATAGATTCAGGCAGCGCAAGAGAGTGCTTTTGCCGGTGCCACTGGGGCCGATGATGACGATCGTATCGCCCTCATTGACGGTCAGGTTAAGGTTTTCGAAGACGGTTTGCTCACCGTAGCGTTTGGTGAGATTCTTGACGGTAAGAATAGGATTTGGCATGCGGCAAGGCTCCAGAAACTTATGGGTTACTCGGGATAGCTAAGCTACGTTCTGCCCTGGCTAACAAACGGTTGGTGACAAAGACCAGAGCAAAGTAAATGAGGGCAGCGGTTGTGTAGGCTAAAAAAGGCTGCTGGGTGCTGGCGCTAATCAATTGTGCTCGGCGCAGAATTTCTGGCACGCCGATGGCATAGACAAGCGAGGAGTCTTTAATCACGATGGCAGCTTCATTAGACCAGCCAGGGATGGCGACCCGAATCATCTGAGGGAAGATCACGGTCCGAATGGCTTGAACCTTGCTCAAGCCGATAGCCCGCGCCGCCATCATTTGACCGGCGCTGACGGAAAGAATGGCTCCGCGGAAGATTTCCAGCTGGTAAGCACTGCTGATAATGCCGAGCGAGATCGAACCAGCCCAGAAAGGGGTCAGGTTGATCGCTCCGGACATAACGAAGTAAAGGATAAACAACAACACAATCGGCGGAATACCCCGCATGATTGTGCTATAGATGCTGAAAAAGCGATTAGCCAGTTTGCCGGCATAAACCGCCAAGAAAGCGAAAAGCAATCCAAGGATCAACCCGGAAGGCAGGGCGACCAGGGTTACACCTAACGTGTATGCAGTTCCTTGGGCAATATACTGAAAAAATCTACCAATATCCAAAGGCGGCAGCCTTCCTTCATGCTTTCTGTGCCAAGCTGAGAGAATGACCGCCCTAAGCCTTAGGCAGTCATTCTCTTGTTATGAGGTTACTCGCTAAAATACTTCAATGCCAACTGATCAATGAAGCCTTCATCTTGTAGCTGCTTGATAATTTTGTTGACCTCATCGCGCAAGGCTTGGTCGCCTTCTGGTATGACGATATTGAGCGGGCCGGTATAGAGCTGAGCCTCGTAGACGATCTTGAAGCCGCCAAACTGCTGAATCAGGGCTTGCGCAGGGACCGAATCGGCAACCAGAACATCGATGCGGCCGGCTTGCAGGTCTAGGGCAGCTTGATCAACGCGCTCATAACGCGAAAGCTTGCTTTCGGGCATCAAGCCAGTCTCAATCAGCTCTGTGGTTACCCAATCATCCTGCACCGTGCCAGATTGCACGCCAATCTTATATTGGACGATATCAGCAGGCTCAGTAATAGTGCCGGTAAAGCTTTCCGAAACCAGAAAAGCATCCTCAGAGGTGTAATAGGGGTCAGAAAAATCGACCTGCTGATCGCGCTCTTCAGAATAGTTGAAGCAGGATATGGACATATCGATTTTGCCTTCCTGCACGGCTGCGATGAGGCTGTCGAAGGGCATATCGACCCATTCTAAATCGACGCCCATGCGCTTGGCAATTTCAGCCATTAGCTCAATATCAAAGCCGGTAAAATTGCCGACTTCATCCACATATTCATACGGTGGGTAATCTGCAGAAGTGCCAACAACCACCTTGCCAGCCTGTTTGATTTTGTCCAGAGTGGAGGTAGGTGCTTGCTCAGCACAGCCGGCGAGTAAACCAGCAACGACGATTAAAACAGACAGGAAAATCCAAGTTTTCTTCATGTAAATCCTCCTTGTTATTTTAAGGAACGGTAGAAAACGGCTACTTTCATTATAAACGGAATTTGTACAATGTCTGATGATTTGCTGTTATTTCGTCAAGATTTACGGACCAGTGGAATCCAGATCGCTGGATTGCCGGCGCAGGAAGGCAAAATATGCCTGCAATTCCTCTTCGTCTAGCAATGCGCGCAGTTCCTCGAGAGAAATACCCATCATCTCCAGCGTGAGGAAATCCAGCTGAGTCAGTTTTTCGTACTGCTTTTGAGGATTGGCATTAAGAGAATCCTGTGAACTATCTGATGTATTAGCGTCCATGCTGCTCCCGAGTTTTTGTGCTGCGTATCAGTGTCATTGTACCAAAATTGGCGGGCGGGCAATTCTTAATGTATGCTATTAAAGCTGTCACATGCTTCTTATCTGCTTAAAATAAGGTTAGGTTTCATCTAAAATGAACCTATAGAGTAATGTTCAAATTTCAAAAAGGAAGACCCTATGAAAAATAAATGGATTTGGATCACCCTAATGGTGATTGTGATTTTCGGCTTGATAGCCGGAGCAGGCGCATTAGGCTATCAGGTTGGCTTGCGCAGTGCTAACGCACTTGCCTCTCAGACAGACGAGGAGAGAGCCTTGCCTCGTCAGTTGATGCCATGGCTGCGCAACGCACCCGACGGTGGGATTATCCGCCGACCAACGGGCTTTATCGGCTACTTTTTCCTCTTTCCCTTAGGTTTGCTACTCAGGTTAGCTATCTTAGTGCTCGTGGTCTGGCTGGTCGTGAAGGTGGCTAAGGCTGCCTGGAATAGCGGCAATCACAAGCCGCAGCCAACCGAAGCCGTGATTACCCAGATGCCGGAGAAAACACCCGAAGCAACGGTGATCGCCGCACCTCCCGAAGAGACCGCTCCGCCCAGCGAAGCACCCCAGGGCGGCGAAAAGTAACGCATCCCCCTCTTCTCTATAACGAACCAAACTTGTCCCCATCCCCTGGGGGCAGGTTCTTTAACGCCAGCAGAGCGCCGCGTAAGCTTTGCTGAGCAAGTATAATTTCAGCATGGATATTGGCATTATCGGAGCAGGTGCCTCCGGCATTTTCGCCGCCCTCACTGCTGCCCGAAGCGGAGCGCACGTTACCCTCTTTGACCATAACGCCGAAATCGGCAAGAAGCTGCTCGTGACCGGCAGCGGACGCTGTAACCTGACCAACGCTGCCCTCTCCCCAGAAAAATACTCCTGCGCCGACCAAAGCTGGATGCAAGCTTTCTTGCAAGCCTTTCCGCTCCAGGCGCTCTTGGCAGAGCTGGACGCGCTCGGCATCCCCACGCACCATAGCGACGACGGCTGGTACTACCCGCTCTCCGACTCAGCCCACTCGGTCGTGGATATCCTCCGCCAGGCGCTCCTCGCACGCGGTGTGGAGCTGCGCCTCTCCACCCAAGTTGTGGACTATTGGCAGCAGGGCAGGGGCTTTGTGGTGCGCTTCCCCTCGGGGGAGCCTGCCCGCACGCAAAGCTTCGACCGGCTGGTGGTAGCAGCCGGCGGCAAGGCTTACCCGGCGCTCGGCTCGCGCGGGGAGCTGTTCCCAACCCTGGCGCGCCTTGGGCATACGGTGGTGCCGCTCGTGCCGGCTTTGGGGCCGCTCACGCTCTCGCTCGGCGCTTGGAAGGCGCTGCAAGGGTTACGCTTTGATGTAAAGACCGGCATCTGGGCTGGGGACGAGCTTTTGGGGGAGAGCTTTGGCAACCTCATCTTCACAGCTTGGGGAATGAACGGACCGGGCGTGATGAACCTCTCACACCTCGCTGCCCGGCAGCCTGGGGAGAAGCTCAGCCTGAGCTTGGATTTTGGCGCTGTTTTTGGGCAAGAATGGGAGCGGCGCTTGGCAAAGGATAACCCAACGGCGCTGAAAGCGGTGCTGGAAGCCTTCTTCCCGCCTAAAGCAGCAGAGTTCTTCCTCGCGCAAGCGCGTATCCCGCCCGAGGCGCGTATGCGGGAGCTTTCGCGCGCGCAGGCGCAGCAGCTGAGCAGCATCCTACGCGAAGCGCGCCTGCCCATCACGGGCACCAAGGGCTTTGGACAGAGCCAGGTAAGCGCCGGCGGTGTGCCCGTGGGGGAGGTGGACGCGCGCACGTGCCAATCCCGCCTGGTTCCAGGACTCTATTTGGTGGGGGAGACGCTGGACGTAGTCGGTCCTTGCGGTGGGTTTAACCTACACTTTGCCTTCGGCTCGGGGTGCTTAGCAGGAAGGCACTTAGCTAGCCTCTCTGCCGGATGAGAACGCTTGTCCGTCCAGATCTGTAGGATTTCTCCTAGGCATAGTGCCCGAAAGGTAGAGCGCCCGCAGGGAAAAGTATTTGGCTGGGATGTATAATCAAAGCAAACAAACCCAACTCACAAAAAGGAGGACACGATGAGCATTATCACCATATCCCGCCAATCTGGCTGCGAAGCAAACGAGGTCGCCCGCATCCTGTGCCAAAAGCTCAACTATCAGCTGCTCAATAAGGAGTTGATGATCGACCTGGCAGAAGAATTGCAGCAAGAGCCCTCGCAAGCAGAAGAAACCCCCACTGTTCCTAAAGCGGCGGCTTGGCTGGAGCGCGTGCTGAACCCCTTTTACAACCCCAATGACCCGCGTTACGTTGCCCAGAAGGAAATCTCCTTCGCATCCGGTCAACCGCTTACCATCCGGCAAGTGCGCGAGCTTATCCAAGCGGCTTATGCGCGGGGCAATATCGTCATCGTCGGGCGCGGCAGCCAAGTGATCCTGGCAGGCAAACCAGATGTGCTGCACGTGCGCTTGATTGGCTCGCCCGAAAAACGCATCCAAATGTGGCAGAAACGCGAGTCTCTCTCTTACGACGAAGCAAAAAAACGGATGGAAAGACGTGACCGCGCGCATGTGGATTTCGTCAAAAACTATTTTGATGCTGATATCACCCGGCAAGAGTGGTATGACCTAATTATCAGCATTGACCATTTTACAAAAGATGCCATCGCGGAATTGATCTTGCAAGCATTGCCGCGCATGACTTTTTCTTCCTGAGGTCACACCCCGTGCCCAATCGTTGAATTGTTAATTCGCGGTTAAATCCCTAAAACTATTCTAAGGCTATTTTATAATGAACTGCCTTGTATTTGTTATTGCTTATTAAGGATTATTACTGATGGAAACTTGGCCAATTTTTAGTCTTTCGCTGCTTGGCATTGCCATGATTGCCATTCTGGTCTTCGCGGCGAACCTCTCCGTGAAGAAGTTAGTGGGCATTGCGGCTTTTTTTAATCTCTCCAGCACCTTCATGGGGATGACGGTTGTCTCGTTAGCCACGTCCATCCCCGAAATCACTGCACACATAACCGCTTCGGTGAATATCTTAGGCGGCAGGCTGGATATGCAAACCGGCTCCGCGATCGTCTTGGGCTCGAATATCGGTTCGGACGTGGTGCAGCAGACCTTCATCATGGGTTTGGTGGTGCTTTTATCGGGCACGCTATATTTCCGCCGATACTTTATGTGGAAGAGTATGGTGCCGATGATTGCCTCAACCATCCTTTGCATCGGCTTGGGCTGGGATGGTATTTATTCCCGCTTGGATGGCGCAATCCTTTTTGGATCTTTTATCCTCTATAGCTTGTACCTCTATTTGGACGAGCGCAAGTTCTACAATGCAGAGGATAACGTGCATATGTCTGAGGAAATTTCAGAGAGCATCCCCATCACGCAACGGCAAGTCTGGATTGATGCGGGCATCTCCGTACTTTTGCTGGCGGTGACCGTTTTGGCGGCTTCGCAAGTGCTCAGCATCACCGAAATCATCGTGGATCGCACCCATGTGAGCGGCTCGCTATTAGGTGTGCTTACGCTAGGCATCGCTTCCGCCTTGCCTGAGCTGACCACAGCCCTGGCAGGTTTGCGCAACAAAGAAGCAGGCATCTCGTTAGGGACGTTAGTAGGCAGCAATATCACCAATCCTTTGGTGGGGATTGGCGGCGGTGCGCTCATCTCGACTTATGCAGTTCCGATCCCTCTGATTAGGTGGGACCTGCCTTGGGAGGCTCTGACCGGCTTGATTTTGTGGGCGATTTTATGGTTGAATAAAGGCAAGCTTGGCCGTAAGGAAGCCATTTATCTGATGGCGATGTATTTCATTTTTGTGATCCTGCGCTCGTTTCTCTTCCCGGTCGATTTTTAGGGCTAAAACATAATCAAGTTTTCTTCCACTCGCGGGTAAAGCGCGTCGATTTCCTTTTGAACCTCAATCGTCTTGGCTAAGGCGGTAGCAACGCGCAGGATGTGGCGCGGATCCTCTAAGCTGCGCCCCTTGCGCGCTTTGAGGTTCTTATCCAGCACCTGATAGCCGCCAATTTGGTATCCCCAGACCTCGGGGGTGATGCCCTCGAAGTAGTACGTGGCGTTGATCCACACACGTTCGGTTTTCGGGTCGTATTTGGGCGTGGTGACAGTCCGGTCTTCGCCCTTGCCTTCGAAGCGCGCGATAGGCTGCTCCAACTCTAGGCTGCGCAGCAGGTGCAGGTCCACGAGGCGCTTGCCCAGCGCTGCCATCTGCTGGAAGAGTGCGCTATCCGCGCTGAAAGGCACACGCGGGAAGTCGATCTTGAGAAAATCAAAATAAATCTCCCTGTAAGTATTACAGTAAAGAATCGCATAGATATAATAAATCATCTCTTCTGCTCTGATATCAGCATTGCATCTATTTTTAAGTGTAGAGAAAATTGATGGCGAGATATTTGGTTTCTTTTCGGGTTCTAAACTATCATAAAGCCCAGCATTTTCATTATCTGTATAAAGATATAAAGGAAAGAGATAGCAAATTTCACTAGTCCGGTTAGAAACATAGCAACTCTCAACGATTTTATCGGTTGCCAAGATGTGCTGCCACCTATCACCTGTTTTTACTTGTCTCACGGTACATAAAGCTAAATTTTCTTTGAGCATATGGCGCATAACTTCTGGCCTTGGCATGCAGAGAAACCCCCTGCTTTTACCGGTATAGTATGTATAACGAACATCAAAGGGGCGATATAAAATAGGAACAATGTTGTTTTTTTGTGGTCCAGATTTTTTTAAATCTTCTTGTGCCAAACTGACTTTCCAATCTCTTGCATCATTGCCGAGATTGAAAATCAATCTAGCGGTTTCTGGATCATAATTGAGAAAAGAGAGAACAGTATTCCACACTTCTTGTTTATCCCAGTGAATAGTTAACTTATCCCGGGCAGTAACTATTCCCACGCTGTTTACAGGAAAAATCTCATTAATCTTTTTCCATTCCAAATAATGAGAGATATCTTCTGTTTTCCTCCGAACGAAAAAATAATACGGTTTGTTTGGGGTGAGGATCTCATAATTATCAACAGTAAACGCATGCTCGCGTAGCCAGATATACTTTTGTTCCCTACTGCCAAAGAGGTCCCGATGAAAAACCTTATGCGTTTCAGTTTGGTTATTTTTTACACACACTGCGATAGCCACCCCTTGGCGGATATCGAACACATTCTCATCCAGGCTGCCATCGGGCGCGGTTTCTTTCTTGAGCGTGTTGCCGTGCAAGTCCAGCACATAAATTTCATCAAAGGTCTGCATCAGGCTCTGGCGCATGCCGCGGAAGGTGGGGTTATCTAAGTAGCTGTGGTTGGTAATCATCGCCACAATCCCCTGCCCTGCCTTTTGGATTTTCCACTGGGCAAAGCGCAAAAACTTGACATAATCATCCTGCAGCCACTTGGTACTCTTTTCTCCTAAAGGTTTGCCATCCACCGTGTAATAGCTTTGCGCGCCGTCCAGGTCGGTCTTGAGCAACTGCTCCGTCCATTTGTTGGTATTAGCCGACATGCCGGAGTAGGGCGGGTTGCCCATAATCACCAAAATCGGCTCGCGCTTCACCCGCCCAGCTAAGCGGCTTTCCTCAGAAAGCGCACGCACGCCGGGCAGGTCAATCTGGGTAATCTCCTCCATCTCGAGCGTGTTGGTCAGGTAAAGCTGAAAGCTCTCATCCTCCTGCAGGCGGTACCCCAAGGCTTCTAAAAGGTAGCTGATTTTCATATGCCCGATGGCGTAGGGCGCCATCATCAGCTCAAAGGCGTAATAATTCTTGAGGATTTGGTGGCGGATAAAGTTTTCTTTCCCGCCCCCGCCATATTTTTGCACATATTCCTGCACCGCCAACTTGATGGCTTCAGCCGGGAAGGTGAGCGTGCCCGCTGCTGGATCCAGCAGGGTAACCGCAGAGTCAGCTAACCCGTCGGGCAAGCCAAAGTGCGTCTTGAGCAGGCTGTGCACCGAGCGCACGATGTATTGCACCACAGGTTCGGGAGTGTAATAGACCCCGCGGCGTTCGCGCGTTTGCGGGTCATATTGGTTGAGGAAGGTCTCATAAAAATGCAGGATGGGGTCTTCCCCTTTGCCTTCCTTGTAATACTGGTTGAGGATGCTGTTGATCTCCGCTGCTTGCAAGATTGCCGCGATATCATCTACGAGCACCTCCATTGGCAGGGGCAAATCGCCCAACGAGATGAAGCGGAAGACGTCCCGCAAAATGCCGGTGGTATGCGGGATGAAGTCGAACGCCATTTTGCGGTTGAATTCGCTATTGGCGCGCGTGCGGGCGGCGAATAAGCCGTAGGTAATTGTCTGCGAGTAAAGGTCCGCAAATTGAGCCGGGCTCAGATTAGGGATGAGGTACTTTTGGAAGGCTTGGTAATAACCGTATAGCTCGCCATGCTGCTGTTCGGATTCGATCAATTCCTGGCTGATGACCTCGTCGCGCAGGAAGCGCGTGCGCTTGGCTAACTCCACCGCTAAGCTTTCGGCAGTGAAGCTGCGGGGCAGCTTGAAGCCGAAAAACTGCTCCATCAGTGCTTGGAATTGCTCGGCTTGCTCTACCTGTGGGGTAGCCTTGAGCACTTTGGCAGTAAACCGCCGCGCGATGGTGGCACGTTGCAGCTCCCGCCCTTCGCGATAGAGGCGGAACTCGTAAAAATCGGTCAGGATGAGGTTGGGGAAAGTGCTTAGGTAGCGCTGCAGCTGCTCACTGGTCTCAATTTGGTCTAAATTAGTGCCTGGGGTTTTGGCTTCTATGTAGCCTACGATGAAATCCTTGCCATCCCACACGCGGAAATCCGGGCTGCCGGCTTCGGTCTTCTTGGGCAGGACGGTAACTTGCGTTTTGCGCCCTTTTTCGAGCGGATAGCCTTCGAGGAACTGCTTGAGCGCTGGGTAATACGATTCTTCGCGCGCATCGCCTTGCGCGGTAATCGCGGAGATTGTTTTAAGATATGCTTTGATGAGATCCTTCATCCCTTCACGCTCCTGCAGGCTGCCCTTTTTACTTTTAGGAAAACTCTCTTTGCTATTGGCACAATTATACCCATAACTGTTAGCACTGCCACGAATAATATAATTAATAATAATATGATTAATAATTATATCATTGCAGGTGATAGTTGCATTTAGATGGGGTAGGGAAGATGGCGCCTCGGTGTGCACCCTTGCGGCACAGGACCCCTAGGGTATAATCTAAAGCACATCATATAGCATCATCGAAGGGCAGCACATGCATATTTTAATCATCGGCACAGGATATGTCGGCCTCACCACGGGGGTCGTTTTTGCCTATATTGGGCACGAAGTTACCTGCTTAGACACAAACCGCGAGAAAATCGCGCAGCTGCAAGCCGGCAAAGCGCCTTTTTACGAGCCGCATCTGGACGAGCTGTTAGCCCAAGTGGGGGGCAGGATGCGCTTTGTGAGCAGCATGGAGGAAGCTGACCTGGCGCATACGGATGTGGTTTTCATCGCGGTGGGCACACCATCGCTGCCGGATGGCAATGCCGACCTGACTTACTTGCGCCAAGCGGCGGAGTCAATTGCAGAGGCAATGGACGACCACTTTTTGGTGATTGTGAACAAATCTACCGTCCCGATTGGCTCGGGCAACTGGGTGGGCACGCTCATCAAGGACGCCTACGAAAAGCGCAACGGCAAAAAAGTGGAGGGTAAGTTCGCCGTGGTTTCCAACCCCGAATTCTTGCGCCAAGGGGCAGCCCTGCACGATTCGCTTTACCCGGACCGCATAGTCATTGGCTCGGAGAACACGCATGGCGTGGAGACTTTGCGTGAGCTGTTTAAACCCATCCTGCAGCAGAACTTTACGCCGCCGGCTGGCTTGCCGCGCCCTGAGGGCTTGCAAGAAGTGCCGCTGCTGGTCTGCGACTTGACCAGTGCGGAGGTGATTAAATATGCGGCTAACGCCTTTTTGGCGCTGAAGATCTCCTACATCAATGAGATTGGGCACTTAGCCCAAAAGGTGGGCGCAGATGCCACACTGATTGCCAAGGGCATCGGCTTGGATAGCCGCATTGGGGAGCGCTTCCTTAACCCGGGCATTGGCTGGGGTGGGTCCTGCTTTGGCAAGGATACCGCTGCCTTGGTGGCGACAGCCAAAGATTACAACTTAGCGATGCCCATTGTGCAGGCTGCGCGGGACGTCAACTATCACCAGCGTACCTGGGTGGTGGACGCGCTGCAGGATGCGCTTAAGATCCTCAAGGGCAAACGGGTGGCGCTGCTGGGCTTCAGCTTCAAGCCCGATACAGATGACCTGCGCGATGCGCCTTCGCTGGATATTGCCCGGCTGCTGCTGCAGCGCGGCGCTAGCGTGCGCGCGCATGACCCGGTGGCTCTGGAGAATGCCCGCCGGCTGTATCCAGACTTGGGTGTGCGCTATTGCGCGCAGGTGGATGAGGCACTGGAGGATGCGGATGCAATTGTGCTGGTCACGGAGTGGCCAATGTATCGCGAGTTGGATTGGGAGCACATCAAACCCGTGCCGTTGGTGGATGGACGTAACTTTTTGGATCGCGAGCGCTTGAGCGCCTTAGGCTTCAGGGTCATCGGCGTCGGTCGTTAACTCCTACGAGCAAAGTGGGGGAGGAACAAGCCAGCGCTTTTCCAGCCTAAACTATTACTTATGAGAATAATACTTCTCGATAGCTATAAGAGGGGTTTTTAGCGGTTGGATGGGGTTTGGGCAGCAAGGATGCGATCTCAGTTTATAGATGGAAATAAGTGCAATGCAGGACTAAAAGTATGCTTATTGTGTTTTTGCAGCGATTTTAAGCCCTTTTTTTGAGGCTATCTTTCGGCTTTGTGCGTGATTTTCAGCACGGATAGGGTTGAACCGTTCTCGCCAGTCTCCTGAGTGCGAAGCCTGCCCTTAGGGTACCATTCCAGAACAGGATTAAACCGTTCTCGCCGGTCTCCTGAGTGCGAAGCCTGCCCCTTAGGGTACCGAGCGAGTGGGTTTGACCGCAGGTCTCCATATTGATTATCATTTTTTTTGAGACCTAACGGTCAAATGCCTTTCATGGTCAGGAGACCGTGAAAGAACTAAGAATTATCTGTTCTCGCCGGTCTCCTGAGTGCGAAGCCTGCCCCTTAGGGTACCGAGCGAGTGGGTTTGACCGCAGGTCTCCGCATTCAAGGCATTTTCGTTGCTTGCACTATCTCGAGCAGGTATAATTACTTATGAGAATATTATGCATCTCGCCGGAGCGAT
>LDZT01005532.1_pt1 | contig 23520 bp, 28 predicted proteins | sample 615521 | NCBI WGS metagenome assembly LDZT01 (sample SAMN03408292, study PRJNA278302) | terrestrial metagenome | isolation source: oil reservoir sample SB1 | place: USA: Alaska, North Slope, Schrader Bluff formation | collected 2011-09
GTCCAGCATCAGCACAACCCCTGAGTTTCAACTCAGGGATTAGCAGGTGGACAGTTTTATTCCGCCGTAATTGGACAGATTTAGACCGCCAGTGACACCACTGATAGAGTTTCAAAATGCATCCTTTGGTCGTGATTCTGATATAGATAGTCAAGCTTCAGCAATAAATAGCGTGCAAAGCGTCTACCATATACCGGACCTTCAATAACACGAACAAGCGATTCACTATCAATGTCAAAACATCCTGAACTAAACACCTCATCGGGGGTATATGCCGAATCTATGACCTTGATAATCCTGTTCATCGCGTCAATTCGTGCCGTTGGAGAATATTGACCGATCCAATCTGCCGAAAACTTGTTATCGAGGCCTTTTAAGAAGGCCAAAAGTTTCTCGTATTGAAATTTGTCAAAATATCGAAGCAACGGTGGCATCCAGTCAGTTGCTGGCAATCCAGTCCACATAACCCTCATAAGATTATCAAATTCAAAATTACCAATCTCATCATAGTTTTGGCCATTCAATAGTGTACGATAGTGGCTCAAATATCGCTCTATCAATTTAAAAGTCTCACGCCCTCTGGATAGAAGCACAGGCTTCATCTGACCCGTCGACTTTTCACGTTCCTTGGGCTCATAAATTTTGTCTTCGAACTCCTGGAGCAGGCTCAACCTTGGCTTTTCCTTAACAAGAATGGCTCGCACATGACTTAGGAAGCGATCGAAATCATCTCCAAGTTCGGCTTCTGCTTCTTCCCACATCTTGGCGTACCTAATCTTATCTTCTTCTGTATTTAATGCACCTAGATTCGTAGATTTCAGAATATCACTATTACGAAGAGGGATTCCACGATCGTTTAATATGGTGAACAGCCGAAAAGCGTCTTCTAAATTTTCGGTGGAAACATAGATCAGTAAGACGTTATTGAGCAGAAAATGCAAGAGAGCCTCAGGGCTTGTATCGGGGTTATCTTCGAAAAATTTTCGCATTACAAGAATGGCATTGGCCATGTTTCTGACAGATATATCTCCCTCTGTATGATTTAATTTATATAAATCTTTTTTGCGATTTGTTCCCGACTCTTCCTTTATGTATGATTCGATGAAGTCCTGGGCAGCTTTCCTGATCGCAAATTCAACCCTCGTCCTTTCTGGAATACTCCGATACTTGCTATGCTTCTGATAAATGCACTTCTGGCAATCATCCTTTGCATCAGGCTCTTCCGCTAAATCTCGAATTGCTGCGAACAACATGAGAAGAGTCGTCATTCGTTGTTGTCCATCTAATAGGTCATTCTCATCAAATTCCTGACCTTTTTCCGGCGCGGCTGCTTTTGATTGGAACACAAACGAGCCAAGGAAATAATCAAAGTCAGGTTTTTCGTTCATTGCAAAAGTCAGATCATCTAGAAGCTCGCTTACTTCATCAGTTCCCCAGACATAAGGACGCTGATACTCAGGAATCCTGAACCACATCCTGGAGAATACGTCCTTTACGAGGATCTTCTCACTCTTGATTTCTCCTCTGGTTGACATTTTTTATCCCTACCTGATACTTCTTTAATCCTGATACATACGAAATCCGCTCGAAAGAGAAGATACGAGCTAATCCAATTGAAGGATGAGCTTCATCTCGCCCATTATAAGAAAATGTTTCGCCCATAACATTATTAGAGCCTTAAGATTTGGATGGGATATCGGGATCGGTGACAGAAAGGTCGCATCTTTCATCTTATGAATTTCCCGCGACGAAAGAGGATTTGGTTGCTTTCGTCGAGTCTGCGGCCTCCTATGCACGGGTCTACGGCAAGGATATCGCGACGAGAGATTTCATGGACTTGGACGGGCCATTCGTGAGAGGAGATGTATACATATTCGCTCATGAATTCGACGGAAACACACTCTCTCTTCCCTACCTGCCTTCAGAGATCGGCACGAACCGTCTCGACATTCAAAACTCCGAAGGTGTCTACGTCAACCGGGAAATGACGGCCATCGCCCTTAACGGTAGCGGCTTCTTCGATTACCTCTGGACGAATCCCATTACAAACGAAACTGAGCCGAAGACGAGCTACGTAACGAAAGTCGACGACGACTGGTGGCTAGGTGCTGGCATCTACCTGGGCGATGAGGAGACGTCCTCCACGTGAAAGAATCATGCAGTCTTGGGTCCCTATTTGAGGCCGATAATGGGGACCTTAAACCCTTTTCTTGGTTTGCGGAGGAAGATCACCATGCTGGTAAGGCAGTTTTGCATCTTGGCGGTCTTAATGCCCATCCTACGTCTCAACGATCTCTGCATTTTCTGGATCAAGCCCAGTCCATTTTACCTTATACCCGAGCAAGCTGAGAGCCTGACCGTGAGCTTTTATTCCATGGTTCTTGAAGATCTGGACTGCATCCTCGTGTCTCGTGATGCCTGATAATTCATTTCGTATCACATCGAGAACGTCAATGCTGACAAGCTGATCGCCCACGAGTGAATAACCCGGCATGTTTTGTTCTCTGATCACTTCTTTAATAGCCTCAAGACCGGCCTCATATCTCTCGGCCACTTCATGCAGGTTGACAACTTCCGCGCCGCCGCCGAACGAGATTTCTATGTCCTTCAGCTTCGCGATGTCTTCTGCTTGCTGCTCTTCCTCGTATCTCCTCAGAATCTTGATGATATCCAGATGGGGAATCTTTTTATCATAAAAGAGGAGGTTGTCTGACTGGAATTCTGATCCAGTACACGAAAGGTTCCGGTTAACGAGCAGGATCATGCTCTCTCTTTCTTTCAGCTGGTTAAACTTCTGGATCTTGTGCTTGAGATATTCCGGTGTCCAGAATCCGACGATCTCGACGTATATCCTGGCTCCGTTTCGCTCCAGGGAGAAGTCTGGAATGAAGGCATACTCGCCAGCCTCCAATACCGCCGGTTCTCGTCTTACTCTCCAGTCGTTGAAGCTGAGCTGGTAAAACTCCTTCTCGATGACGCTATCGAAGCCGACTTCAGCTGGTTCAGACTCCGGGCCGAAAATGGAACTTTTGGTATGGTCCAGAGAGAACTCGTAGATCCTCTTTCCCTTGAACGTCTTCCTTGATATGTTGGCCTTCAGACTCCATCGTGAAGACTCCATTATGGTGGGGAGCAGCTTCGCGAAAGCCGATCCGTACCTCTCTGTCAGCTTGAAGAGAGATGTTGGCCCCTCCAGGGATATCTTGCCGTCTTGTATCGAGTAGATGAGACCGAGTTGCTTGATCTTCCTAAACACTGCCTGGAAATTATCTTCGATCTCGATCTCCATGGATGTAGCCCTGAACAGGAGAGTCTGAGTGAGGGATAGGTTGTACTGCTTGAGAAGATCCTCCGGAGCAATGGTTTGGAACTCCTTTACAACGAGGTTTCCTTCATGGTCAGCCCAAAGAGCCTTTTCCAGGTCGGCAGGCTCGATAGACAACTTTCGTGCGACCTCATCCAGAATCCGTCTCCTCTCTACCCCGTCGGTTACAAACCCCTTTGATTCTTCGAAGATCGCCTTCCTGGCAGCGAGTGGATCGATGACTGAGTCCGCCTTTATTACGCACCGTCTCTCAAGTATCTGAGCTAGTCCCCTGATCAGCCGGAAGTTGATCTCCTCAATGCCCTCTAACTCCTCGGCAAGCTCACCGTACGTCTTCCCAACATGGCCCTGGAAAACGTCGATGATCGAGGTCGCGATCTCCAGGTTATCCTGATCCAGAAGAGCATAGACGGGTTCGATCTTTCCCTTGGAAGTCTTAACAACAAGCAGATCGCTGGTGAGCATGATCTTAACCTACTGCTTCAACTTTTGTTTTCGTCTCCTTGCCGTGCCGACCTCGCTCGTCTCTGCTGACACGATCTCGTAGAGCACTGCTTCCTTGCCTTCCTTCTTCCGAAGAATTCTGCCCAGCCTCTGGACGAATGCCCTCTTGCTTCCCGTTCCACTCAGGATAATGCCCACATCTGCATCAGGGACGTCAATTCCCTCATCCAGGACTTTTGAGGTGACGACTGCCCTATAGACGCCTGACTTAAACCGATCCAGGATCTCGCTCCTCTCTCTTGTCGTGGTTCGGTATGTTATGGCTGGTATCAGGAATTGTTTCGAGATTTGATGGACCAGCTTATTGTGTTCGGTGAAGATGAAGATCTTGCCATCTCTGTGATTTTTCAGGATCGTTGATAGCGTATCCATCTTAGAGACGCTGTTGTATGCTATGTCCCTCGCTTTGTTCCTCGCGAGCAGTGCTCTTCTGGCACCAGGATCTCTACCGCTTCTCATTACAAGCTTCTGGAAGTCGGCAGGACTTCTGATGGTGAGATTGATTCGTGCAAGGTAGTTCGAAAAGACGCGTTGGTTCCTCACGTATTCCTCTTTCTCTTCATCGGTCAGCTCGACTGCGATCTTCTCAAGTCTAAAGGGTGATAGATGAGTCCCGGAAAGCTCTTTCACCCTCTTCTCGAATACCTTACCGCCCACAAGTCTGTTAAGTTCGGCATGGAGACCGTCTTCTCGCTCGAAGGTGGCCGTCAACCCCATCCTATAAGGTGAAGCGAACATCTCGGCTATGTTCCTATACCCGGCGGCGGGGAGATGGTGAACCTCATCGAAGATTACGAGACCGAACCGGTTTCCGAGCCTTTCGGCGTGGATGTATGCGGAGTCGTAGGTGGTGACAGTCAGGGCTCTTATCTCTCGCTCACCTCCACCCAATACGCCCACCTCCGTATCGAACTCTTCTTTCAACCTCGTCCGCCATTGATCCACTAGGTCGAGGGTTGGAGCTACTACCAGAGTTGGCATGTTGAGCAAGGATATTGCCTTGATTCCCAAAACCGTCTTGCCGCTACCGGTCGGGAGCACAATAACGCCCCGATATCCGCTCGACACCCACGCATCGAGGGCTTGCTTCTGATAGTCTCTCAATACGACTCTGCTTTTAAGGTCGGGACATGGCAGGAGATTGAGGACGTCATCCTTGAAGTTGAATCCAGACCTCTTCAAGAAATCGAGGGCATCTCTGTAATAGAGAGCCATCGCTCTGAAGGTCTTGGAGCGCTCATCCCACGTGGAATTGGGTACCTGGACGTCTCCTCGAATCTGGATTGTGCCTTTGTCGAAGGTGAGCTTCATGGTTAATAGGTCTGTATGGTTCTACGGGCTCTGCAATCGTTATAGGCTTGGCATATGTCTCTATAGTGTGCCGTTTATTAAATAATGTGGCACTCGTTCCCGACCTGCCCGTTAACATCTTGGATATCTTAGGAAATCTATTTGGACGAGGAGCGGTTTGAGGCGATCATGAACTCCTGGTTCTTGTTGATCGCTGCGATAGTCTGCGAGGTCATCGGGACAAGCAGCCTCAAAGCACTCAAACGGCTTCACCGTGCTCTTACCCTCGGCGCTGGTGTTCGTCTTCTATGTCGTATCCATCTATCTCTTCAGCCTCGCTCTCAAGGCGATCGATGTCGGGGTGGCCTATGCTGTCTGGTCGGGCCTGGGGACCGCTCTCATTGCTGTCTTGGGTGTGATAGTCTTCAAAGACCGGATGGGGCCGGAGAGGGCATTCTGGCTGATATGCATAATCGTTGGGGTGGTGGGGCTTCACCTGACCGGAAGCACCCATTGATTTTCAAGCGAGAAATCACATGTCACTTATAGGCATCCGCTACCTGTTACCCCTTTTGAGAGTGGAGACCCTAAGCCCTACCAGTCTGATCTTCTTATTGCCTCTCAAGAAGGCGTCAATCAATCTCCGGGCGTTATTCCTAAGGATGTAAAGGTCGTTGGTTAGAAAGGATAGTGATTTGGCTCTGGTATAGGTGTCGAAGTTCTCATACCTGACCTTTACTGTGATGGTCTTGAAACGGAACCCACTATCGATAAGCTCTGTATGTATCTCCTCTGCCAGGTCATCCAAAGTCTCAAGGATCTTACTTGGGTCATCGACATCCTTCTCGAAGGTCACTTCTCTTCCGATCGACTTGGTCTCATAACCTTCAATGACTTCTCGGCGGTCGATGCCATGGGCATATTCGTGGAGCTTGATACCCCAACACCCGAACTGTCTCACCAGTAGTTCAGGATCTGTGGCTGCCAGATCGCCTATTGTCACGATATTAAGATCCTGTAGCCGTTCTTCTGTCTTGGGTCCGACGCCCAGAATCTTCCTGACATTCAAAGGAGCAAGGAATTCCTTGGCATCCTCTGCTCGGATCACAGTCAAGCCATACAGCTTCTCGAAATCGGACCCGATCTTGGCAAGCATCTTATTGGGAGCCACTCCGACAGAGCACGTCAATCTCTCCTTGTCCAAAACCTCTTCCATCAGCTTCTTCGCAACCTCTGCTGCTTCGTTAAAGTCCTTCACCCGGCTTGAGATATCGAGATAGGCTTCGTCGATGCCCGCCTGTTCGAACTTGTCGGCATGGCTTTTCAGGATCTGCATTATGTTGTTTGATGCTTTGGTGTAGAGGTCGAAGTGAGGTCGGAGATAAACACCTTCTGGACATAATTTCCAGGCTCGCGATATGGGCATTGCAGATCTTACGCCGGACTTCCTTGCCTCATAAGAAGCGCTGCTGACGACTCCTCTGCCTGTTCCTTCTTTCGGGTCAGCTCCGACTATCACCGGCTTGCCCTTTAATTCCGGATGCTCCCTAACTTCGACCGCAGGGAAGAAAGCATCCAGATCGACATGGAGAATCACTCGCATCTTGAGATCGATCTAAATTGTGAGGTTCCAGGGATATTGTAGTTGTGGGTATCATCGATCTCATAATTCTTCTTCAGATCGGGGCAGAGGAGATGGTGGTGGCGGTGGCCTCGTCGGCTCACCACCTAGACCGTAGAGGGGATCTTCTGCAAGATGCCAAAATCGTGGAGCCTTCCGGAGTCGTCTCCGCCGGAGACCACGACTCCACCAGTGCCGGTGACTAGCCCATGATCCACCCTATGTAGATGGCCTATAGGAGTCTCCGATCATCTTCTGCGTAGTTGGAGCCCCCATCCTTCGCCTAGGCTACTCATTTAGGGTCCTTGCCAGTGTAGGTCTTCACTGCACCGTCCTTTCGGGTATGCTTATGACCCGCTGGAGGGACTATCGTGAACCTGCAATCACGCCCCATAAGATGAGGGACGGGAAGGGAGCTCACCCTTTGGACCTCCTCAGTCCCGCGTCTGTTGGGTATCTTTCTTTTTCGGGTCTTTGTAGCAGTTGTTCTTCCAAGCTAATCTGGAAGCCCCTTTGCCACTCATCGAAGATCTCAGGGTATTCATCCAGGAATGGAGGGATGTAAGAAGGCTCGGAGTCATGAATGTACCACTCTGTAAAATCTGAAAGATGAACCCCGCTTGGATGCTCGTCCCTTATCATCTCGAGATGGAACCCTACACGGTCAAATGTCAATGATTTCTTGTATGCGGTTCCTGTTCCGGCTGAACTTTCTAGGAGTTCCTCCTCTCCATCATCGTCATCAAATGGTTCGTGTAATTCAAAGAGCTCCATCCAGAAATTACATGGCTGAGGATGGGGTTCAAGCTTGATCATGTAGTAAATTCCGAGAGCGTCAGCCTTCGTTACTCCCAGTAGTCCCTTGTTGTAAAATGGCCATGTATCCCCCCACAGGTCAGTGATGCCACACTCTTTCATGTGATCGACGACTTTCTCCAGCTCATTAGCAACTACGATCAGTTCCTTAGTGATGTATTCGCCTTGGCTGTAGAAGTTCTCGAATAGCGGCAGCCCTTCTCCGTCGAAGAACTCCCACACTTTGGCCGACAGGGGAGACGTACAGTTTAGTCTGGTAAATTTACCACTCCCAAATTCGTGTCGATACTTCGCAATCGTGGGGTGGGTGACTCCCGCCAGCTTCGCCAGCTCCCGGTCCGACAGTTCCGACCATTCAGGATCTGATAGTAGGGCCATAATAGAACGCCGCTTATCGTCTCTCGTCCTCCTCAGTCCATGCCTGGCGTTCGCAGAGATCGAGAATAGTAGCGCATCCCGGCGAGATCCGACTCTGAGATCTACGTTGATCTCTTCCAGCCCGGTCTTTTGAGCCGCTAGATACCTATGCCAGCCGTCTGCTAGCCATTTTTTGTCACCATCGTCGAATACGGTGATAGGCGGGAAAGTCTCGCCCGATTTCATTTCGTCGGCGTATTCGTCTATGGTGGCCTGATCCATCATAACTCTGGGCTGTAGGTCGGCATCGAGGGTGATCAATGATAATGCAAGTTCGGCCATCAACACCATCCCCAAGCTCGTGTATACTCTCGGTTCATCGGTCCCTCGTCGGTATCAACCACCGGGTCACAGTAGCAAAAACCGTTAACGCAATATGCACAAACTCCGGAAGTTCTCCAACTATCATCCGTCTCGTTGGCGCACGTTTCACAATCATGCATCCGTCCTCACCTCCGAACAAAAACTTATTCATATGCATCGAAATCGTCAAATCATCCGTATCAGCAGCCCTCGCCGAGCCAACATATTAGGATCTGGAGGTGGGCCGGGCTGTCGCTTACCCCACCATACTGCTACAGCAGCTGCCAGAACCAGATCATCGTGATCCTTCTCTCGCCAAGCTTCGTACGAATCGTGGCCGCTGTTGATGTTGATCTTCACCCTGAAGTTCTGAAGCTCCTTAACTAGCACGTCGGCCAGCTCGAGCTCCTCTGCGATCTGAAGGGTGCCGGTCTCCATGGCCACCTGTAGAGAGGCTACAAGGTCACGCTTCGGAACGCGCCAAAACCGGTCCTCTGCTTTGGTAACGACGTCGCCGCCATGAATCGTGACGGGAACAGGTCGAAGACCCTTTGATCGCATAAGGTCGATCACAGGCCGGCCCACACCCGTAGCATCTACGACCAGAGAGGTACACCTTTGTAGCGGTTCCCGCCGAAGGAGGGCATGAACGTGCTCCACAACTTCTACGTAATCTAGCCTTATCCGGTCCAAGTGACGGATGTGGAACTTTCGGCCAGGATGCTCCTCCAGCACGGTTATCGCCGTGAAGTCCCTCGCCTGTCCCAGATCTACACCTACGATGTACTCCATTTCACTCCCCCCATAAAGGTTTTACACCGCTGCTCAGCGCTTTCATAATGGTCTCGGTACTGAAAATCTGGCTATCAGCATCCACGAATTCGCACTCATACTCCTGCCGGAACCACCAGCTACCGAGAGTCTGGCGTTCCTCTTCCAGAAACTCTGGCGAGATCCTTGGACACATCGACGCTGGTATCTCCCACTTCTCCCAGTTCAGCCCCTCACTCCACTCTCGATACCACCAGCCACGTTTCCCCCATGGCGTGGACAGTGCTACAAGCCTCCCACGGGAAACAGCTAGCATCGGTCGAACTGAGAAATATAGCTCGTCGACCACTCGAGCAGCCTCGTCGATGATCATCAGGTCGACTGCCGCCAACCCACGGATGGTCGATTCGGAACCAGGAAGCGAGAGAATCCTCGAGTCGTTCTCCAGCTCCAGCCGAAGCGCAGACTCCCCCACCGCTCCCACGGGCTCGCCAGCACAGCCGTACAATCTCGCTATCGTTCTGAACAGCTCGCTCGATTGTCTCAAACTCGGGCTCAGGATCACCACGAAAGACTTGGGTGAGAAGATCGCTTTGTGCAACGCCAGGATAGCCGTAGTGGTGCTCTTGCCACTCTGCCTTGAACAGTTCAGCAACATCCGGGGAGACGTCGATCGCAAGACCTCCTCCTGCCACGGATCTGGATTGATCCCCAGGACTTCTGCCGACCATAACACTGGATCGTCTAGATGTCGAGTGTCGAGCTCTGAAGGGCTAACGATGGATTCTAGAACCGCTATTCTACGCTCAAGTCCTTTCGTCTGCATTTCCGTCCCCACAGATCCACTGGGTTTCTCGACATACCGTTGCGACCATCTCGCCATGTTGGGCAGGGTTTGGTTCCATCTTAGCCCACGGTTCCAACATCCCTCGGATATCTTCATTCGGGTTACCATCGGAGTATACCAGAGCGATGAAGAGGCTGTATGCGACGCAATAGTGGGCTCTTTCACCACCGGGGAGGATGATGTCGCCTGCTCCGTGATCCTCGGTCTCAGCTCGCCACTCTAACTTTTCGCCGGCCGTCACTCTCGTCCCCCCTTCTCCCCCTCGAGTTTCATGATTCTCTCCTCAAGGTCGGACACCTTTTCGAGCTCCCAGCCTTTAAGCCACGTCATCAGCAATTGGTTCACTTTGCCCGCGTTCTCTATCTGACTGTTTTCTTGGAATATGTCGGAGATAACCCGCCGAGCTATTCTCCGCACATCAGCGGGCGATTTGATGCTCACACCTCTTGTTCCTGGTTTTTTATTCTTACTCAATTATCATCCCCCCACTCCTGTTTCGACCCACAACCCCCCCAGGGTGTCAGAAAATCATGGTTAGCCGTGTTGCTCTCATGCAGCCATTCGGTTTGGTGGTCACATAACTCTCATTTTGTCGTTTGTGTTGTCCCAAATTAGTTCGGAAATACTTCGGCACTTCCAAACCAACCCACCCGATGATTCAGAGATGCTACGGTGAATCTGAAGTATTTCCGGAGTTTTTGAGGTCCAAAACCCCTGAATTTGGTTTTCAGAACTACTGAACTAATTCTCGCGGAGGTATGAGACATCATGAAAGCCTCCATAGGCCATTTTGTTCAGCGACTTCTCCTTCTTTCTTCAGCCTCTTGAGGGTCTTGAGGACTCTCTCCTCTCTGATGTCTTCGGCAGTTGCATGTCTGACGATTTCCCTGGTAGTGGAGGATCCTTTTTTACTGAGTCGCTGAATTATATCCATCACAAATTTCATAGTGGCTCTTTCCTTAGAGGTTGTATCTCCGAAAATCTTGTCGACGTCCAAAAATCCGTTCTCGTCCATACCCGCCTGTCTCAGGCAGAAATCCATAAGACGGACCGCTCTTTTAGCGTCTTCTTCACCTACTTCTACCGATAGACGTAGTCTCGCTGAGCCCTTTGCGAGGCGCTTGAGGGCTTCAAGCTGACGTGGTGTTACCGGTATTAGGCCAGGTTTGGCCCCTTTCCTCATTTCCACATAGTAGTCCGCCAGAATTTTTTGGGCGGTGTCTGTAAGCTTAGGACAGATCGATTTGGAATAGATGAAGTATTTTGTAAGAAGGTCAGGATCGATCGGAGGTTTAAATGTTCCCTCCTCTTCGGATAGAATGAAGTCAGCAAGCTCCCGATCCTTCTCCTCATTCGGATCATCGCTCATCACAAATATTAGATCAAACCTCGACAGTAGTGCTGGAGGTAAGTTGATCTGGCGAGGTATGGAGTCGTACTTATCGAACCGGCCGTGCTTGGGATTCGCTGCTGCAAGGATTGAGCATCTCGTGGGAAGCCTAGCATTGATTCCAGCTTTACTTATGGTCGTGGTCTGTTGCTCCATCGCCTCGTGCAGTGATCCCCGGTCATCGTCTCGCATTTTGTCGAGCTCGTCGATCGAGGCTAGCCCGCCAGACGCCAAGACGAGAGCTCCTGCCTCCAGCCGCCACGATCCTTCCTCTTTATCCCTTGTTGCTGCGGCGGTCAGGCCAGGCCCTGAAGCCCCTCCTCCCGAGACGAACCTCCCCCTTGGTGAAAGTTTCGATGCTGCGAGTAAATGTTGAGATTTTGCAATCCCAGGATCTCCGACGAGTAGCAAGTGTATGTCTCCCCTGATCTGGTGGTTTCCTGGCCGCAACTCTACTGGTGATCCGGCCAGCTGGATGGCGATAGCTTCCTTTAAGTGCGGATAACCACTGACGGAAGGTGCAACAGAATCTCTGATATCATCAAGAATTGAAGGCCTCGAGCTGAGTTCCCGAATAATTCTGACGTCCTCATCTGAAAGGTCCAGGTCGTCTAGGTCAGGATCGAGCCGCTCAATATGGACCGCCTCGATGTGACGACTCATTATTGTACTTCTGCCTGATGACGTCACCTTGGGGTTCGCTCGCAGGATCCCAGTCAGACGCACCCTTGCACCTGGAAATACTTGGCCGGTAAGGTCGTCTACCATGTAGACATCCATCTCTTGAGGTTGCTCGCCAGTTTTCAGTCCATCGTGGAGGTCTTGAACGGTGAGGACCTGGAAGTTCGATAGCTCCCTCTCGACTTCTAGCTCTACAAACGGTCCCTTGCGGTCACACGACTCGTTGGGACAGCCAGAAGGCTCTCTGAACTTTGTCACAGGTTGATCGATCGCAAATTTGTGACCACATCTCTTGCATTCAAACCACGCCTTCGTCAGCTTCGGCGACACCGAAGAGACTACACGTACAAGGACGTCCACCTGGATTAGAGAGCCAACGTCATAGGAACGAAGGTCAGCCATTCTGACTGACCCACCAAGATCAGAAATCTGCAAATGTACACGATCGACAGCGGCTATTAGGTCGACTGGGCAGTTCTGAAGAGCCTCCTTCAGAGCTCGCTCACCTGCCGGGATAGCCTCGGAGGCTTTGTCTCTTACCGCGTCGCCGAAGTCGGAGTTGTAATAGTAGAGTTTTCTCCAAGAGACCAGTAACCCGCGTCTGTCTGGGAACTTCTCTGCGAGTTCCGCGACCTCGTCGGCCAGACGTTCATCAAGATACCTCGACCAGAACCCGTAGATCTCCTCGTCTTTCAATCCTCCACCTCTGGGGGTTTGATGACTTTGCTCCGTCGATCTCGAGGGTTCGGTTCTTCCACGTAGCCATCAGATATCAGCTCGGCTATAATTTCTGAGCAGTATGAGGGGCTAATACCTAGCTCATGGCACAATTGTTTTGGTGTCATGCCTGAAGTACCCGCAAGCACGAACTTTGCGCTGAAGATCCGATCCAGGAATACAGGGCTTCGCTCACAATCAGATTGCCTGGTTTTTCGAACGATGCTCTCCAGATCCCCGATCCGCTTGAAGGCATCAGAGGAATTCTCCTCGAGCAATTTGACTCTGACCTGAAGATCCAGTTCAGCGCTCTCCTTGGAGATCCCGGATGTATAGGTCTCGGCGTTCACAGGGCCCACCCCCATCCCCGAGAAGTACTTGGGTAGTTCGGTAAACTAAATTTGGGATTTTTGGGCCTCAAAAACCCCTGAAATACTTCAGATTTATCGAAACAACTCCGTCCTATTTGGTAGATGGTTTGGAATTCGCGAATCATCTCAGAACTAATCGGCCAGCTTAGGAAGTTGGTCCGTTCGCCCTCTTCGCCCCCAATCATCCACGAGATATCGTTCGACATGGCATCGTTTTTAAGTAGATTCGCGAAATAGGTCATCCTGCCACCTTCCCGCCATCTCAAATCCTGCAGTTCCTGAGTATGGAATCCCGACTTCTCTTTCCCTGCAATGCTTAACTGTAAAATCTGTGGCTGTAGCCATCTAGTGACCTCGCGAAATTACCCGATATTTGTACCCACTTTCCGCTCTAAGGACTCCTATACGCTGTCCGATCAGATCCCCAAGATGCTCGCCGACTTCCTCAGGGAGGACAACCATCAAGGATCCAATCTTGGCCAGACAAACACCATCAACTAAATGAGTTTCTTGTAGCTGACCTACGGCTTCCTCCCAAAGTGATAATCTGGTGTGGTCTCTGAAAATGGTCAAGCCGAACCCTCCATTGGTCTAAATACTATTTTATCTCCTTCCAAAACTACTGAGAGGTGAATTACCTCTGAAGAGATCTGGGTAGCGATCTTCTTGGGGATCGTTACGAAAGTGGTCCCATTAGCGCACCTCAACTTCACAATTTCCGGATCCATATATCTACCATCATATATTCTATTATTTAAATTAATTTTATGCGCGGGGTATTTAAATAAAACGCATAAAATTAGCAGTCAATGGCATGGACCTTGGATGAATATGTAAGGAAGTGTTTCCCGGAGGAACCAGTGAAGCAAAAGATCGCGAGAGAACTCTCTAGGCAAGGTTGGCTTACGCTAGATCACAAACCTGCAGATATCAAGCGTGAGCAGATCGGGTTTACTGCTAAGGAGATAGCTGCACTCATCAGCAAGCCGGATGCCGATGAAGCTGCATTGGCTCAGATTCGACGACATCTCTCCGATATGAAAAAATACGTCGAACATGTTCCTCGAGAAAACAATACGGAAAGCTCCGAATCGCCAAGATATGGCAAAGGAAGAGCAGGTCGCCCCCCGATACGATACGTCTTAAATGATGCGTTTTGGACAGGCTTCCACACAAGAGAGCCGGAGTCGAGCGTGAGAGGCGGTATAGGGATCGTCGATCCAAACGAAGAACAACACCGTCTAGATGACGAGCGAGTCTCAGCTGGCGAAGTGTTAGCCAAAAAGGGTGATCAGAGGGGGGTTGACCAGCTTCTACAATTGCTGAGCGACAACAGCGAGCGTGCCCGTGGCAAGGCCGCGTTAGCTCTGGGTCGACTGCACGAACCAAGAGCTTACGGCCCGCTATCTTCTATGCTAAATGAAGACGGAGAAGGCATAAGGACGTACGCTGCGAAAGCGTTAGGTGACCTTGGCGACTTAAGGGCTATCGCCCTACTGAAAAAAGCCCTCAACGATTCTGATTTGTCTGTAAGACGTGAGGCAAAGAAGGCTCTCGACAAGTTATCTAATTTATGAGATCCGAAGGTGGTTTTATTCTACAATCTGTATTTAAAATGACGGAATGGTTACTTCAGATACCCAGCTGCGGTATGTGGGCCAGGTAGCTTTCCCGAAGCTCTTTCCGATCGATGTGGTCATAGATATCGATCGCCTCCTTCCTCACGTCCCCTCTCAGCTCCTGTATGAATTCGCGGGGCATACCAGCTCGCCTCATGTGGGTCGTGAACCAGTGCCTGCAGCAGTGAGGCGAGAAGTGATCTTCCATCCTCTCCGAGTCCGGATTATGGAGGCCTGCCCTCTCTGCAGCCTTCGTAACCGCACTATAGACGCCGTTCCGGTTAAGCCGGCCGCCAGTGCTGTTGGTGAAAAGGGGCTTCGAATCGGCGCCGTTACGAGATGCTCTGGCCCGCAGCCATCTTTTGAGTATGAAAGCGGTCTCGTCATCGAAGAAAATGATCCTGTTAGTCCTCTTGGGGGTTGGCTTGAGTTTGATGCTCTGCTCCACCCAATCTATGTCGTCGACGTCGAGCCGAATCAGCTCTCTCCGCCTTATGCCCGTCTTCGCGAGAAGGGCGATGATTGCCTTGTCCCTCACATCCATAGTCGTGTTGATGAGGCGCGCCATTTCCTCCACTGAGATAAGCTGGCGCATCTGCCCCTCATCATTGTCTTTGTAGCGTCTCAAGTATCTCTTCCTGACAGCATGGACTGGATTCTTATCAACGTGACCCTCATACTCCAGAAAATCGTAGAAACCCGATATACCTGTGAAATAGTTCTCGATCGTCTTCTGGTGGACGCCACGAACCTTGCGGAGGTATTCGAGGAACTTTCGTATCGTGTTCCGATCGGCTCCAAGAAGGTCCATCCCATTATCTTCGAGGTACTTGACATAGATCCTGATCGACGATATGTACCTCCTCGTTGACTCTGTAGATAGTCCTCGGATCTCGTTGTCCTCTCGATACTGCTCAACCAGCTCATTGTGGACGAGTGAATCAAGCTCGGGTGAACTTCTATCAGATGCCCGCGGCATCATCCGATCCACCTCCAGCCTCTCGGCGAAGAGGTGATCAGCCCATACGCCTCCAGGTTCTCAAGCTCTGTCGATACGGCCTTAACGAGATCCGCTTCTCGAGGATCGATGCCGAGCTCTTCGAGTAGCTTGTAGTTATCGATGAGATTGCCTCGCTTCAATATCTTGACGAGCTCTTTGCTGTACCTTCTGGCACCTTCGAAGTCGTCTTCCAAGAAAGCGGCGCTTCTGTATCTCTTGAGCTCGTTCTCGTACTTGTCGAGAACTATGTTCTTGAGCTTCAGCTCCTCCTGGAGCTTTCGGACCTCGTCTCTCAGAGAGCCCATCTGTTTTACAAGCTCGGCACGAGGCTTAATTTCGGACTCATCAGCCAGTGCATTCTCCACTATCTCTATGACAAACTTAGAAAGAGGTAGTCCGGCTTCAGATGCAAGGCCATCCCAACGCTTCTTGTCCTCGGCGGAAGGAAGGTAAACGTACACATAACGAGACTTGTCAGGTTTAACCAAGACGCCCACCAAGAATATAATTGGGCATCTTGCTACTTAAAGATTACTGGTAAAATGGTGCGGGGGATGGGATTCGAACCCACGAACCTCTGCAGGACAGGGTCCTAAGCCCTGCGCCTTTGACCGCTTGGCAACCCCCGCTTCAGAATATCATGCCCCGGTGGGCAGGAAGACAGTGGAGGACTATGACGTCACTTTTGGCGTGGCGTAGGAGGCCAGAGTTGACCTGATAGCGCCTGAAAGCCTCAGCCCTCTTCGCAGCCTCCGCCTCGTCGCCCATGGAGACCCAGGTGTCGGTCTCGACGACGTCGGCACCCCGGACGGCCTCTACGGGATCGGCGACCACGACGGTTCTTCCACCAAGACGGTCAGCCTGATCTAATATTTTACGGTCTGGACCAAAGCCGGGGGGAGAGGCCACGGCGATATCCATCCCCATCAGGGCGCATGCCAGGATCGTCGAGTTGCAGACGTTGTTTCCATCCCCCACCCAGGCCACCTTAAGGCCAGCCAGGCGGCCGAACCTCTCTCTCATCGTCATCAGATCCGCCAGGATCTGACAGGGATGCTCCGCGTTCGATAGGGAGTTGATGACGGGGACTGTGGCGGTGCGGGCCAGCTCCTCGACGGTATTGTGGTCGTAGACCCTCGCCGCGATCCCGGAGACGAACCGGGATAGGACCCGGGCGGTGTCGGCTATGGTCTCGCCGCGGCCGAGCTGGAGGTCTCCGCTATTCAAGTAGAGGGCGTGCCCCCCGAGGTCTGTCATAGCCACCTCCAGGGATACCCTCGTCCTGGTGGAGGGCTTCTCGAAGATGGCGGCCAAGCTCTTTCCCGCCAAAATCGACCTGGCGGCCGGATCGTCCCTCCGGACCTTCAGCTCGTCGGCCCGATCCAGGACGGCCCGAATCTCCTCGGAGGAGAGGTCAGCTATGGATATCAAGTTCGGGTTCATCTCGATACATCCGGGCGTTCGGGTCAAGCCGCCCTGATCCTCTCCACGATCTCCTCGATCGAGGTTACAGCTCCCTCCGTGGGGGTGACGGTGGCGCTGAACCTCTTCAGCTCCATAAGGCCGCCCTCGCCCACCTCACCCGAGAGGAGCTGGGAAGACCAGGGGCTCGCTGGCATAAAGGCTATGCCGGGGTGAGGGTCTTCTGAGACCTTCGCCGTCACCACGACTCTGCCAGAAGCCGTCTCCAGGAGGATGAGCTTTTCATCCTCGAGGCCCATCGCCTTTGCATCGCCCCCGTCCAGCTCAAGGAGGGCGGACTGGTCTCTGTACCCGTCGCTGTACATCCCGAGAGCCTCTTCCACCTCCTGGAAGATGCCCCGATAGGTGACCACAGTCAACTCCTTTTTTCCCGCCATCTAGACCGCCTCCATTATTCTTTCGATGACTTCGACGTCCGGCAGATAATCCGAATCCACCACTGCATCGAACTCCACCTTCACCCCATCCGTCCGGAGGGCAGTGCCCCCAACCTCAAGTCCCGCGACGCCGATGGGCACCGTCACATCGGCACCATCGGTGGTGAGGGTTCTATGAGTGCCCACCGCCACCATGGGCATTCCGGCGAGCTTCTTTGCGAGGGGCGCGGGAAGGACGGCTGTGGGGTCTGATCCCACCACCATGACGGCGTCGCAAGAATCCAGATACTTTGCGATCCCAAACTCGGGTCCGTGGTCGACCCCATCCTTGAAAGAGACGGAGTTGACGTGGCCAGCCTCGTCGAAGAGGGTCTGATTGAAACCCCTGGTGTTGTAGTCGCCCAAGGTTGGTATCACAGAGAAGCGAGTGAGCTCGTTCAATTTCCCGACGAGGGAGAAGAATGCGTCGAGATCACCACCCAGGGAATGGGCGAGGCCGAGGCCGGTGAATATCGCCCCGAACTTCGCCTTCCGCAGCTTGGTTCCCAGGTTCAGCATCCTCTTTTTGTCCTCGACTTTGGGGATCTTACCGCCCAATGCCGCCATCAACGCCTCAATGAAATCGGCGTCCCCTCCCGGCGAGATCTTGAAGAATCCATCGGCAGCGATCTGAGCCGTCGGCGATTTTCGGACGTCAATCACGATCGCCTCACGGTCCTCTTCGTACCCCCTCTGCCTCTTCTCGCCCCGGGGATAGTAGGAGAACCGGGATAGGTGGCGAGGATGGCTGCTGGAGGGGTCATCCCCCCAAAAGATGGAGACGTCCGCGAAGTTCCTGACATCATCGAAGGTGCAGGTGGGAAGTTCGCCCTTCAAAACCTTCTCCGTGATGAGCCCCTGAGAGTAGGAGGAGGGATCGTCGATGACGGAGCCAAGCTTCTTTGCAAGCTCAATTCCCGCCTTCTGGGCCGCAAGGGTGGAGTTCCCCCAGCCGAAGAGGAGGATCTTCTCTCTTCCCTCCAGGACCTCTGCAGCCGATGATAAGGCCTCATCTATGTCCACCAAAGATCCATCGACGGCAGGGGCGAGCCTGTCGACTAGAAGAGAATCGTAGTGGCCCCGACCCTTTCTGCAGAGGTTCAGGGTCCGCTTGACCTTCGCCCCCTCGAAATCCACCTCGATATCGTCACAGAGCAGAGAACAACCAGTACAAAACGCCATTTAATATCACCCTAGATGAACTCGATCGCCTTGCTCGGACAGGTCACGATACAGGCGTTGCAGAGGACCTTCTCGTCCCCAAACCGCCTGCACTGATCCACGTTCACGCACTTCACCACGCCGTCTTCCACCATCAGTATCGCCTTGCCGCTGACGGGCCCGCGACCGATGGCCGTACCCTTCGGGTCATTGGCCACGTTGACGGGGCAGGCGACGACGCAATTTCCGCACCCGTAACACTTCTCGGTATGAATAACCATACCGGTCTCGGTGGAGTCGGCGCTCAGAATGGGAGCCATAAGTTCCCTCAGCCCCGCCAGCTTCGTTTCATACTTTGGCTCCTCCACGAGCGGCGTGCAGTCCTCGATCGCCTTCCTCTTTCCCAGAAGCTCGACGGCGAAGGCCATGCAGGTGGGAAGCCCGCACTTCTTGCAGTTCGTCTTGGGGAGAAGCTGATAAACTTCCATGACGCTGACCATTGTAGTGCACCTCGATGAGCAGGATCAGGAAACATTGAGATCGTCAATTGTATTAAGAATGTTGGCACGGAGATCGCGCCATCTACTTGCGTAAACCTTTTCTCGGCCGTGAGCGTAAGGTTGCTGATGCCCTTCAGCACCCCTCTCGCCCTCCTGGGACTTCTGAGCGCGATCCCCCTGATCATCCTCTATATGATCCGGCCCAAGCCAAAAGACCTGCCCTTTCCGTCTACGACTTTCATAAGAGAGGGGGAGGCGAAGCCCACGGCAGCCATCAACCGCCTTATGACAGATCCCCTCTTCTGGATTCAGCTTCTGGTGATCATCTTCCTGGTCCTGGCCGCCGCAGGCCCCTATACGGAGGCTAGAGGGATTCAGGGAGAGCATCTGGTGGTGGTTATCGACCTCTCCGCCAGCATGGAGGCGAGCTTCAGCGATGCAAAGGAGATCGTCCTCCGGTACTCATCAGGCCAAGAGCGGATCAGCATCGTCCTCGCGGAGTCGATCCCCATCGTCGCCCTCCGGGAGGGGAACGGTGAGCAGGCGAGGACGACCATCGAATCCCTCTCCCCCCGGGCCGTCTCGGCAGACCTCTCGGCGGGGATGACGATGGGCAAAAGCCTCCTGGGGGCCGAGGGGGGTCAGATCCTCGTCGTCTCCGACTTCATCAGCTGGACCGGCGACGACCCCCAGGTGACGAGACGGCTGATCGAGGGCGAGGGGACGGGGGTCGTCTTCGTCGACTCCGGCGGGGAAGGGGAGAACGTGGGGATCGTCGGCGGCTGGATCGTCGACTCCGGCGGCGTTTTGAACTACACCTGCCTCATAAGAAACTACGACGGGACCAAGGCCGTCCCCATAACCATCGAGGGGCCCGGGGGCACCTCCACCACCGTCCGAACCATAGACGCCGGAGGCGAGAGCTACCTCACCTTCGACGCCTTCCCCGGAGTTAACACTGTGACCCTGGAGGTGGACGACGCCATATCCTCCGACAACACCGCCTACGTCTACACCCCGGAGCTGAGGCCAAGAAAAGTACTTTACCTCGGAGACGATGGACCGGTTCTTGCAGCCCTCAAATCGATCTCCACCATCGCGATCAGCAGATCTGGCGATTACGGGGGGTTCGACCTGGTGGTGGCAGAGAACGCGACTTCTGACGGCGAGCTGAATCGATACGTCTACGGTGGTGGCAAAGTCGTATACGTCGCCTCGAACGATTCCGCCAGCCCCGAGTATCTGCCCGTCAGGATATCGGGTGCCGTTAACGAGTCAGCCCCCCTCTGGACGAGAAACCCCGTCTTCGCAGAGGACATCCACTTCGATGAAGTGGAGGTCTTCAGCTATCTTCAGGCCTCGCCCCGCCCCGGATCGGTGACCATCGCCGAGGCGAACGGCGTTCCCGTGATATCCTACTGGAGACTCGGAGGAGGCACCGTCGTTTATATGGGCCTCTCAAAAGAGAGGTCAGACTTCTACATGAGGCCCGAATACCCGATATTTTGGTACGAGATGACGGGCTGGCTGACGAACGTCCCCGACTCCTCCGAGTCGAATCGCAGAACCGGCGAGATCGTGAGGCTCGGGGAGACGATGCTGGTGGACGCTGCAGGCGAGAGAATCAGAACCGACGTCCTCCTTCTGGACAAGATAGGAATTTATCGGTTCCAGGGCAGAACCATCGCCGCCAACATGTACGATCCCGTCGAATCGAACCTGCTGGAAGGGAGGACCCTCAACCTCGGGTCCTTCACCAGCGGCAAGACAAAAGAGAAGGTTATCAAAAAAGACCTCTCCCCATGGCTGGTGCTCATAGCTGCGGGGTTGATTGTCCTGGAGCTTTTCATCCTGCGAAGGAGGCGGGAGAGTTGATGGATGGCGTCTACTTCTCCGAGCCCCGTCTCCTCATCCTCGTCCCCCTGATCCTTATCGCGAGCGTGGTGAGCCTCCGGTGGAACAGAAACAGGCTCCTCGTCTTGAGCAGGGCCGTCATATTCTGCCTCCTGGCGGTGGCCCTCGCGAACCCCTACGTCACAGTGACCGAGACGACCACGACGAAACGGCCCTTAATAACCGTAGTCTCGGACCTAACCGCCTCGACGGAGATATTCGATCGAGGTGCAGCAGAGAGGGTCCAGGCGGACCTTCCCGACTCCCAGCTCAGAACCTTCTCGGGGACGGCTACTCCTTTGGGTGACAAGATCCTTCAATATTCCCAGCAGGGAGGAGCCCTCCTCCTGGTCACTGACGGCTACAGCAACCAGGGGCGGAGCATGGAGGAGTCCCTGGCCCTGGCGAGGTCCGCCAACTCCACCGTATTCGCCCTGGAGATGGAGCCGGAGAGGGAGGACTACGGCGTCGAGATCTCCGGGACGAACACAGCAATTCTTGGGGGGGATTATCCCTTCACTGTCATCGTTAGAAGCGCCACCAGCGGTTTTGAGGGCCTTCTCACCGTCAAGGCCGACAACTCAGTCATATTCCAGGACAGGGTCTCTGGGGAAGAGAGATCGGCCTCCATCAAGATATCCCACCGGTTTTCGTCTACGGGAACCCACCTCATCGAGGCGACGATAAACTTCCCCCAGGATACCCAGAGGGAGAACAATCGGTATCAGAAGGCCGTTTACGTCGTCCCCAAGCCCAACGTCCTCCTGGTGGCTGATGGGGAGTCTCCCCTCTCGAAGGTATTATCCGAGCAGTACAAGCTCACTACCACCGCCACCTTCACGAGAGACCAGCTGGGACCCGATGGTAAAAGGTACAAGGCGGTGGTCCTGGACAACCAGAAGTACGGCCCCGAGCTGGCAAGCCTGAAGGAGTACGTCCGAAACGGCGGTGGCCTCGTGGTGGTGGGAGGCGAGGACGCTTTCGACTATGGAGATTACAGGAACAGCACCCTTGAAGACGTCCTGCCGGTGAAATCGGTACCCAGCATCTTCGAGGGCGGGAAGACGACGGTCGTCATCATGGACATCTCCGGGAGCACCCGAAGGGAAATGTCTATCGGTGGCGCCACCTTCCTCGACTACGAGAAGGCTCTGGCCATAGAGATCCTCAGGTCGCCGGAGTTCAGAGACGATCGTGTCGCCCTCGTCGTCTTCGGGACCGAGGCCTTCGTAGTCTTTACACCGACCCCCATCGCCGGAAAGGAGATCATGATTCAGGACCGGATATCGAGCCTCTCGCCCCAGGTGGGAGCCCAGGAGGAGACCCAGCTCAATGTGGGCCTCGCCTTGGCGTGGGATCTCCTCAACGCCAGCAGCAGTGAGGGGGAGGTGATCGTCATCTCCGACGGCCGGATCAGAGAGTACCCCGAGGTCTTCGAGGATTCGATGAGGATGATCCAGGATATGGATGCCAAGGTCCACCTGGTGGAGGTCAAGTCCTTCGAAGACTCTCCGGGAGGTTTCAGAGACCTCGCCGCCAGGTCCGGAGCCGAGTACCATTCCGCCGTCTACCCGAGCTCCGTGGCCATCAGGGCCGAGACGAGGCAGGGGGAGTTGGAACTTCCGGAAGAGGAGGAGATCCCAGCCAGCGGCTATGCCCTGATGATCGCAGATCCGAAACACTACATAACCTCCGATCTCAGCTTATCCGCCAACGCCACCGGGTTCAACGACGTCACCCCCAAGTCGGGTGGACAGAGGCTGGTGGTGATGCTCGACGGAAAGCCGATCCTAACCTCGTGGAGGTACGGCCTGGGAAGGGTTTCTGCCTTCACCACCGACAACGGCGCCGCCTGGGCGCCGGAGGTCTACTCGGCCAGAAACTCGGCCCTCATATCCAGGACTGTGAACTGGGCTGTCGGCGACCCCAGGCCCGAGTCCGGAAGGATCGATGCCGAGGACGGATGGCTGGGAACCCCCCTCAAGATCACAATAATGAGCCCTACCCCTCCGAAGATCGGGTCTGGCCAGGTGGAGAAAGTGGGAGAGAACCGGTACCTGGCGATCGTAAATCCCGAAAGGCAGGGGATATACAGCGTGGGAGATTACGGGATAGCCGTCAACTACCCCTTGGAGTTCAGATATGTGGGCTTCAACCCAGACTTCTCTAGACTGGTGATGTCGAACGGCGGGAAGGTCTTCTCCGAGGCGGAGGTGGCGAGAAGCCTCGTGGAGGAGGCCAGAAAGAGGAGCGAGATTACAGCCCAGCAGAGGGTTAGCCGTCGGTGGTTCCTCCTCTTTGCAGCTCTGGCCATATTCCTCGCAGAGGTCATTATCAGGAGGCTGAGAGAGGTGAAAAGGTGATGATAAAACGCCTGGGACGACCATGGAAGGATC
>LDZT01000012.1_pt1 | contig 23512 bp, 19 predicted proteins | sample 615521 | NCBI WGS metagenome assembly LDZT01 (sample SAMN03408292, study PRJNA278302) | terrestrial metagenome | isolation source: oil reservoir sample SB1 | place: USA: Alaska, North Slope, Schrader Bluff formation | collected 2011-09
AAAAAAAATATGCCGTTAATCGCTCTTGTAGTTGCAAAGAGTTGATATTCAACAATTTTCCGCTCTTCTTCCTGCAAATATGCCTTCAATGTGTATATAGCAGATGGCACAGTTATCTTAGACACTTCTAAGATAGCAAATTCCCTAACAGACAATTCTTCTGGCTTTACTAATTCCTTACATGTCGTTTTCATGGTCTTTACCTCAGGCAGTGTTATACTGCCTACAGTATACTCATTCATAGTGATATATATACATTTCGCCATTTACAGCAAAAATCATGGTATTAGGGAGAGAGCATAAGAAAGGCAGTCATTTTGTAGAGATTTATCAGCGCGATTGATGTGATCCTTAGTTCTTGTCTATCCCATAAATTAAGACGAAAAATTGAACTTGTTTTTGTATTATGAATTGCTACGCTGGAGCATAAGTAAATTGGTGCGTATTTTCTAATTATATAGATTATTATATATAAATGATTTTGGGAATACATATTATTCATTTCATTATATATTATATATATTATATATTTGTTTTCGGGAATTATATAGAAGAGAGTCACTATCGGATAACAAGGCTAGTGACTGGTGTGGATATCGGCTTGAATTACTACCGGATAACTGGTGTGTATATTATATAGTATATATAGGGAAGAGATCCATAAAGAGGGGGGATATATACCTAATAGTAAAGTGTATAAAACAAGTATATAAAGGTATGCATGGGGGTGTTTAGGCTCCGATTTGCATTTTATCCCGTTTCCTCATTTTTTGTATATATTTTTACAAAAGTTCCAGTGGAAATGAAGGTTGGAGTCGAAATAATACTATACCCAGTCATAAAACACATATATAAAGCTATCGGTATGAAAAGTGATAGCGCGCAGACATCTAAGCCCGTATCTTTGTCCGTTTCTCATTTTTTTTGGTAGGGGAGTATACGTGCCGCAGTGGAAATGAAGGTATAATAACCTACGTTTCCAGTGGAACTTTAGTAAAATTATTTCCACGTAAAATAGGTATTTTTTTATTTTACTCATTTTAATGAATATCTCCAGTGGAAATGAAGGTATCTTAAGAATATGTAACCGTAACCTTTATATATGTGTAATTTGAATTTAATCGCGGTGATAAAATGTGGGTGAAAATAGTAAATCTATATAGACAGATAAGAAAATGGTTTGGTGTTGATGTTGAGCCATCTATGTATAATGTGTGTTATGTAAATGTAAGTAGATTAGATGAAATCATCGATGCATTACATGAATGTAGATATTTTTACAATGATCTATCAACTACGACTAAAGGACAAGTATATACAGCAAGGTATCTTGTGGATAACGATTACCAGATTCATATCCGAATCTACAACGATGGTAGATTAACAGGGCATTATGAGGCTAGAACTGAGCATCCTACCGATCATCTAATAGGAATCGGATATCGACCTTTACTAAGACATGAATATACTGAATTACGGATTATCTTAGAGAAATACTTATTGGGGTAGATTATGACAGAAGTAATGAGAATCTGTAATTTATGTGCCGCAGGTAAGTTAACCTCTGATTATATCCGCGAGGAGATAGTGATGGGGAGAATGACGCCCGAAGAAGTAGCAGAACGCTATAATATGGCTCCAATTGAAGTGACCGATCATGTATACAATCATGAAGTAGCTCCAATTCTAAATCCGGGAGATCAACATATCATGGAGTATTATGAGAGGGCATATCTGGTTTTAGGACGGCTTGATAGATGGGTGCAGCAACTCTTATCTGATGACGATGTTGATGGTGATTCAATAACGAATTTAACCAAGTTGATGAAGGAGTATCGGGAAGTGCTTAATATGTGTGTTCTTCTCGATGATAAGACAAAGGATAATACGCTCCGTGAAGTAACAAAATGGAGAAATAATTTTGAATCGCTACAAAATATATTGATGACGGAGGTATGTAAGGAATGTCAAATGCGAGTTATTCAGAAGATGAAGAAAGGAACTCTTTAGACTTCATAGAAACTGTCATTCGTGGAACATCAGATCCTATTTGGTGTTTATATAATGTGTTTGAGCAAGAAGAGATATTCCCCAAGCAAGAGGAGATTATACGTAATTTCTATGCGTATAAATGCAATCCGAATGCTAAGCGATATCGTGAGCTTGTATTAGTCGGTGGGATGCGTGGTGGTAAGACACAGTTAGGTGGTATGTTTGGAGCATTGGAGTTTTTTGAAGTAATAACTAAACCAGATCCGGCTAAACATTGGGGATTATCTAAGAAGCAGCTTATCTCTATAGGATGTGCTGCAGCTTCAGAGAGGCAAATTCAGGACGGTATCTTCTATAATATTGATAACCTGATCTCAGGATCTAAGTTTTTAAACGACTGGTTCACGATTACTTACCGTTCTACCGATATTTGGTGTGAAGAAAAGCGGTTAAAATTAAGGACATTGCCTTCCTCAGCGTCAACGGCTGTAGGTAGGTCGCATAAGTGTATCCTTTATGATGAACTTGATCTTTTCGAGGGAACAGAGGGAAGTCGTGAAGCATGGAATTACTATAATCGTCTTAATAAATCAACTTCTACCTTCAAAGCTGACGGACATTCAATTGCAGTATCTTCTCCGCTTGATGATAATGGGATTATTATGCAGCTTTATAATCGTGCAACTAAGCTTGATCCACTTGGCAATCCATTACGTCCTACAACATTAGCATATAAAATTCCAACATGGGAATTAAATCCATATCAGGACAAGGAAGAGTTAAAAGTTGAGTTTAAGCATGACATGGCTACATTCTGGAGAGATTTTGGCGTTCAACCAATGGCAGCATCTAATGTTGGTTTCCCCGGAGGAGTCAAGATGGACTACTCAATCGTTAACGTATTAGAAGATGAGACTACAACTTCTAATATTCCACACGTTATAGCCATTGATCCAGCTACAACCAGAGATGGTTTTGGGATCGCTTGCGGTTATTATGATTGGCAAGTAGACAGGATTGTAATTGACGGTGCAACAAAGGTTATGAAACCAGAGCATGAGGAGTATATTAATCCAGTTGAAATACGAGAGTTTATAACTAGGGCAGTTAGAAGATTAAATATTCATACTCTTATATTTGATACATGGATGTATAATGAATTGCTCCATGTAATGAAAGAAGATATGTTTTTAACCATCATTAAGCATATGGCTGAAAAGGAAAACTACGATCACTGGAACGATTTACAAGAAAACGGCAAAATACGGGTTACTTATAATGAAGAATTGGGATTGGAAGTTGATGCATTAAGAACCGTTGCTACTGCCACTAAAATCAGGATAGATCACCCAAGAAAAGGATCTAAAGATATTGCTGATTGCGTGGCTAATCTTGTGTGGTATTTTAAGGGAGATGAAGATGCTGAAATAAAACCACAATCGCCAGTAATAATAGGAGGATTTTATGGGGTTTATCGCTAAACTAAGTCAGTTTTTCTGGCAAGGTAAAGGAACAACCGATCAGGTAGAGAGTAAGTCAATTACTCAACAGTTGGTTGGTTTTATAGTTAGAATGTCTAATTTCAGCGAAATGCAGGATGAAGACGTATATGAACAAATCTATAAGTGGGAGTCTGTGGTCGGATCTACTATAGATAGGTTATCCGCTATGGTTTTACAATCATTCGGTGACTATTATATAGATGATGAGGATACAAATAGATCCAATCTAGAGGAGGAAATGATTAAAAAGGCTGCAATGCTTCATAAAGAGCTAGAAATAGATCATTTTATAGAGGCAATTGCGGAGATTTTAGTAGTCCAAGGAAACGTCTTCTTACGGAGGAACAAAGACAACACATATTCATTCCTGCCTAACCGATTCGTGAATTGGGTGGAGTCAAAAGAGCAAATTAACCAGATGATACCAGAGCAAGTTATCGTGGAACGTAACTTTTTAACCCTAAATGAGAGTAAAGTTCCCGATGTGCCATTTAAAGTGTATAAAGCTGAAGAAATCGTACATATAAAATATAAAGATACACCAATTTTTGTAACAGATTCAATTGGTCGTAAGACATATGATGTATACTCATTGTCTCCGCTCAATAGGACTGTCTTAAATGTATGGTGGAAGCGGCAAATTCTGATCATTGATGTATTATTACGCTGGAAGAATGTTCCCCGTGAGCATCACAAGATTAATTCTGAGATTTTTCACTTTGCTAACTTCCCCGGTAGCTATGAAGAAAAGAAAAATAAGGCAAATGAAGCAGCAAGTCAAGCATTAGATTCGTACAAGAAGAGTCTAGAGGAATTAATGCCCGATTCGTCTTATATTACACTCGATAATACATCCATTGAGATGATAGAATCAAGAAATAGGAACATTACGCCAACAGCAGGTAATATAATTCTCACTCAGTTAGATAATGACATCACTACGGGGCTAAATGTGCCTCAGTCACTCATCTCTGGTAGTGGTGGTGGTAGTTATGCATCCGAGCTTGTAATATCTAACTATGTATCGTCTAAAGTTATTCAATTATCCCGAAGAATTAAGCCAGTTGTGCTTGAACTTATGCGTAATAGGTTACGTATGATTAATCCCGCTTTCCCAATTGATAAACTTGATATAAAACTTGAATTATCACTCGCGCATGACCGGATACAGATCTTCCAAGAGATGACAATGATGGCGGCAATGGGGCTATTTACTGAAGATGAGATTCGCGGAATGTTGCCCGGATATGACTCACTTTCTGATGAGGATTATGAAAAGGTCGTTAATTACTACAAGTTAAATAAGAATCGTGAGAATATAGACAAGAAATCTCATGATGCAAATAGGACGAGATCAATCGAAGATCCGGGGTATCCAGATACTCCAGCATCTGCGGTTCAACACTAATATAGAAAGCTTTATATATTAGTAATTAAAACTTAAATTCGATGGTGAACAATGAAAGTTAAAGTTTATGCAATTTCAGGAACTTATGCTTATCCATCACAAGTTACTGACTCAAATGGTAAGAGTGTAGACCTTACACCTGAAAATCTTAAAGAAGGTGTATCTAGGTTCTCCTCAATTTTACCTTTAAGAGCTAGTCATGATGATCCTGAAGATGTTGGTGGAATAATTCATACATTAAATTATGATGAAGCTACCGGAAAAGTTCATTATGATGGATTTGTATTTAAAGAGGCTTATTCTGCACAAATAACTACTAAAAAGATGGGTATTAGTCCTGAAATTTACATTGATGATGATGGATTGTATTTCCAAGCGGGTGTATTGACTTCAAATCCCGCGCTAAAAGAGACATCTATTGATGGATCGTATTTGTATTTGGAGGATGATGGTATGACAGATGAACCAAAGACACCTGAAGATAAAAAAGAATCAATTGTTGAAACACAGTCAGATATTATGAATGAATTTTCACGAAAGTATTTGGAAAATAAGATGAAGAGCGATGAGAAGGAGATTAAAGGTTTAACAGCTAAGTATGAAGCTTTAGAGGCTGAGCATAAAGCGACACTCGAAAAGTTTGAGAAGCTTAACGCCGATTACACCTCTATGATTGAACTTGAAATCTCTAAAGTTGAAAATAACATTAAGTCGTTTGGTATTGCTAAACCCGATGAGATCGGAAAGGGGCTTGATGCTATTACGCGGTTAGGTGTTTTAAATTCACTGTCAGAGAACCTTGCTTCGAAGACAAAACCGAATAAACCAATGGACGATGAACTTACTGCTCCTCCAGAGGGTAAATCCAATGAAGATAGATTAAAAGCTATTAAAGAACGAGCTAGATCTATGGGTGCTACCGAAGAGGAGATCGAAAAATTAAGGTGATAAATTATGGTAGGAACATTAGTTAGTGACAACATGGGTAGTGGCGGCAAAATGTATTACGCCGGAGAGCCAATTGCGTTACCCGGACTTCTTGTTAATATTAACAGTGACAAGAAAGTAGTCCGTAACACAGTTGCAGGTTCTTTACCCGATTACCTTTCATTTAAACCGTCAATGGATCACGCCACAAGGGAAATTGCAAATAATGTTCCCGTGAGTGTATATCCATTTATTACAGGTTATCATGTAAGGCTTAAGTTAGCAGTAGACAACTCAGCTATTGAGGTCGGGGATCGTATTATGGCAACTGCTGGCGGTGATAATAACGTTAATGATGGCACAGTAGACAAATGGGTTAATCCCGGTGCTGGAAACTTTAACTACTCAATTGGTAAAGCTCTCGAAGCTAAATCTGCAAATGCAGGTGCTGAATATACATTTGGTGCTGCTGATGCTGCGGGTGAAGAGATGTATGTGCTTGTGTATGTTAAGCCCGAATTTATGGTAGGAAGTGATTAAAATGCAAGAAACATGGGGCTATCAGTTACCAACTGCGGGAGCAACTACATCTTCAGATGAGATTATAACCGCTGAGACATTAAGGCAGTTAATTTTCTTAAAAGCAGAGCAGATGCTATATGGATCTCGCATTATGAATACCCGTTCAATTCCGGGTTTAGAGTATAGATTCACAATTCCTGATCAGACTTACGTTGAACCAACAGAAGTTACTGAAGGAACTGTCGGTGATTACCAGACTATCACATGGTTCGATGTCGAAGGAACATTACGTAAGTTCCAGCTTCCTCTCTTCATGAAGGATGAAGTTTTCATTCGTCAGCTAGGTAATCTTCAGTATGAGTATTCTATTCGTGCTGCTGCTCAAGGTCTTGCACAGGCTAGAGATAGCAATATGTTTGAAAAAATTAAGGCAGGTGTAGGTGCTACCGTTCCAGCACAAGGTCACTGGAAGAATGAAACAAAGGGTAATCCCGTTAAAGATGTGGCTGAGGTTATTGGTCAAATCCTTATGAACACTGAAGCTATGCCCGAAGAAACCAGAGACATTAAAATTCTCTATCCGGTTGAATTACTTGGATACATGAAGACTCCAATGCAGGTTCGTGAGGTTTACGAAAGTGTTGATAACTTCATTAAGCGTGAGTTCCAGATTGAATTAATTCCAACTAGGAAGCATATTGGTAAGGATGCATATGTCATTCTTAAATCTGACATGACTGCACTTCACCTTGTTCATGATGGATCAAAGTTCTATCCAGTTGAACAGAAAAGGGAAATGGGTGTTGGTCAGAAGTATATGTTTACTCAGTTCTATGACACAGTTGTTATGCCTTATAAGCGTGGTACTACGGGTTCACGGTTCATCTATAAAATAACAGACGTATTAGCATAGGGGTGTAATATGGTAGAGGTTACTGATATCCGACAAAGGTTAAGTGATCTACCAGATGACTATATTAGCGATGAGCAAATAGAGGGAGATATTGAGGATGCAACAGCATATGTTAATGCACTTGCTGATGTTCCTGATTCCCCTATTGAAGATGCAATTCGCGCTCTCGCAGTATATTACACTTATATGAATTATATGTCTATGGCAGAAAGAAGCCTTGGGAATATACCATCAGCGGCAGATGTTAAATTAGCTGCATTAAGACGAAGAGCTTTAGGGTTCTTAAAGTTAATAACTACCCGTCCATTACTCGATGATCTTACATTAGATACAGAGTTTGATAGAAGACTAACTGGAATGGGAATGGAATTATATTCGGTGATTGATTAATGCATGGAGTTAGTATAAATACACAAGGGGAAAGAGTGGCTTTCGTGCCAATCAAGGATGTGTCAGATATGATACGTTCTAAAATCCCCAAAGGTTCTTTTTCTCCGGGTTCATTAAACCAGATCGTTCAACAGTTAGTTAATCAATATAAGCGGGAAGTAAATAACTATAAAGAATCGCCCGAAGGTAAACAGTTAATTGCCAATATGATAGATGCTTGGAAAATAGCTGCAAGGCAAATTTATATCGCTAATGAGGTTCTACGTAATAGACCGTCATCAGGTGTTTTTGCAAATTATGGTTGCCGTGTTACTAAAATAGGACACTCATTTGAGCTTAAATCCATGAAACTATCAAGAGAACATGCAACTAGATTTGGTGGTGCTACGAATGACTATGCCGAGATTATTTTAAGAGAATCTACACCGCAAGGTAATAGATTTAGAGAAATAATGCAACGTAAGTTTGAGTCCGAAGTAAACGCATATATCAATAGAATAATTGATAGGTTAATTTCAAATGCTAATATTAAGTTTGTTCCCCGTAAGACAGAAATAGGAGTTCCTGATAAGAATACCTATATGATGTATACGGATAAGGTAATTTTTGAATATAAACTAGCTCACCCTGAAGAAGATTATTCTAAGATAACTAAATCAAGATTAAGGAAGATTATGAAGTGGGGGACTAAGCATGTCAGATGACATTATTGAGCAGGTTATAAGCATTTTGGAAGAAATGGAATATGATGAGGATTCAAACTTTAAGGTATCACAGGAGTATGTTAATAAGATGCCCTTAAATACTCTAGTTATAAGGTATAGTAATAGTGAGATAACCATAAAGTCACCACAGTCATATTTAGTGAAGCATTATGTGAATATTGAATTTACTGCCAAGAATACCTCAAGTGCATTAAAGATGATCGAAAGTATTATAAGTAATGTTGATACAAAGCTAAAAGGAACAAACCGATCCTTTTACTTTTTAGATGCGGCTAATTATAGTACTGGAAATCAATACTTTATAACTCTGCCATTTGCATATGAACTGTATGTGTATCACACAAACGTATAAGGAGGAATAATTATGGTACGAAGTATTAAAATGTTAAGGGAAACACAATTTGGTGTTGTTCCTGATGGATTTGCCGATAGCGGCAAGTTATTCCGCGTAACCGACATCTCAGAGACGATTGATCGCGGTGCAATGGTAGAGGAGGCAACAGATGTATATATCGCTCCATTTACTAGGGCAGGTGCGCTTCAGCCATCCGGTAACTTTGATGCTACATTTAGACCGTTCATGTTTAATGAGGCGGTCTATCTTGTCATGGGTAAGCAAAGTGAAGGAATAGGAGATTACTCCGGATATAACAAGTATGAGTTTGATGTTCCCGATTCATTTACAATGGATATCATTGATGAAGTCGGAGACACGAAGAATGCACGTAGGTATGTAGGGTGCGGTATTACCTCTATGGAGTTTACTCTTGAGGCTAAGGAGTTCGTTACTACAACCGTTAACTGGATCGGTCAGAAATACAATGATGTTACATCAACGTATGCTTCAGCGTTTCCGGTCATTACCAATCAGGAACAGCCTGCTATCTTTTGGGAAGCAGAGTTATACATTCTAGCACCCGGCGAAAGATATGTTGATATTGGCGAAAAAAGTCCTAACTACACATTCAAGTCATGTTCATTTACCATTGAACGTGCATTAGAAGAGGATCAGTTCGTTATTGGTTCTATGCTTAGGCAGCGTCTTGTTAGGTCTGGATTGACTGAAATTACAGGATCTATTGATCTAATGGAAACTGACATTGATGAGTTCAAGAGAGCTATCTATGGAGCTACAGATGGCACAGATCCAGATCGACAAGACTTAGGTTCACTAGCATTAGTCTTAAAGGGTAATGGATTTATCTTTGAGTTCCCGCAAATCGCATACCAGAGCACTGACCGTAGCTCTTCAAATGTTGCTGAAATTGAAACCTCATTCGACTGGATTGCATTATCCGCTCAGGGTATGCCAGCACTATACTTAGCTAATCAGGAAGCATACGATCCTGCTGCTCCTCCGAAGGTAATTAGTGCAAGTGTTCCCGCAGATGGAGCAACAATGGAAGTAATCTTTAGTAAACCAATGGCTGATCCATTGGGAAAGCACGGAGAATTCTTCTATCGTATTAATGATGGAGTAACACAGGAAGCATTTACTAGTGTAGCACTTAAAGATACTGTAGCACCCGATAACCGTGTGTTTGTGTTCACTCCCGATGTCACTATCCTTACGGGAGATGCAATTACTCTCTCATATGTTAGGGGAACTGTAGAATGTGCTAATTCTGAGGCACTTAGATCATTCAGCAACTTTGCTGTAACCAATGGTAGTGAAGAAGAGATTCCATAATGGCAGGATTAGTTTGTGTTGGCAGAGAATTAGAGTTTGGAGAAGGCTCTAACTCTTATCGCCGTTTTTTGGTGCGAAGTAGTGATATAAACGCTGAGTATGAAAAGCTAACTATAATTGCTCATAATGCGTTGGTTCATTATAGGTCTATACCAATGCAAACTGTCATTAGTTTTCAGTTCGATTCTAATCTTAGACCACAATCACAAAAACTAATATTTACTTCTTTTTTTGGAGATCCAGTTGAAGATGAGAAGTTCCAACTGAATCTATACGATAGATGGACTGAGCCATTATCGTTTCTAACTTCTTATAATGCTAACATCAATTTAAGCACATTTCCTATACCTTTATCTACCCAATTCCTTAGATCTAAGTTGGTTGGATGTTACTGTAACTCAATAGAGATGGTATTTGAGCCGAAAGAGTTTGCTACAATGTCAGCTACTTTTATATGTGCAGATATAAAGGCATTATCCACTGAGCATATATGTGACAATATGATAGAAGAGTTTCCTATATGTTTTCATCAGGTATTCGTTGAAATTTGGCATGAGCAGTATGAACCAGTATCTCCGCAGGATAAGCAGTTCTTTGCAGTTAAAACATGTAATCTTCAATTCACTCGCGGGTTAGATCAGGATTCATTTACTGCAGGTGAAAACAAGCTTAATCGCGTGCTAATATCTAAGAGTGCTACCATGACAGGTGAGATAGATGTCGCATTTGATCATGGTGTTGCTAATGATTTATTCGATAAGCTTGTAGATAATGATGATAGTAGTATTACCGGAGATGCTACTGATGTTAATAATATGTATAGAAAGATTCGTATCTATGGGGTTGATTCAGATGATAACGAGTTATTCTATGTATTATATGATAAAGCATATATAACCGGACTGAAGGTAGGAACAAGTGGATTAGAACCAGATCATTATAAGATAACATTTGAAGCTGTAGTGACAAATACCCATAACGTTACAGTGTGGATACCGCAAAGTTAATATATAAGTAATATATATTAAACCTATTATCCTAAGAACGGTATAGGTGGTGCTTTATGGAAGTCAAAACAGCAAATGGAACTTATGAAATTAAAAAGCCTGCTGGCGGCATTGGAACAACCAGTATCATTATAATTGCAGGAATCTCACCTAAGAATCCCGAATTTGATGAGAAAGGTCAGCCTCTTTTATCAACTGCCGATGAGCAGAGAATTATGAATGGGTTTAAGCAGTGGTCTACTGAGATTTTACCATTCGTGGCTGAGAAAACCCCATTCGATGATCAGATACCCGAAAAGTATAATGAAGTAGATAAGTTAACGAAGGACGAGTTAGAAGAACTTAGAAAACTTAAGTTTGAACTTATTCCGGGTGAAGATCAATGGATTATTTTCCAGAAGGTTGTAGGAGAAGCCAATAACGCGGCTGCTTCTAAAAAATTTCGCTAGTTTCCCGAAAGATAGATTAGTTCTTTATGGTGCAATTGCGTGTAACTGCGGATGTCGCCCTTCTTCTCTTTTTGAGTGGAATGATGTTGAAGAGTGGGAGGAAAGACTGTGGTTTGATTCCGCTTGTATAAGTGCGTATTTAGAAGCTTCACAAGGAGGAACAAAACATGGTAAAATGGGATTCGGCAGATAAGAGTCGCAAAGAGTTAGCGGAGAGACTTGAGCTTAGAAAACAGTTAGAAGAACTATATGAATTACGTAACATAATAGATGATTTATATGAAGATGCTAACATAGCGAAAGAATCTAAAGAATCTAGAAAAAAATCTAAATATTTTAAGCGTGAAGAGGGTAAGTATAACACATCTAAGCTTAGAAGAGAGTATACAAGTATAAAGGATATCTTTAAGTCAGATACTCCTTCAATCTCTCCTTTTGGTCGTCCTATTGATAAGTCTCAACAAGGTAAAACCATATTTGCTACTCAATCTGAAGAAGATACACTTTTTAAGCGGTTACGTAAAATTAAGCGTGATGCTGATAAAATTAAAGATAAGTCAGAGCGTGAAGCATATAAAACAAAGGAATTAGAAGATTTAAATAAATATTCTGCTTCTCAAATGAATAAGTTAGAGCGTTCTATATCTCTTAGAGGTAAACATTTGCCTCTTAGTACTGGAACTGGAACTACTCATTCAGTAAGTAACATTGATGTTCATGAACATGCTGAAAATCTTAATGAGTTAATTAAGATGACCGGAACTACCAATGTCCAAGGATTAGATATTCATGGTGACTTAGCTAAATACCCCGATAGAATATTAGCAGATAAAGAGTTAGAGAAGTTTAAGGAAACACATGATATAAAAAGTATAATTCCCGCTCTAGCAAATGTAGGCGTTAGACCTATGGAATTATCTAAACTATTAACTGACGTTGGTTCTGGATTTTCATTTAAAGAGCCTGAGCGTGGTAAAGGCGGTGAAGGACATTACATTGTTAATATATTTGAATCATTTGCTAAGAACCTCGGAAGTAGTAAAGCGTCTAGACATCTAAATATAGGTTCCGACTATAATCCAGCTATCTCAAGTTTTATAGAAACGTCTAAGTTAGCAGATACAGGAGATCCAGATGCTATTAAAAAGATTGCTGAATTTAAAGATTATGTTAAAACCTATATGCCAGCATTTAGAGATGCTAGGTTCTCTACTGATATGTTAAGCGGCAAGTATGCAGAAGCAGTTAAGTTAAATGAGCATTTAGATCCAGAAAGAGCTGAAAGGAGTTATTTGTCGGAGAACGTAAGAAATCGCTTAAAGTCTAAAATAGCTTTTTCTGGATTATCTTCACCTGAAATACAACCATTTGATAAGACAGCTGAAAGTGGCATATCAATACTAGATAGCATGTTTCCTGAGGGTAGATGGAAGCAAGATCCTGCATACTTTAGATCGATCACCGGAATAGCAGATATGGAAGAATTAGAATCTGGTTCTTATCCCGCTAGATTTTCATTTGCAAAAATATCTCCCGATATCGAAGATATGATTAAAAATACCGTTGATCCTGAGCAGTTAAATGCGTTTAGAACTAATCCTGAGATAATAGACTTCATGAAGAATCATATTGAATCGGCTAGATACCTAAGAGATTATGAGAATATTGGTGATATTGCTCCACCAAATGTATTAGGGAAACTAGAGTCTCATCCATTTAAATCGATATTTAAAAACTATAGTAGGGATAAAAACGAGTATAAAGGTAAAACGAATGAGGAAATGGGAGTTATAGAAGATCTATTTAGAGAGAGAATTGAAGACTTATTCATGGATCTTGCTGTTAACGTAGAGGGTTCTACCTTACCTAAGAGAAGAGGATACTTACTGGATGCATTATCTGTTGTCGAAGAAGATATTATGTTGGAGATGTCAAAGAGCGGACTACTAGAGGGTGTTAGTGAAGCAGAGGCATATAGTAATGTTAAAAACGTCATAAATAATGTAATAGGAGAAAGCGAGAAGTTTTTAAACCCGGAAGTAGCAGAAAAGGAATTTACTTTAGCATATGGATCTATCGCTAAAGGAGGTAGAGGGTTTAATGTTCCTAGACCAGTTCCTCAGCATGCTTGGAATATGGGTAGGCAAGCCGGATTATCTAAATCAGGTCAATTAACAGCGTTTGCTAAATCACTTGTTAGTCCCAACATAACTAAAAAGAATAAAGAGTGGATGGAAAACAATGAGAACTTGGCTAATGATATAATTGATTGGTATAATGATGATAAGTCGGATAAGTCATTTGATGGGTTTATTGAATTTATAAGTGATAGAAAAGAACAAAGTATCGTATCTCAAACTGACTTCTTAGAAGCATACGGTAATATTGATGATTCTGGAATATCTATAAATCGTATAATTAGTGCTATAGGTGCAGGAGACATTTCTAGGGTGCGTAAAGTAGAATCATTGATAGGTGAGTCTCCACCATCTGTAGGAGACATAGTTAGTGATAGCTGGTTTGACGATAATGATATAGATTCTAGCAAATTACCTGATTTGCCTAGATTAAGTCCCCAAACAACTGATTTAGTTCCTACTACGGAAAAAGAGCCTGAAGTTGAGAGGTTAAATACTTGGTGGGATGCTGTTGTAAAAAGTGGGGATAGAAAAGAAGGTCATTTTGATAAAGCAGGTGGTATAGAGGGTGGTAGAGGAGAAAAATGGTTTAAAGATGCAGAGAAATATCTTGATGAGAATGAGAGAGTTCCTGAGTATATGCAGAAGTTTATTGACGGATCTGTAAGTATACCCGAAAATGTCGAATCTGTAGCAGATATAATTAACAGAGAGATATTTAATGAGCTTATTCCTGTAATGGGTAAAACCCCAAAGGATCTAATAAAATTGAATACAGATCTTGCTAATGTAGGAATGGATTTAATGGAGATTCCTCAATATGGTAAAGAACAGGCTAAGTTACCTCCCGGAGAAGAAGAGGCTACTAGAAAGATGAAAATGGCAGATCCAGATAAGTATTACGAGATGGATACGGATAATGTAGAAGAATCTGGAGATAATTTAGCTAATGCCATAAATGATATAGCTGAGAACATTAGAAGTTCATTTAAGTTTGATTATTCTATTCTATTCCCGAAGAAACCATATGAAGTAGATCCTAGTGATATATTTGATCCTAGAAGGGATATGTTTAATCAAGAGTTTCATAGTGATATCGCACGAAAATATCAGCAACCATCTGGTAAGGATAAATCAGGCGGTCAAACTATATTATCAGCTAAGCAAAAAATTGATAGGGAACGCTCTGCAATAGAATCTATCAGTAAAGCTAACTTATCTTGGAATGCACCAGATCCAAAGTTATTCCGTGAATTAAGACCTACAACTGAGTTATTTCAACAGGGATACCAAGATCCTGAGAAATGGGGAGTAATGAAGTTATCAATACCAGAAGGACTTGCTGATGACCTAACAAACTCTATATTAGAATCTTTTGATGAGTTAGTTGGTGGATTTGAAAGGACTTTAGATCCTCTAGAAATACTTACTGAGTTAAATAAATCTGACTTTACTAATGATGTTATATTTAATGTTGATAGAGAAGGGAAGATAAGTTACACAGCTAAAGATGAAGAGGAAGGTCTTTCTAGTCAATTAATGTATGAGATAGATTCATATATATCTCAGCTACAAGAGCCAGTTAAGACGGGTGCTAACTTACGAGGTATATCTGCGGTTGGTGAACGTAAATTAGGATCTCCATTTAATTACGCTACATTTGCTAAAGGATCTACTTTATTTGGTGAAGAGGATAATATTACTCCAGAGGTATTAAAGGAAAAACTTACTGAATTAGTTGCTGAAAAATTATATTCAAGAGAAAATGAAGGTGAGTTACCTACCTCTACAGAACAACTTGAACCGTATCTACAAAAAGCTCAGTATGAAGTAGGTAAAGTATTTGATGTTACTGATACTCCAACTGAAGCAGCCGAAGAAATGGCTCAGGAAAAACATGCTGAAGATACTGAGAAGACTGTAGCTAAGTATGATGCATGGGGTAAGAGCATCCATAACTTACAGCGAAAGACGGTTAACCTAAATATGTCTATGCTTGGACTTGGATTCTCCGCCACTGCTGTATTTGGAACTATTCTTAGTTTAGTAACGAAACTTACTCAGTCATTTTCAAATCTTGAACAAACTATTCAGGGTATGGCAATGGCACTTGCATTTGGTGGTGAAGCGGCGAAAGATTTAGCTGGAAAAATGGACATGCAGGGGTTGATTGATGGATGGAAGAAAATGCAGGGCATTCAGGGTATGATGCAGGTTGGATTCCTAGATATAGCCAACAGAATATTCACTCCCGAAATATTCAGTACTATTGAGACAGCTATCTCCCAGTTAATTGGTACACTGTCAGATCCTAGATTTATTGAGTTAGTGCAAACTTTATTCGTTCAGATGGTCGAGGGAATTGTTCAAGTTGCTAATATAGTTCAAACGGTTGTTCTTCCAGCATTAAACCTTCTAAATGATATTTTGGGACTTATAGGAACTAATATATTTACTGTATTAGGAATTGCGGCTCTTCTAGGAACTATACTTATGCCTATGTTTGCTATAGTAAATTCATTTTTCCAGTTAGCAGGTGTATTAGTTACTATTCCGACTACATATTTAAAATGGAATGCAATTTTAGCACAAAATAGAGCAGCATTAACTCAGCAAATAGCACAAATAAACTTACTAAAAACCGCTTTATGGGGTGTAGCTGGAGCAATGGGATTATTTGCTTTATATGCTGGCGGTAAATTATTTGAAGGTTCATTTGAAGGTGAAACTGAAATTAAGATTGGTGGAACTATAGATGATAGTATTGGTAATATATCTGATAAAATTAAAGAAACGAAAGATACTGTAACCCAAATGTGGAGTGAAGGAAATATCACAGATGCTATTACAGAACCATTTAAAGTTGGGTTTGATGTAGTATTAGGTGCATTAAATGATTTCGGACTCCAGTTCTTAATGATGGGGCAAATTGCAGCAACTTTATTTAGTGGAACTATTAAATCGGCATTGTCTAGATTAGGTGCTTGGATTGCTGGATCATGGGTAGTTGGAATACTTAAAGGTATATCAGTAGGGCTATTACAGTTTGCAGGAGCTTTATTATCTGGCATAGGAATAGTTCTAGGACTAATTCATGTAGGATTCATGGATTGGATTGCTGAAATTGGATTAGCTTTAGCGGTTGGTGCTGATCATTGGGTAACTGAGCTTAGTAATAATTTCCTTCCGGCACTTTTAGACTTTATGATAACTGCCGGGAAGCTTGCAACTAGAGCATTCCTTGCTGTAGTGACTGCTGGGTTATCAGAGCTTGTTCCGTTAGTATTTGGTAAGAGTGGTGCTGATTTACCTACATGGCTAGGAGATAAGTCCAGATCAGCATTAGAAATAAAGGATTATTCTGATGATAGACAAGCTAGATTAGCAGCTGATCAGCAAGAATGGAACACTAAATTTAAAGAATCTAGACAAGCGGGAACTGCAACTCAAGAAGCTGGAGCTATGGGTGCGCCTGCTGGATTATGGGATGATTTATATAACTGGGTGTATCAGTTTAGTGCTGAAGGTAAAGCCGGGATACCATCTACTGTTCCACAAGCATCTTATGGGATATCGCCGCAAGCATTAGCAGGTGCTGGAGTATCTGACGATCAAATCGTTCAAGTTGCAGGTCAACAGTTAGAGAAATTACAAGAACTAACTGAGGTTGAGATAGCTAAGCAAGTATTAGATGACACTAGACATAATGAGATATTAGGACGAAATGATATAATTACTCAGGCTATGCAAGAAGCCAACTATAATTCAGCTATTGCCGCGGAGAATGTAGCTGCTCAAATGCAAAGCGATGAGGCATTTAACCAAGAGATGCGTGATAGAGCAGCCACTACATTAGCAATGGATGAGATAGGACTACAGCTTAGTCAACAGTCATTTGATGCGGCAATGGCATACCAAGAAGAGTCTAAAGGACTGCTAGGTGGTATGTTTGACTTCATGCAGTTAGGAAATGAGCAACAACTGGAAGTTACCGCTTCACTTGAAAACGTAGTAACTGCTACTGAAGGTGTTAAAGAGGATACCACTAAGATTGAAAGTAATACCGGAGCAAGTTTAACTGAATTGTCTCGTATGGTTGCTAACGGGGAGTTAAGTCAAATAGAGTTTCAAAATATGGTATTTGAAATGACTGGACTTAATACAACGCTTAGTATGGTAGAAGAGGGTGTTAGTCAATACGGATTGTCATTAAATGATTACGCTAGAGATACATATCAAGGAGTTGTAGATGTTGAGGGAATACTAAATAACGTATTAAGTGAGAATCAAGCGGTGTCAAAGGCTTTAAGTGGCACTCTTAAGGTAGATGCTAATATAGTTAGTAGTGTAACTCTTCCGGTTAATGTTAAAAACTGGAAAGATATGCCTGTTCCTCCAGCACCTAAACCAATAGATCATAAATATGAGAGGTGATGTAGATGATAACCATTCAAGTTTTTTATAAAGTGGATTCGTATAGTGAGGGTGTTATAGAGATACCGGAAGGTTCTGGAAGATATTATAGAAGCTTATATCTTGATGATCCTACATTTGAAGAAGAGCCGGAGAGTGACTGCTGTTACATTGAACCAACTAAATATGATTACTCTATAACGTCTAAAAATGTAAATCAGGCTATTCCAGATACTAAGAAGTATTTTAACTATGGTCTTAACAGGATGGAAGGAGAGATGCCTATATTTATCCCACTGGGAAATAGCGGAAAGAAAGTCACCTTAAATGGATATGTATACGGAAAGAATATATTAAGATTATTACGTGTTTATCCTGATATGTTAGTTAAACTAGATGATGATGTTATGTCGCCTTCATATTGGGAAGTAGAGGAGAGGACATTAAGTATTCAGAAAAGCATGCCTTTATATGTAAGAGGATTTAGTTTAAGTTTAATTAGGCAGTTTCATACGGAGGATAGACCATGACCGTTTCACATTTTAAGATGAGGGTGTTAGGTAGTGGAGATAGTATTACGGTAATTCCAGATGAAATGTCATGCACGGCTACAGGTCAAGTATCAACACATGCTATTCCGTTTGATGAAGTAAGGGCAATTCCACTTGGCTTTACGGGAGATACTTACGCTATAACAATGCAAGTGAAGGATAGTGAAGAGATTAGTGTTGTTAATTTATTGGCTTGGTTTAATGCTATTATACCCGAAACATTAATAGAAATAACATATTCCGATTTTGATGAATTATATTCAAGTGGCAATAATAGGTATTATATGACTGATTTGAATTACACGGTTGAAGGTGGAACTGATAGAGCTTTAATATCATTTAAACTGACTAACTCATGGCAAAAGGAACTTATTGGAACGTGGACTTTAGAAGTTACAGATTCAGCAGTTATTAAGAAGTATCCTATTGTAGATATAAATATTAAAAAGCAATTTAGTGAAGGCAATCAAGCTATTATGAAGGTTGCTAGAAACTCTGATGGTGAATTTCCATTTGCAACTTCGGTTAGTAATTTACCTGATACCGGATTCGCATGTATTTATTTTGGTAGCGGAGGAACTAAGAGGATTGTGTTTAGTGGGTATATATTTGCGGTTGAGCAGCAAGATGAAGCATCCGCAGATGTTACTATAAATGAGATAGCTGATATACTACATTACCAATATATATCCAGAGTTGCTATACCAAGAGAAAACGCACATCTAAGTGTTAGAGTTAATCGCGGTAGTCAAATTCAAACACATGTTGCTGCTATGATTCAGCATACCAATCCTACATGGACTCAGCATACTAGCATCGAATTAGCTGAAATGAATCATTATCCCGGAGAGCCTTATAAAACTATTCCTAATATTAGATATCGTAATTGCACCGTATTTAAAGGTCTCACTGAAGTTTTAGAGAATAACCTTGGACTTAATTTATGGTATGAAAGACCTAATGCTACATTCATAAATAACTTTAAGATATATTATGGTAGAGAAGATGAGATCTCAGAATTAACAAATGGTCGTAGAGATTGGGGATTAACTAAGTATAATAGGATATCTAGTAGTTCATCAAACTTTTTAAGTGATGCTTCTCACGTTGGGGTGGTAGGAGAAAACAACTCTTACGGTATCTATCCCACAAGTGGAACTGTATATAAGCTCTTTATCGTTAAACTAGAAGGAGTTGCTAGTTCTAGAGATGACAGTGTAACAGAGCAAGAACATGTAAATATGTGGGCTGAGAGGATTTATAACCTTAGGAATTATATACACGAAAGAAGTCAAATTACAATTTACTTAAGTGACTCTATAAATGTAACCCATAATGATTATGTATGGAATTTATGTGAAGGAGATTTAATATCATTAAACATAAATGGAGTCGTAAATCAATTCGTTGTTCAAGATGTAGCTATATCTAATGATCAAGTAAATGTAGGCATCATAAATGGAGATGTTACCAGAATGAAGTTCCTTAAGAATTTAATGAACGACACTGGCAATGTAACCGCAGCAACAAAGACAAATGAAAATGTAATAGGAACTGGTGTTCTAGGAGTATAGCATGGAAAGGCATATTATAACATCATCATTATATAATAAGAGTAATATAGCTGATGAGTATTATATAAAACCAGTTATTAAAAATGCTATTAATGGTGAATTTTTAGATGTTGCTATCAAGATAAAGTTATTTAATTTTACATATCCAAATGGTATATATCTAAAAAATAAGTATTTTGGAACTGAAGTGTTTAAAAATAATATACCATCTGAGAATATAATAGATTATTTAGATGAAGGAACAAATGACTATCATCTGGAGATATTAGACTGTGAGGGTAGTTATACACCAGATCCATCTCAAGAAATTGACATATCATCATGTATTCAGTATGCACCCGACTATACCTTAGATAATTATGGAGTATCAAGCATTAGTGCATTATCATTTGATCCTTTAGGATATTTATGGGTAACTAGTAATTCTAATAATAAAATATGGAAAATTAATAGAAAGGGTGTAATACAACGTGAATTTAATTTTACTAATCCTATGGGAGTTGATGTATCTAGATATGAGTCAAAACAATCTCATCCTAATCAGCATTTAAGATCACGTAAAATATATGTTACTCAGCGAAATTTAGAAGAAGAAGAGACGGTGCATTTAACTATATATGAGCATCCCGGTTATCATTGGATTACTACTTCTTATTTATATGAATATACGCCTGAGCATATTCCTCCATCTCCATATCCACTTGATACCCCGCAAGAGATTATAAATTGGTTTAGAGAACAAGCTATTCCTCCAGATCATTATATGCAGAATGCTATGGATGTAGCCACTAACTCATTAACCGATACATATACCCATGTGTATATAACAGATCCTAGAATGAAGAGAATTAATGTTCTTAACTATGGGGGCGAAGGTGAGTATGTATATTCATCCACTGGTGGTAGTTATTGGAAATGGATAAATGATGAAGAATGGCAATGGTATGAGAATGATGGAATGGTTCATATAAAGCGTAGTTTTGGTAAATATGGAGTAAGTGATGGTGAGTTTTATTTCCCATATGGCATAGCAATAGATTTATATGATACTGTATTTGTTACCGATTATGAATTACATAGAGTTCAACGATTCGATAAAGATGGCAATTTTGAGTTATCATTCGGATCATATGGAACAGAAAATGATCAGTTTCAGTTTCCTATGGGAATAACAACTGATAAACTAAACAATATCTATGTATGTGATTTTACTGGTGTTAAAAAATATACCCGAAATGGCGTGTTTATATGTAGGGTATATTCTGGATGGGCTAATTCGGTTGCTATAGATCCGTTAGGATATCCATATGTATCAACCGGAAGTAATATAGTTAGATGTAAATGTGAGTTGATGTAATGATACTATATGCTAAAGAAGTTGGATCTGATATATATGAGATATATAAGGAGATGCCATTTACAGCTACATTTGATTGTATATATGACGCCTCAATTCCGGTAAAGCTAATGTGGGATTTTGGAGATGATAATACTTCAAGTGATGTGACACCATCACATACATATAAAAATGCCGGAATATATGATGTTAGCGTTTACTTATTAGATGATAGTAATGATGAGATACTTGATATGGCTGAGGTTAATAAGATACATGTTATTGATATGAATATATATCCTGTATCATCTATGGCTATTGAGGTTACGTTGTTAGAATACTCTTATGTATATTAGGTGGTGATAATATTACAGTTATACCCGATTTTAATTGTAGCCAAACAGAAGATTATATACCTAATTCTATTACATTCTATGATTTAACTTACATTGAAGGTGTAACTATAATTGAATGGAAGTGGGATTTTGGTGATAATAATATAACTTTTGAACAATATCCTACCCATTCATATGATGAAGCTGGAATATACACAATTACATTAACAATTACTGATTCTAATGGCGTAGAATATTCAGAGATTAAAACTGATTATATAACTATACGTAATTTATCCGCATCATTTACAGTTAATAAACTTATCGGAACGGGAAATGATATTTTTGAATTTAATGATACATCTATCAGTGAGAATTGCGATATTGAGGAATGGGAGTGGGATTTTGGAGATGGAGAGATATCTACTGATCAGAATCCATCTCATCAATATTCTTCTCCGGGGGAGTATACCATAGTATTAAAGGTTATAGACAACTATACCCATGAGTCATCTATACCGGAAGAAGATCTAATAACTATTTCATATCCTAAGATATATACAACGCCACAGTATTATGATGGGGTTTTACTTGATACACCTATGGAATTCAAATTCTACCTTTCGTGGATACCAGAAGATAATTTGGATCATTGTGAATTTACATTAAATACTGAATCCGCCACAATATTAAATGCTACGTTTCCATCGTGGGTGGATGTATTCTATATATTTTATCCGGATAACCCAAATAAACGAGGGTTTTATATATCAGGAGATATAAGTGGTAATGATATAGAGTTAATGACTTTATACATTAAATTGGATGAAATAGAGGACATTGCGGTAGAGTTTGACAATCCATATATACAGAATCATAGTAGTCAGGGATGGATACCAAATACAGTAGATTTTAATATGTTTGTTCTTACTTCTCCAGAACCAGAATTTGATGCAGATATTGTTTATGGCGAAGCACCACTACATGTTCAATTTACAGATTTGAGTGGAGATCCTAATATAACTGAGTGGTTATGGGATTTTGGAGATGACACTACTTCTATAATTCAACATCCCCTTAAAGTATATAATAATGCAGGAATTTACCCAGTTTCTCTAACTGTATCAAATATATACGGTTCAAATACAATGGTTAAACATGGTTATATTGTTGTTTTAGAACCAGTTATTGTAGAAGACTATAACTCAACCGTGAAATTAACCGCATCGTATAGGAGATATTAATATGAGTGATATAACATTTGTAGTTAAGGATTTAAATTCTGAAGTTGTAGAAGGTGCGTATGTAGTAATCGAAGGTATAGGTTCTGACACTACAAATGAGTATGGAGTAGCGGTTATTCCTATAGACTCTCCTGATACGTATTTTTATAAGATATATCTATATAATAAGCTAGCTTTCATTGGTAGTGTAGCTGTATATGCTCAGTTATCATCATATTGTTTATGGGATATCTTAGGGTTTGGAAGTGATAAGTGGAGTATATTATCTTCTGCTGATTGGGATACATTAAGTTGTCCTGATATTATAGAGTCTACAGAGATAGAAGTAACATTACATGATAAAGGGTATATTAGTATAATAAATAAAAATGGAGATTATATAACTGGCGTTAACTA
>LDZT01011778.1_pt1 | contig 23344 bp, 16 predicted proteins | sample 615521 | NCBI WGS metagenome assembly LDZT01 (sample SAMN03408292, study PRJNA278302) | terrestrial metagenome | isolation source: oil reservoir sample SB1 | place: USA: Alaska, North Slope, Schrader Bluff formation | collected 2011-09
AATGGCCGCATTATCAATCTGGTTCAGGTAATTAATCCAACGGCGAGTGATTGGGATCTTTTAGTTGTGCTGAGGCTTACAAGCGTGCTCTATTCGCTCGGGACGCTCATTTTTTGTTATTTTCTTGCTAAAGAGCTAATCCGCAAGCCTTGGTGGCCACTCTTGCCGGTATTTTTGCTGGCTAATACGCTGATGTTCACATTTCTCTCAGGCGGGGTGAACTATGACAACCTGGTGAATTTACTGTGCATGGCAGGGCTGTATTTCCTCGTACGCGTGTTTAATGGCAAAGATTTCATCACGAATTCCTTGGCTTTGTTGGTTTTTATGTGCATTGGCTGCTTGGCTAAGTACACTGTTCTACCACTGGCACTCTTCAGCTTCATCGCTTGGTTGGTATATACATTGCGCCAACGCAAAGCTATTTTTCCGCTCCCCACACTTACCAAAGGACAGATGGCTCTGCTAATTATCCTTATCTTCCTTATTGGCGGGAATTTGGCGATCTATGGCTATAACCTCGTGGTCTACCGATCGGTTCTGCCCTCTTGCGCTGATCTTCTCCAGCCGGCGCAATGCGACCTGAGCCCTTACCATGCCCGCTGGGAAAAACATGGTTTGCCCCAAAAGCTGAGCCTAATTGGAAGCATTCAGCAAGGCTATCCAGATCCAGTTACCTACTTTATTGATTTCTGGATTAAGGACATGCTCACCAAAACGTATGGCATGTTGGGGCATAAAACTTACTACCCGGCGCATATTATTACATTCTACCGTTTGTTTTACGTAGGGATGCTGCTGCTGGCTGCCCGCTATTGGCGACGCCCATCTTATGCCATCTGGAGCGCGGTTTTCATCATCTTAGCATATAGTTTGGTAGTTTTTGTGACCAATTACAAAAGCGAGCTGACTAATGGCTTCAAGCACTTCGTTCTGCAAGGCCGCTACCTTTTCCCCATCATCGGCTTGGTTTATGGGCTGGTCGGGTATACCCAGAGCCGGATTAAGAACCGCACGCTGCAAATGGTTGTACTCGCACTAACGTTAATTTTGTTCTTCGTAGGCGGACCGATTAAATTCATCACGCGCTATGAAGGCGTGTTTTCCACCTGGTTCCTGCCGCGTTAGAACCAAATCAGTTTTATTCCTGAATATCGTCTGCTGAATCATCATCCGGCGGCGTTTGCTCCGAAAATGTACTGGCTGCACTCTTCTTGCGGGCTGAACGTAATGCCAAATATCCGCCGCCCCCCAGAATAATGACCACAGGAATCAGCCAGAGCGGGTTAAAGCCCAGGCCAAGCCCAAGCAATGTCGGCTCGGGGGCGGCAGTGCTGGTTGGGCTGGGAAGCAGCGTGGCGGTAGGAGTGCTGGGCAAGGTTGGGCTGGGTGTTGGCGTTGGGGTGACCGGCGTGGGTGTGGGTGTGATGGTAGCTGGCGGGGTAACCTTGAGCAACAGCTTTTCGCCTGGCCATGGCACGTAGTTTTCGGTCAGGTTGTTCCAGGCGAGCAAATCTTCCAGGGGAATCCCATAGTAATCCGCAATCCGCCAGAAGTTCTGCCCTTCCTTCACAATGTGATAGTAATTCCCGTCGGCAGCTGGCGTGAGCATCTCAATCGGTGTAAGAGGGCGAGGTGTGGGTGTTGGGGTCACATTGCCGGGATAAATCAACAGCTTTTGGCCAATTTGCAAGGGCGTGTCCCGCGTCAAGTCGTTGAGCTCGAGAATGCGCTCAATAGGAACACCGTATACCTCACTAATTATGGACAAGTTTTGATAGGCTTGCACAGTATGCACAATCTTCCCATCTGCATCCGGAGGGCTGGCAGTGAAGTAACCAAAGGGCGTGGGGGTCATATATCCCTCAGCTTTCGGGTTGGGGATAACCAGCTCTTGCCCCATTTGCAACACCGTTCCTTCAGGCAGGTTGTTCCAACGCAGGATTTCTTTAATTGTTGTTTGATAGGCGACGGCAATAGCCCAGAAAGACTGGCCAGATTGAACGACATGCACAATCTTGCCTGTAGCATCCGGCGTCGCAATCGTGACTGGCACAATGATGCCGAAGCCCCCGCCGCCTTCCACAGGTCCACCCGGCGAAGTATACGATCCGCACGTTTGGCCAGAAACATAGGCTGCTTGCAGCACGTAATAAGTGGAGCCATTGGAAGCCTGGGCTGTGCCGGCGCCGATATTGCAATAGGCAGGGGTGACCGCGGGCAGCATGTGCGATTCATCTGACCACATCACCATGATTTCATCAATACTGGCGCCATATCCAATGGCAAAATTTTCTGTTGCATAAACCTTACTTCCGCCGCCATAACCAGCAGCAGCCAGCCTGCCAGCCACGTCGCCAATATGCCAGGAAAGCAGTTTATCAGCCATATATTGAGCAGTGCTCTGCGCCACGGCATCGATGATCGGGTCTTCAATCAGCGGCTGCAAGCCATAAGAGGTGCGTAAGACATTCATGGCTGAAATGAGGTCTGCAGCGGTAACTAGTGAAAAGTCATAGCGCAAGGGCTCAGCCGGCTCGGCGAACGCAAGCGTCGGCGGGAATAAGGCAGACGCCACGAGTAAAATACAGGCGATTAAGCGCATTTTGGTCTTCAGGTTGAGCATAAGCTATATATATCACATTTTTGTGGTGAGGATTTTACCTGCAAATCTCGGGCTGACATCCACAAAAGCAGAAAACCCTGTTAAAATAGAGCAACCGCAATATGCAGAAAGTGACCTCGTGAAAAAGCTTATCATCCAAATCCCCGCTTATAACGAAGCAGAAACCTTACCGGAAGTGTTGGACGACCTTCCCCGGCATTTGGAAGGGGTTGAGAGTATTCAAGTTGTCGTGATCGATGACGGCTCAACTGATAATACCGCACAGGTAGCACTTGAGCACGGTGCTGACTTTGTACTACGGCACCGCAGTAACCGCGGTCTTTCAAAAGCTTTTATCTCAGGGGTTCAGTTTGCCCTAGCATTGGGCGCCGATATCATCGTCAATACGGATGCGGACCATCAATACCCTGGGAGTGAAATCCAACCGCTAATTCAGCCCATTTTGGAGGGTGATGCAGACCTAACGATTGGCGATCGGCAAACGCAAAGCAACCGCAATTTTTCTCCCGCCAAGCGCTGGTTGGAAGCTCGCGGCAGCGCGATTGCGCGCAAAGTTTCTGAAACTGATGTTCCCGATGCAGTCAGCGGTTTTCGAGCCTACTCGCGCTACGCAGCTTTACCCTTGCAGGTCTATAACCCTTATTCCTATACATTAGAGACCCTTGTGCAAGCTGGCAAGAGCCGTATGAAAATTGCCCATGTGCCCATCCAGACCAATCCTCAACGGCGCGAATCGCGGTTACACCGGGGCACGCTCAATTTCATCTGGCGCCAGAGCGGTGCAATCATCCGCTCGTATGTGCTCTACCAACCTTTGCGCACGTTTGTATCCATCGGAGCGCTTTTCCTCGTGCTGGGGTTAGCACTGCTGATTCGCTTTTTGGTGCTGTATTTTACGATTAATACCGCTGGCCGCTTCTTACAATCGGTCACGATTGGCGGCACGCTCACTGTTGCAGGCATCATTCTCATCATCATTGGGTTTATTGGTGATTCAATCCGCGCCAACCGGCAAATCTCTGAGGAAATCCTGGTAAATATGCGTAACGCTGCCAAGATTACAGATCCCGACAACCTAACCGAATTTGATGGACACCCAATTTACACGCACAGCCATCCCTACATTCCTTCTTAAGAAGCTTAATTCCAAGCCTTAAAATACATGAAACTTTATCCTAGAAGCTGCTTTTTTAGGACGACCTTATGCTATACTAAACTTAAATTGGAGAGGAATAGACTCATCTTTCAAAAGTTTTAGGAAGCAGGGTTGTAATTTCATTAAGGAAGTAAGCTGAATATGTCTTTCGTTCATCTACATGTGCACTCGTCCTATTCTATTTTGGATGGTTTTGGTAAACCTGCTGACCTGGTGGCACGTGTAAAGCAGTTGGGCATGCCCGCTGTAGCCCTCACCGACCATGGCACCATGTTTGGAACGCTTGACTTTTATCAAGCAGCAACCGCCGCTGGAATCAAGCCTATCATTGGCTTGGAGACGTATTTAGCACCCCGTTCTATGACCGATCGCGAAGTCAGCCGGGATGCTAAGCCTTTTCATTTGGTTTTACTCGCTGAAAACATGCAGGGTTACCACAACCTGCTCCAAATTGCCACTGCGAGCCAATTAGAAGGCTTTTACTACCATCCACGTATCGATAAAGCCTACTTGAGCAGCCATTCCGAAGGGCTGATTGCCAGCTCGGCTTGCCTTTCAGGTGAAATCCCACGGGCACTCATAGCGCAGGATACTGAGCGTGCCGAGGAAGCGCTTAGCTGGTATCTGGACGTCTTTGGACGCGAGCATTTCTACTTAGAATTGCAGCAGCATAATCTTCCGGAGCTGGCTCTCATTAACCCTGGCATGGTGGAGCTGGCTCAAAAATACAAGGTCGGCTTGATTGCCACTAATGATGTGCACTACCTACGGCAGGAAGATGCCGAGCTTCAAGATATCCTCTTGGCCGTGCAGACCGGCAAGCTGCTCTCAGATAAAAACCGAATGACCATGGCGGATGATTCTTATTATTTACGCAGCCCAGAGGAAATGCAAGAGCTGTTTTCCGAGGTGCCAGAAGCCATCACCAACACCTTAGCCATTGCTGAGCGTTGTGAAGTTGACTTGCGGCGTAAAGAATATCACCTGCCCAAATTTGAGCTGCCGGAAGGCGTGCAGCCCAAGAGCTACCTGCGTGAGCTCTGCTTGCGCGGCTTGGAAGCGCGTATGCCAGACCAAGTACAATCCCCCACGGTGCAGCAACGTTTGGATTACGAGCTCGGTGTGATCCACAAGATGGGCTTTGATGAATACTTCCTCATTGTATGGGATCTTTGCCGTTACGCGCGCGAAAAAAACATCTGGTATAACGCCCGCGGCTCAGCAGCAGGCTCATTGGTAGCCTATGCGCTCAATATCACTTCGGTGGACCCGCTGCGCTTTAACCTCCTTTTTGAGCGCTTTTTAAACCCTGGGCGTGTTACTATGCCGGATATCGACCTGGATTTCCAGGATGACCGCCGTGCGGAGATGATGGAATATTGCAACCAGAAATACGGCGCAGATAAAGTCGCCCAAATTATCACCTACAGTACCATTGCGGCGCGTGGAGCGATCCGCGATGTGGGGCGCGTGATGAACATTCCACTGACGGAAGTGGACCGCGTGGCTAAAATGATCCCGGGCTTGCAGCAAGGCAGAAGCCCAACCATCGCTGAGACCTTAGAAAAATCGCCCGAACTGCGCTCTGTGTACGATTCATCCCCCCAGATGAAGAAGCTCATTGATACCGCCAGCCGTATGGAGGGTTCTATCCGCAATGTGGGTACCCATGCCGCCGGTGTGATTATCAGCGACCGCCCGATTACTGAATATCTACCTTTGCACCGCCCCACCAGCCAAAGCGAAGACCTACCCATCAAGTCCGTATCCCAATACGATATGGATGGCGTCAATTATCTTGGTTTGCTCAAGGTTGACTTTTTGGGCTTGGCTACGCTCACGATTATGGCTAAAGCCTGTGAACTGATCGAGCAGCGCCATGGGCTCCACCTGACCTTGGAGAACATTCCCATTGATGACCCCGAAGTATTCCGCTACATCAGCGCAGGGCATACCATGGGCACCTTCCAACTTGAAGGCTCGGGGATGACGCGTTACATCATGCAGATGCAGCCCACCGAAATCTCACATGTGATTGCCATGATCGCGCTCTTCCGCCCCGGCCCGATGGAAATCATTCCGGAATATATCGAGCGCATGCACGGCAAGAAAGAGGTCAGGTATCCCCACGAGAAGCTGGTCCCTATCCTCAAAGATACTTACGGCCACGCGGTCTACCAAGAACAGATTATGCAAGCCGCGGTAGAGTTGGCTGGCTATACCCCTTCCGAATCAGACGACTTGCGCTCGGCGATCTCCAAGAAAAAAGAAAAGGAGATTGCCAAGCATCACAAGAAATTTGTACAAGGCGCGGTTAAGCAAGGTATTCCACGTGAGGAAGCCGAAGCAATTTTTAATGATTGGGAAAACTTTGCGCATTATGGCTTCAATAAGAGCCATGCTGCGGATTACGGCGTCATCGCAGTACAAACTGCGTATCTCAAGTGCCATTATCCCATTGAATATATGACCGCGCTGCTTTCTGCGTGGAAGAACAATACCGAGAAATGTTCCTCTTACGTGGCAGAAGCGCGTAACCTCGGCATCGAAGTGCTGCCACCAGATGTGAACACCAGCGGTTATGATTTTGTGATTGAGGACCGGCCGGACGGGACAGCGGCAATCCGCTTTGGACTGGGTGCGGTCAAAAACGTTGGGCAGGGTCCAATCGAGATGATCATCACCGCACGCGATAACAAGCCCTTCAAGGATATTACTGACTTTGTGCGCCGGGTAGATTTGCGCCAGGTAGGCAGGCGCCCGCTGGAGTGCTTGATCAAAGTGGGGGCTCTGGATAGCCTCGGTCAACGCCGGGCACTGCTCAATAGCGTTGAGCAGTTGATTGCCGTCAGCGCAAACCACTTCCACGCAAAGGAATTAGGCCAGTTAGCACTCTTTGGAATGGGTGAGGAAGCTAACGCTGGTATCCAGCTCTATCCCGCAACTAAAGTGGATTTGAATGTGCAGCTTGAATGGGAAAAAGAGTTACTGGGTATGTATGTGAGCGATCATCCACTCAGAAGTGCCATGCACCTGATTGCTGATAAACTCTCACATTCATCCTATGAATTGGAAGAACTTGCTGATAAAGAAGCCGTTACGGTTGGCGGCATGGTAAAGCGCTTGCGACCGCTCATCACGCGCTCCCAAAAGGAGATGGCTTTTGTAACCATTGAAGATAGCGCTGGAGAAATAGAGCTGGTGCTCTTCCCGCGCACATGGAAGCGCTATCAAGCAGACATAGCAGCGGGTGCTCTGCTTGTGGTCAAGGGTAAAGTTGATCATCGTTCTAACGGCTTGAGCGTCCTCGTAGATGAGGTAACCCGTGTCGATACTGATTTGTTACAGACTCCTGAGACAGACAACCGCAATCAGGGGCGTTATTATGAACAGGTACTCTCCCGTTATTTGCCGGATATCCGCGTGCTTTCCCGCTATGCGCACCAGTCTGCGGGCACTGTGGATCCGAGAGAAGACCCGTGCGAAAGCGACACATCAGAACCTTTTGAGGAACCGGAATGGCAAATGGGCGATGACCCCGCAGATTACCTTTACGAGGCTGAAAGACAAAGCAACGGCGTGCAAGGGGTTGAAATTAGCTCCGCAGCACAGGCTAAGGCCCCAGCAGAAGCACCAACATCAGACATGCTAACCGGGGCGGACGAGCGGGACCGCCAACCTGACGTGAGCCCATATGACCATGCAGCGGCTACTCAGGTTGAGCCCGTGGTTGAAAAAGAACCACAGCTGATCGTGACCATTCACCCCTGCGGCGAAAAGACCCGCGACTTGCGCCACATTCGGCAGCTGTATGGCTTGCTGGTTTCCCATCCAGGCAATTATCACTTTGCCTTTGCGGTCTCTGAAGGGGGTGAAAAATACATGATCGAGTTCCCCAACGACACGACAGACATCAACGATGAGGTTTTGCAAGACCTTCATCGCTACGTTGGTGCAGAGAACGTCATAATCCGTAGGGAATAGAATTTATAGTCAGTTATTTTTGTGTAGTTCGGCGATGACAGCTTGTTATACCCTGTTATGGCATGGAACCCTACAGGTAGGCTTCGCACTCTCCTGACCGTGCCAGGCCTTAGTTCTTTCGTGGTACCCTACGGGCAGGCTTCGCACTCTCCTGATCCTGCAAGTTATTTGACCTTTAGGTCTCAAAATAAACTGATTATCCAGTTTTCACAATCGGTTATCAAGACAGGAAAACCAGGAGACCTATGGTCAAGTTCCTTATTCGGGCTGATTTACTTTTCCCAAATTTTATTATTTTTCTTATTATCTTTATTTTATTAATTCTTATTAATGTACTACCTATATAATCTACAAACGGATACAAATAACCTTTAAAATGATAAAATAGAAAATAGTACACGATAAGGTTTTTCCGATGACCCTTCCGCAAAGCGGCAGCGACCGCTATTACAGCGTTTATTTAGCGCTCTCGCAGTACCCGATTCTCGCGAACCGCGTCCGTGAGCTGATGCGCCAGGAGCTTTACAGCCACAGTATCATCGTGCCTGAAGTCCTTTATGCTGAGGCTGTAAAAGCGGCAGTCCAATCGCAAGAGCGCGAAGGCTTGACCAATCCATTTTATGAAGAAGATACCGAAACTTGGGAGCGCCGTAAGGCACTGATGTTGGATAACCTGACGGACACGTACTTTGCCAAGTACTTTGACTTTAGCCATCTCTCCAAGCTTATCCAACAAGCGCTCAACGAACGCGGTGTACAAGTGCCCGAGGGCATCATCGAGTTCAACCCGGAGACTGCGCCTACTGAGCTGCTTTTCAATCAGGGCATGATGATCGAAAAACTGCCTCCGGAACAGCGCGTACCTTACGCTGCCCGCTTGCAGGAGATCAAGGTTGTGTTAATCCGCAGCATGATCAGTGACCAGCTGCGCTATATCAACATCGCCAAGGATTGGTTTACCATCGCGGATTTAGCTGAGATCCGCAAGCACAAGATGGGGCGCGGACGCATCGGCGGGAAAGCTGCCGGCATGCTCTTAGCAGGGCGCATCCTCAAGGATAAATCCAGCCCAGAGCTGCGAGCCAGCCTGCGCACGCCTACTTCGTTTTACATCGGCTCAGATGTGTTCTACACCTTCATTTCGATCAACAATTTACTGCATTGGGGTGATCAAAAATACAAAAACGAGGAGCAAATGCGCAAGGAATATCCGCGCATTCTGGAAGAATTCAGTCAAGGGGAGTTTCCGCCAGGTGCTGTTCAGCACATGGAGACAATTTTAAGCATGGCTGGTCGGCGCCCCTTGATTGTGCGCTCTTCCAGCTTGCTTGAAGATAACTTTGGCATGGCTTTTGCTGGCAAATACGAAAGCATCTATCTCCCCAACCAAGGGGAACCAGAAGAAAATCTACGCGCAATGCAGCAAGCCATGGCGCGTATTTATGCCAGCACACTCAACCCTAACGCATTGCTTTACCGCAAAAGCCGCGGTCTACTCGATTACGACGAGCGCATGGCTTTACTTATCCAGGTCGTTGAAGGGCAACCAGTCGGGCAATACTACTTCCCACAATTAGCTGGCGTTGGCTATAGCCGCAACCAATACCGCTGGTCACCTCAAATCCGTCCGGAAGACGGTTTCCTGCGTTTGGTTTGGGGGCTGGGTACGCGCGCCGTAGACCGCGTGGGCAACGATTACCCCCGCTTAGTCGCTCTTAGCCACCCCACACTCACCCCTTCCACTTCGTTGCAGTCCATCCGGCGCTACTCCCAGCAATTCATTGACCTCATTGACCTCAAAAACAACCTGTTCAGGACGCTGCCGGTACATGAAGTTTTAAGCCCACGGGTGCCTGCTCTTCGCTACATTGCCCAAATCGATAGTGACGGTTATATCCACAATATGCACGCGAAATTCATCGAGGGGGATACACACAGCCTCATCCTCACTTTTGACGAGTTGCTGCGCCACACAGATTTCCCGAGCTTAATGCGAGAACTTTTAGCCACCTTAGAAAGTGAGTATGACACACCGGTGGACGTGGAATTTACCGCAAAAGTAGAAGAACAACAAGGCAAACCGCAAATACAAATCACCTTAATCCAATGCCGACCACTTGGGACGATTAAAGAGAGCGTTTATTTGCTGCCCCAACATATACCTCAAAAGGATCAGATATTCTCGGGCCAAAGTATAGTCTCCGGCGGCAGTGTGCAAAATGTGCACTATGTGCTTTACGTGCCACCGGAAGCCTACTTCTCTATCCCTAATAGCGCTGAGCGCAACAAGTTGGAACGTGCCATCGGTAAGCTCAACGCCGCCTTAGCTGGCGAAAATTTTATCTGCGTAGGTCCAGGCCGATGGGGTACTTCCAATCCGGATTTAGGCGTGCATGTAGATTATGGGGATATCTATAATGCTAAAGCTTTGGTAGAACTCACCGGCGGTCCCTTTGGCATCCCCGATGAGCCTTCTTTGGGCACACACTTCTTTCAAGACTTGCTGGAAGGGCAAATTTATCCTATTGCTGTCAATCTGAGCAAAGATAACTTTCAAGGTGCGTTTTTCGAAACTACACCTAACCACTTAGCTGATTGGATCACACCCGAGGAGGGCTTGGAAACACGCCTGCAACTCATCCAAGTGAGTGATGTGAGCCCCAACAGCCATTTAGATCTGGTGATTGACGATGCTACCGGCAAGGCACTCGCCTTTCTCGTTCATGAAAGTGCGGTCATTTCGGAAGGCAGGCAAGTCATCGTGCCTTAGGTTTCACGTGAAACAGTGCTGTTCCAGCAAAATAATGTTTCACGTGAAACACTCAGATGGGATGAGTATATTGAGCAGGCGCATTATTCAATGCATATTTATTGACAGCAATTTCGTGTTAAAGCTAATTTTGCTTGACCAAGCACCTATTCAGCGATAAAATATGGTTACACTGAAATTGTGCCCTTGTAGCTTAATGGATAGAGCAACTGCTTGCGGAGCAGTAGGTTGCGCGTTCGAATCGCGCCAAGGGCATTTTCCTTTTATCAAATCAAACTTCTTTTGGAACTAATTTTCAGTGCCTTGCGTCCATAGTACAATGGTCATAAGGAGTTCTTATGAAATATAAACTTCAAACCCTTTTGGTAATGACAATCTTTGGGCTCTTGCTCGGCGCTTGCGCCCCGCAAACCCCGACATCTTCTCCCACCACGCCAGTCGATACTTCTTACCCGGCAGGTGGCTTCCCTTCTCCTACTGACGTTACTTACCCCATCGAGACGCCTACAGCCGAGCCGACGGCAATCCCAACCCAGACCGAGACAACACCGGCACCTTCAGTTGGTCTGCCTATCTATGATTTGCACATGTTCGCCGATGGCAGCGGTTGGGCTTTTGATATGTACCATCACGCGCTGTATCACACTTCGGATGGCGGCTTGAGTTGGACTACTGTTTACCCCGAGCCTGGGGATACCTTAGAATCCCAAAATGTGGACGGGTTCTTTTTGGATGGGAACACAGCTTGGCTAAGCCTTTCGGATTTCGCGACGGAATCATCCTCCATCTTGCACACCACCGATGCAGGTGCGACCTGGGCCGAGAGCCCGCAATCTTTTTTGGGTGGCTCACTCTTCTTTTTGGATAGCAACACTGGCTTTATGCTCAGCCGCTTGGGCGCGGGCGCAGGCTCGGAATGGGTAGCGCTCTATGCCACTACCGACGCTGGGCAAACTTGGGAGCAGCGCTTTACACATACACCCGGCGGTGAGGACCCCTCTCTGCCCGCCGGCGGGATCAAATCCGGTTTTTCCTTCCTCGATCCGCTTAATGGCTGGATGACTGGCTCCGAGCCGGTCAATGACTTTGTGTACCTCTATCGCACAACGGATGGCGGCGTCACCTGGGCGCACCAGCCTTGCGATATCGCCGATGCCGACCCGGACGCGATGTATAACAGCCTCCCGCCCATTTTTGTCAGTGCTACGGAGGGCTTCCTGCCCCTACAAACCTTTTTGACGGATGGCACGCCTCAATCTATCTTATGCAAAACCACAGATGGCGGCCAAACCTGGCAGTCGGCCTCAAGCGCGCCTGTTCAGGGTTATGTTTATGACTTCACTGATGCCCAGCACGGCTGGATCCTCGGGGAAGCTGCCCTTTTCCGCACCAGCGATGGCGCCATGACTTGGCAAGATCTGAGCAGTGCCTTGCCGGTGGGTTATACGGCGTTGAGCTTGGACTTTGTGGACGCTGATAATGGATGGCTGCTGGTCTATGATAGCTCCAGCGAGAGCTTTGACCATAACTTGCTTTATTACAGCCGGAACGGCGGGCAAACCTGGACGCAATTGGATGCCCGCATGGCAGATTAGGTAAAAACCGACTACGAAAGCCTGCAGAGTGACGAGACTTTGCAGGCTCTTTGTTTAGACTGGAACTGGCATTGGGCTTGCAACGTTTATATAATATATGGATAAGGTACAAGCTCGTTATAGCTCCCTTTGCAACTTTAGGTAGTGTCAAATGAAAAAAGGATTGGTATTAGCCTTGCTTTTTGCCCTGCTTGGCATCACCGCCCAGCCGGCTATGGCGGTGAGCGTCGCTCAGGCTGCGCCACCCGCAAGCCAACCCCAGGATCCCGGCCGCACACAGCAGTTTATTCAGCTAGCCAGCGGCTGGACCCAAGCGGGCTCTGCTGGCGGCGAAGCACAGCTAACCGGAGAACCTAACCCGGACCTGGTGGTCTACCTGACCTTTGATGACGGGCCTGACCCTAAATGGACGCCTCAGGTGCTGGCGCTGCTCGAGCAATATCATGCCAGGGCCACTTTTTTTGAAATTGGATATAACGTGAAGAAATATCCAGATATCACGCTTCAAGTAGCTCAAGCAGGCCACACCTTTGGTATTCATGGTTTCAATCACTTAGATTCTACAAAATTGGAGTACGAAGTTTTTTATAGCGAAATTGTAGATAATTACTCAATTATTGCCGACGTGTTCAGTATCGATTCAAGTTTGATTAATTCTCTTACCCCCTGCTTCCGTCCTCCATATCGAGCTATCGACAAAACAGTAATAAATTGGGTTGAAGGAATAGGTTACGAGCTTTCATTATGGGATATTGATACTGAGGACTGGAATAATAAAACACCAGAAGAAATATTTTCCACGGTGATAATTGCTATTCAACCTTATTCCGTCATATTGATGCATGATGGAGGGGGTGACCGTTCGAATACCCTGCTTGGCTTGGCGCTGGTTCTGCACGAGCTGACCCTGCGCGGCTACACTTTTGGGCAGTATTGCACTGCTTATGGCCAGGCCTATACCCCGTAAACCCCTGTTTTTATCCATCACTCTTCGTCCGATTTTGGATTAAGATTAGCTTTAAGATGAAACCTGCTAGCACAATCTGGTTTATGCAATGCCAAAACCCTGGCTGCGGGCTGCGCTTTCCGCTGGACCGAGCCGAGTTCAAGGGCACTTACTGCCCGCGCTGCGGCGGGGAGCTGCAGCCCTCCGTGCCAGCACTGCCCCAGAGCCAGCCAACCGCTCACCCGCCGGCCAACATACAAAGCTTGAGCGGCATTCTGGATAACATCCGCTCAGCGCAAAATGTGGGCGCGCTCTTCCGCACCGCAGACGGCGCCGGCTTGCAAAAGCTCTGGCTGTGCGGCATCACCCCAAACCCAGCCGAAAACGCCCAGATTGCCAAGACGGCACTGGGTGCAGAGCAAACGGTCTCTTGGGAATACGCCCCCAGCACTTTAGAATTGGCAGAGGCGTTGAAAGCCGAGGGAGTAATAATCTTGGCGCTGGAAGCTGCCCCCGCATCCACTTCGGTTTTTTCTTACGTGCCCCCCATAGGAGACAAGGCGATTGCACTTGTGGTGGGCAGCGAGCCGGCAGGCGTGGACCCAGCGGTGCTAGCCCTGGCGGATGCCGTGCTCAGCTTGCCCATGGCTGGCAGTAAAGGCTCGCTCAACGTGGCGGTAGCGTTCGGCATCGCCGTGTACTTCCTGCGCTTTGGCGTATGGGCATAAAAAACTCCGGTCCGCCCGGAGTTTTAATTTCTGAATAAAACTAAAATTTATCTACCGGATTTTGTCCGATTGCAAGATCTACAAAGCATCTGACAATTTTCTGTGATGGTTTTGCCACCTAAATGCCATGGCGTAATATGATCCGCTTCCATTTCTTCAAATTCAAAGTGATTACCACAGATAGCGCAAATTCCATTCTGCCTTTCGTATGCTTCCCTTTTTTGACCTTCTGTAAAACCTCGGATATTGAGATGTTTTTCATCGCCGGTTAATACATAGGGATAAATTCCCTTTTTGTTCGATACATCATCGTCCATCATGAGAGCGTGTATTTCTTGTTCCAGCTCGTCTGTGTTATATATCTTATCTTTGAATTGATTATAGAGAACTCCCCAATCAACTCCCTTCATTTCTTTGCGTTTAACTGTAAATGTTAATTCAACCCATTCGATAACATTTCTAAAATACATCCACAGTTCATTAGCATTGGGATCATGTTGATGAATAGACATATATTTTTCAATTTCACCGTTTGAAATCCAACGCAAAGCCGTTTCCAAAATATCTTGACGTATAGGAGAGCCGCCGACATAATCTTTTGCTAATAAATAGGCAGCACAATTCGTCTTACTGAACTTTAATTTTGCATCTGATAGCCAAGGTCCAGTATACACTGTGTTCCTTAATTCTTGGTCAGTAAGTGTGAGACCACCGATGTTCACTATCCTAAACCACTCTAATTTTTCTTTATCGTTACCTTCACAAAAATAAATCATCAGTTTATAGTTTAATATCTGTTCTCTCTCGGTCGTCGTTAGGTTATGGAAAAATCGGTTTTCAAACGAGAAATCATTATTAACATACTGGCAAAAGCTAATTGTTCTTTGCTGTCCATCTAAAACTTCAAAAGTACCATCTTCATTCTTAACCCAGTACATTACGTTGAGCGGAAAGTTTTTTCTAATCGTATCAACGACAGCATTGCGCCTTTTATCATCATAAACAAATTCACGCTGATATTTAGGACGGATGTTGAGTCTGCCATTGTAACCAACAACGCCCTCTTCGGAGTTGTCAACATATTTTTTTACAACTTCACGAATGGGTATTTCGTATAATTTAATTTCCATTATGCCTCTCTCTACGCTTTATAATTATACGGGCATACATACTCGAATATAGTTCCCCTGTCTCAATGTCTCTGAATGCCGGGGGTTTGGTGTCTTTTATAGGGTTGTATTTCCGATACAAAGTTCCCTTTGCATTTACTGTGTACTCTCCTGTTGGCTTACCTTTTCTTAATATCTCCATTTTCTTTTCACAAGAAAAACTTATACTTCCAACAATACCGAGCGCAATTATTTCAAATTGATCAGGATTATATTTATCGAGGAAAGTAATCGGAACGCCTATTTCGCCATCATAATCAAACGGTATTTCAGATACCTTATCAACATTTATTGCATCGTAGTTTTCATAATGAGGAAATTCTTCCGGTGTATATTTCTTGTAAAGAGTTATAAAATCCCGATGTTTTTTAACATATAAATTTGTAAACCAACAAGAAGTAGAAACCCTAACCAACTTTCGTCCATCTTCAACTTTATGGTAGTTATCCCAATCTTCTGGAACATAAAAATACATGCCTACATTGAAATTTGTATAGCCTGTCCTCAACTTATCTTCTTTAATTAATTTAAATATTTCTTTATACGTCAATGCGTTAGTATTCCCAATAATTATAAATTTTTTATCAAATTCTATTAACTGTGCAACATACTCGCGAAATAGTGAAAAAGGAGGATTGGTTATAACAATGTCTGCTTCTTTAAGTAATTCTACGCACTCCTCAGAGCGAAAATCTCCGTTACCGTTCAGTGTAGTAATTATATTATTATTATTTCTTAATAGATATTCAACATCAGTAAGATTAAATGCCCCGTCTGAATTCTCATCTTCAATTTTAGTAATTTCTATTTTGTATGCTTGCTTTAATTTATTAGTTTTACTTTCTGAATTTTCTGTCTCAAACAATGGCAATTGTGTACCAGCTACAGGAGATCCAGCATAGCAAGTAGCAATTAGTTTTTTAATCCCTAAGTAGTTAAAATTCATTGAGAAATATTTAAAAAAATTGCTTTCATAAGGGTCATCACAATTACACAAGATGACTTTATCTCGGAAATAGTCTTTATAATATCTCAATTCTTTTTCAATATCAGGCATACGAGTATAAAATTCGTCTGCTTTGTTTCTTTTTGCATTATCAAATAGTTCAGTTGCCATAAGATACCAATCTATAAATCCAACATTTAGTAAGTTACGGCGCAATCACCGTACCAGCAGGGATGGTGGTGTGCTTAGGGATGACCACGATACCATCCCGAACGGCATAGAGTGAGTGATCGATGTCACGATCGACTGGGAAAGGTTTGATCACCACATTATCGCCGATGCTGGCGTTTTTATCGATAATGGCACAGCAAATTTGGCAGTTTTTACCGATACCGATCGGGGCGCCGTTCCGCAACGTGCCGTAGTAATCCGCGCCCATCAAAATCGAGTCTTTGATTACTGAGCCCTCACCGATTTGGCTGCGTAAGCCAACAATTGAGTGTTCAATCGTAGCATCCGAAACCAGGCATCCTTCAGCAATCAAGGCATTCTTCAGCGTACAGCCAATTACCTGAGAGCAAGGCAAAAACCGCGGGTGCGTAAAAATGGGCTTATCTGGGTCGTAGAAGTTGAATCCAGGATTCTCTTCGGTCAATGCCAAATTTGTTTCGTAGAAAGAACGAATGGTTCCAATATCGCGCCAATAGCCATTAAAGTTATATCCATAGACCCCGGCACCATTTTGAATAAGGTAGGGAATAATATCGCCGCCAAAATCGTCTAAATGCTCTTTGCTTTTATCCGGGCGTAGAACATCCATAAGCACATTCGTATTAAAAAGGTAAATTCCCATTGAGCCCAAATATGGCTTCTCGGGGTCATCGCGGCAAATCATATTAGCCAGGCGGACAGGATCCTTGGGTTTTTCGGCAAAATCGATGATGCGTCCATCTTCATCGCGCTTGAGCAAGCCAAATCGAGGTGCTTCGTCTTTGGGCACTGGCTGTACCGCGACAGTAACATCAGCGTTATTCGCCCAGTGAAATTCTGCCATCTCAGCATAGTTCATGCGGTAAAGATGGTCCCCAGCTAAAATGAGCACATAGGGGCGGTTGGTCGAGCGGATTTCGCCAAGTTGTTTTCGCACAGCATCAGCCGTGCCTTGATACCAATCGGTGTGCTCCATCGTTTGCTCTGCTGCCCAAATTTGGACCCAACCGGAATGGAAAGAGTCAAAGACGTAAGTTTGTGAGATATGCCGATGCAAAGAGACAGAGTTAAATTGCGTCAAGACAGCGATGCGAGGGATATTCGAATTAATGCAGTTGCTGATGGTAATATCAATCAGGCGATACTTCCCTGCGATTGGAACAGCCGGTTTAGAACGCTCGACGGTTAGTGGATAGAGCCGTTTGCCCTGTCCGCCTCCTAAAATAACAGCTAAAATATCGCTCGTCTTAGGCATAATGAACTTCCTTTCATTGGTTGCGACTCTTCTGGCAGTCTGATATGGGATTTATCAAACTGCTAAAACAGGCAGTTGGGTGAGATTACCTGTTTGCCCTAATTTTACCCGTAAATTCCTCAACTGTGCGTAACAATTCCTCAGCGGAGCGCCGATTGCTCTCGCTTGGTGCCCCAAGCATCGCTGCTAACTCATTCACACGCGCTGTGCCTTGCAGCTCCTCCACCTGAGTAGTTGTGCGGCCGGCGTGCTCCTGCTTAGAGACGCGCAGGTGCTGATCGCCAAACGCGGCTAACTGCGGCAAGTGCGTGACGCACATCACCTGGTGTTCGCGTGCCAGCTGCCAAAGCATTTCTCCCACGGTCAAGCCAACCCGACCGCCAATGCCTTGGTCAATCTCGTCGAAAATCAAGGTGGGGATTTGGTCAGCCTCGGCTAAAACGCTCTTAAGCGCGAGCATCAAACGCGAGGTTTCGCCCCCCGAGGCAATTTTAACCAACGGCTTAAAACCCTCACCCACATTGGTCTCGATCAGAAACTCCACCTTATCAATGCCATTAGCATCAAAGGCTTGGGCTTGCCCATTCACTACCAGCCCGTCCGGGTCTGGCAGTTGCTGCATCGCAACTTGAAAATGTGCTTTGGTCATCCGCAGTTTATCCAACTGCTGCTCGATCCCCGCGGTAAGCTTTCGCACTGCTTCAGCCCGCTCGGCTGAAAGCTGTGCAGCTTTGACTGCCAGCTCTTGCTTTATCTGGGCTATTTTTTGCTCCACTTGCGCTATCTGCTCGTCTATATTCTCGACTTTCGTCAACTCTATCTTAGATTTATCCAGATAGGCTTGTATGCTCTCCAAGCTGCCACCATATTTGCGCTTGAGGAAAGCGAGCGTGTTCAGGCGCTCCTCGATTTGATCTAAGCGTTGGGGGTTAAACTCGATAGATTCTAAATAGTTACGCAACTCAAAAGCAATATCCGCGAGTGTATTCAGCGCCGATTCTGCCCGTTCGTTGAAGCTTGCCATTTGTGGGTCGATGCGGCTGAGATCCGCTAAGCTCTGCACCACCTGCCCGAGCAAATCCGTCACCGGCAATGAGTCTGTTCCGCCTTCATCCAGCAGGGTAAGGGCTTGCCGACCGAGCTCGTAGAGTGTCTCGGCATTGGCTAAGCGCGTGCGTTCCTGGCGCAGCTCTTCTTCTTCGCCAGCCTTCAAGCGGGCTGATTCAATCTCTTGAATCTGGTAAGTGAGCATATCCGTGCGCTCTCGGGCAAATTGCTGGGTCTTTTGCAGGTCCTCGAGCTCTGCTTGTAGCGCACGCCACTGGCGGTACCCCGCACGGTATTGAGCCAAAAGGGCGTCATGGTGCGCAAAGCGGTCCAGCAGCTCGAGGTGGTGCTGCACACGCAGCAACGAGAGGTGCTCGGATTGACCATGAATATCGGTTAAATATGCGCCAACTTCTGCCTGCAAAGAAAGGTTTACGCTGCGTCCGTTGATGCGAGCTACATTCCGACCAGCAGCGCGTATCTCCCGAGCAAGGGTAAGCTGCCCGCTTTCAAATAGACCTTCTGCCTCCAAAATGGGTTTAAGGGCTGCCTGGGTAGGTTCATCTAACAAAAAAGTGGCTTCGATGATGGCTTTGTCACTTTCGCGGCGGATATCGTTTGCGTCTACTCTCCCACCTAAAACAGCGCTCAATGCATCCAATATGATGGATTTGCCTGCGCCTGTTTCGCCGGTGAATACGGTCAACCCAGGCTTGAACTGAAGTTGAAGGTCTTCGATGATGGCAAAGTCTTGGATGCGCAATTCAGAGAGCATAGCACCTCAACCGAGCTTGATGCCGGTAAGCTGATAGTATGCGGTAGATACCGCCAAAGCGCTATAAAGCACCTGCCAGACTAAGGGCAGCAAGCCGGGCAAGGCAAACAAGTTTCCACCGAGAGAGATGAGAGGCAGGATGCCCATAACAACAAAGGGTAAGCAGCCCACGATGCTGCCCCACAGCACAGCCTTATTTAGCGCTTTGCTGCGGCGTTTGCCCACGGCTAAGCGCACGGCATTGGCGATGAGCATACCTACACCAGGTCCCACAAGGAGCACCAAAAAGCTTAACCGCCGTGCCAACCAGCTGCCGGCATAAGCTATAAGGGCTGAGATCAGAAAACCAATGACCACATCCAGCCCCTTGGTCGTGTCGTAGGTCTTTTGCAGCTCGCGCACACAATCCTTGCAGCGGTAACCGGTAGGGGTAAGCACTGCTTCCTCCGGTGTAATAGGTTTATTACAGCGATTGCAGCGCAGCGTGATATCGTCTGATGATTGTTCAGAGGTTAAGTTATTATTGGTGTTTAGTTCAGTCATAGTTATTTTGTTTCAAAATTGGATTGTTTTGCATCATCGCAGCCAGCCTATTGTAAAAATAGTTTGGCTCTCCAAAGCGGACCATCCGTAAGGAGTTTGGGTTAGCTTTGATCCGTACCTCATCCTCGGCCTTGAGGGTGACTGGGCTCATGCCATCCACGCTCAAGATGGCTTCGTGGTCGCATTGGGCGTGCAAGCATACCTCGGCGCCTTCAGCCAGCACGACGGCGCGCTCAAGCGAAAGATGCGGCGCAATGGGTAATACGAGCATATTGCGCAGTTCGGGCGGCAGGATGGGTCCGCCTACAGCTAAGGCGTAGGCCGTCGAGCCGGTAGCAGTAGCGATAATCAAGCCATCCGCCATGTAAGAGGTCATGTAGCCTTCGTTGAGGTCCACGCGGATTTCAATCGGGCGCACAATGCGGCCGCGGGCGACCACGACTTCGTTGATTACGTCCCAACAGCTTGTGATCGCGCCCTGTTGCACCAGCTCAGCGTAGAGCGCCATGCGTCTTTCCACATGATAGTGACCGGCCAGCAAGCGCGCCAGACCTTCCTGCCAGGTCGCATCGGTCAGCTCAGAGAGGAAGCCCAACCGGCCGGCTTGGATTCCCAGCAACGGCAGCCCCTGCAGGACGCACAGGTGCCCCACGCGCAAGAGCGTGCCATCTCCGCCCACCGTCAGCACCATATCCCAACCGCGAAGATCCGGTTTTTGGCCGGAATGTTCCCGATGGAGAGGAAATACGCGGTGCTCGATCCCTTTTTGGGTGAGGAAGTTGCCGATTTCCTCTGCTAAAGAGAGCGCTTTGGGCAAATCGGCATTTGGGATCACAAGGATGTGCTGGGGAGCAGTTAGATCAGCTATCATGCCTGTATTATAGCCTTATCTTTCTTGCAAGAGGACCAAGAGTTGTAAGAGATATTGATACTGGTTTCTATGTATATGCAAACATAAGTGCAATTAATCTTGCGGGTAAACCCCTCTGTTTATGATATGCTTTAACTTCGAACATGACCAAGCTGCAAAACCCGCTTACTCCAAAAGTTCAACTGCAGCGCCTCACTTCCCAGCGCTGGGTAATGGCTGTTTTAGCATTGCTTTTCGGGTTGGTGCTCTGGCAGCTGCTGTGGATGTTACTGAAGCTGCCGGCTTTTATCCTGCCCAGCCCAGCCATGGTCTGGCAGAAATTCCTGGTGAGCCTTAGCAGCGGCTTGCTCTGGCGGCATTTCTCCTTCACCTTGCTCGAAGTGCTGCTGGGCTTGTTGATTGGCAGCTCGCTCGCCGCGCTCTTGGGTTATTTCCTTTCCAAATCTGCTTGGCTGGAAAATTTTGTCTCCCCATACTTGGTTGCCAGCCAGTCGGTACCGGTAGTCGCTATCGCGCCGCTGCTGGTGATCTGGTTTGGGCCTGGCATATTCTCCAAGGTACTGATTTGCTCCCTCACGGTTTTCTTCCCTGTGTTGATCAACACCCTGGTGGGTTTGCGGGAGGTGCCGCAAGACCTGCGCGAGCTGATGCGCTCGCTGAGGGCAACACCGGCGCAAACCTTGCGTTACCTGGAGCTGCCTGCCAGCCTGCCCGTCTTCCTCGGCGGCCTCAGGGTGGGAGCCACGCTCTCGGTGATCGGCGCTATCGTGGGAGAATTAGTCGGTTCGGACCGCGGCTTAGGCTTTCTGATTAACGTTGGGCGCGGGCAATATGATACCGCGCTGGTGTTTGTGGCTGTCATCACACTCATGGCATTGGCAGCGGCGCTGTATGGCTTGATCCTGCTGCTCGAGAGCCGATTACTCGCCTGGCAGACGTGGCGTAAAACAGTGTAGGAGCTTCATTAAGAATGAAACAATATCTATTCCTTTTTATTATTTTGGCGTCTTTAGCGCTTTCATCTTGTCAGGCGAGTAGTGCTCCTGAGTCAGACGCGCAGCTCCGCGAAATTACGCTCAACCTGACCTACATTCCGAATGTGCAGTTTGCTCCCTTCTACGTTGCCATCGAGAAAGGTTACTTTGCTGAGGAAGGGCTGCGGGTCACGCTCAACTATGGCAACGAGGCAGATCTGATCGCACTGGTAGGCTCAGGCAACCAACAATTTATGGTGGCTTCGGGAGAGCAGGTGCTCATGGCGCGCGCACAGGGACTGCCGGTGGTAGCAGTCTTCCCTTGGTATAAGGATTATCCGGTCGGGGTGGTTTCGCTCAAGGAGAAAAATATCCACACGCCGCAGGACTTGAAAGGTAAAGTGATTGGGTTGCCAGGCTTGTATGGCGCTAACTATATTGGCTTTGAAGCCTTAGCGAATTATGCAGGCTTGAGCGACGCCGATTACACCCTCGCGTCGATTGGCTTTACCCAGGTGGAAGCCGTCGTGAGCCAGACGGTAGACGCTGCGGTCATTTACTTGCCTAACGAGCCTTCTCAGTTGCGTGCAATGGGCTACGAGATCAACCTGATTGCCGTCTCCGATTACTTAGATTTGGTCGGGAATGTCCTCGTAACCAACGAAGAGACAATTGCGAACGAGCCGGAGCTGGTGCGCTCTGTGGTGAGGGCTTTTTACCGCGGCGTAAAAGCTGCTGCTGAAAACCCCGAAGAAGCTTATGCGATCTGCGCAAATTTCGTGGAGAACCTGAGCGAGGCGGACCAAGCCGTGCAGCAAGCGGTGCTGGCGGAATCGATCAAGCTGTGGGAAATTGACCCCCAGCCTGGAACGCAGCAGGAGCGCTGGGAAAACATGCAGGAAGTGCTGCTGCAGCTGGGGTTGATGAGCCAGCCCGTGGACTTGCAAGGAGCCTATAGTGATGCCTTCCTCCCCTAAGATAGCACTGGAGGTGCGCGGGCTCTCGATTGCCTTCGTAGAAACGGATGGCAGCTTGGAAGTGCTCGATAACCTCTCCTTTACGGTTGAGGTAAATTCCTTCGTTTGTGTCATTGGTCCTTCGGGCGGCGGCAAGAGCACTTTGCTACGCGCGCTGAGCGGTTTGCTCACCCCATCAGCTGGCGAAATCCGCTTTCCTCACCCCAGCCACATCGGGCCGCAAACTGGCATGGTCTTCCAAAAGCCTAACCTGATGCCCTGGCGCACTCTCTTCGATAACATCAGCCTGCCGCTGGAATTGGCTGGACGGTCCAAGGAGGAAATTCAGCAAGCCACCCAGGAGATGATTGACTTAGTCGGCTTGCATGGTTTTGAAAAGAGTTACCCGCATGAGCTTTCAGGCGGGATGGCGCAACGCGTGGCGATTGCCCGCTCTTTGGTGCAGGACCCAGAGATCTTGCTGCTGGATGAGCCTTTTGGGCAATTGGATGCCCTTACGCGCGAACGCATGGGCGAGGAGCTGCTGCGCATCTGGGGCGAGAGGCGTAAAACCGTGCTGATGGTCACCCATTCCATCTCAGAGGCAATCTATTTGGCTGACCGCGTCTTGGTGATGACGCGCCGTCCGGCACAAATCAGCTTGGACCTGCCGATTACCTTACCCCGCCCGCGGACCGAGGAGATGCGCTATCAACCCGAGTTTGGCAGGCTTGCCCAGTTGGTGCACGAGCAGCTCTCGCAAAACGATGATGCCATGGCGATGCCAACGAAA
>LDZT01000017.1_pt1 | contig 23341 bp, 21 predicted proteins | sample 615521 | NCBI WGS metagenome assembly LDZT01 (sample SAMN03408292, study PRJNA278302) | terrestrial metagenome | isolation source: oil reservoir sample SB1 | place: USA: Alaska, North Slope, Schrader Bluff formation | collected 2011-09
ATATTGGGGCATAGATTTTGAATAGGAGGGAAAATGATTATTTAGTGAATAAATCAAAAGTGAAAAATATGTTTGATAAAAAAGAGATCGAAATTCTTCCACTACCAAGGCGTACCTAATTGGGAAAAATTCTCTAAAAACTATTGAATTATGCCTTAACAATCTCTTAAAACACTATTGACAGAATAATAAAGCTATTATATACTAGGCTTTGAAAGGAGTAGGATGTTGGACAACCAACAAAACAATCAGATTTTTCAAAAGATAAATTACCCATCCATCACAGATGAGGTTATTGATCAGATATTGAACGCAATTCGTGAGAATGTTTTTTCTCCTGGAGAAAAGCTGCCCAGTGAACCAGCATTGGCTGATCAACTGGGTGTGAGTAGAAATACATTGAGAGAAGCGCTCAATTCGCTGAGTGAACAGGGGTTCATTTATCGTCAAAGAGGCGTGGGTACTTTTATCACACCGCAGTCTGAAGTAATGTTAAATACAAACCTGACCAATATGGTTGGCACCTCAAGCATGATCTCCAGTCAGAAAAAATCACCTGGGCAAACAAGTTTTCGTTTCAACTTTGAAGTCCCATCTAAACTGGTTGCCGAAAATTTAAAAATAAGCCAGACAGCAGAAGTGATGCATGTCTCTCGTGTTCGTACAGCTGATGGTATTCCTGTGATTAATTCTGATGAGTATTATCCTGCAAACATTCCAGGCCTGGATTACGATCTTTCACCATATGCAAAATTGGATAATTGGTCAATTTATGACTATTTCTTAACTGCCAATTTTAAATTTAATTCGGCTCTTACAAACATCCACGCCGTATCAGCAGACAATGACTTAGCAAAAAAACTAAAGATTGATATTGGAACGCCTTTGATTTGTTTAGAGCAAACGCATTTTTGTAATTCTTATTCCAAGCCATTGTTATTTTGTGCGAATTATCACAACGATAAGATGATGAATATTTTATTGGTTAGATCAATGTAAGAATAAAAATTTCATTACTGCCTTTTGAAAGGAGGTGAAGTTCATCGGATCATAGCTTTACGAGTTTGTCTACCATTTTATTAATCAATATAGGAGAAAAAATGAAAAAACTATTGTCATATGGAATTCTTGCAATTCTGGTTCTTTCCATGATTGCAGGATGTGCACCACAAGCTGAAGAGCCAGAAACAGACGGGGAAGAACCTGAAGTTGTAGAGGAAGAAAAACCAGGTATCGCGTTGTTAATTTCTGCGGCTGGCACGCTGGATGACCGTGCTTTCAACCAGGCATGCTGGGAAGGCGTCAAAAATTTTGCTGCTGATTACGACCTGCCCTACGATTATTATCAACCAGTTGAAGATACTGTTGAAGCTCAGGTCACCATTGCAGATACTGCTATCAAAGCAGGCGCTGAATTCATCATCATCAACAGCGATCAGTTCAAAGCTGCCGCCTATCAAATGATGAATGATCATCCGGACGTCACCTTCATCATCTTCGATACAGTACCGATCGACGAAGATGGAAACCAGGTGCTCAACGATAATATCCTTGCCATCCAATTTAAAGAACATGAAGCAACTTTTATTGCCGGTTATGCTGCAGTTGTTGAAGGCTATCGAAAATTAGGCTTCATGGGCGGCATGCCTGTTCCCGCTGTTGTTCGTTTTGGTTATGGTTTCGTGGCTGGCGCTGATGCAGCAGCCGTTGACCTCGGCTTGACCGACGTCGAAATGATGTACAACTACTCCGGTGATTTCAAACCCACCCCTGAGAACCAGGCTCGTGCAGCTTCATGGTTCCAGAGTGGAACAGAGATCATCCATGTTGCAGCAGGCCCAATGGGTGCATCTGTCTTTGCTGCAGCTGAACAAAATGATGGTGTTGTGATCGGTGTTGATTCGGACCAGGTCAATGAATCAGAAACCATAATCACTTCAGCGATTAAAGATCTTGCCAATGTTACCTACAATTCATTGAAGGCCTGGCAAGATGGCACCTTTGAAGGTGGAAAGATCGTTGTTTATGGTGCTGCTGAAGGAGGCGTTGGCTTACCCTGGGAATCAACCAAGTTTGAGAACTTCACTAAAGAGGACTATGATGCACTTTTAGAGAGGATTTCTAATGATGTTGATGGTATTGCATCAAGCATTCCAACCGATGAGGATTATGAAGATCCAACCCAGATTCCTCTGCAGGCAATTACATTAACTTACGTTCAATAAAGTACAAAAACCCCTCGTTTGTACTGATCAGGATTGGACAAGTAGATCGCAGGTGCTGGGCTTAGATTTCTTTGCTCAGCACCTGCTATGAAGAATAAAAGGTGAATTGTGGAAGATTATATTCTCGAAATGCAAAATATCACCAAGCTGTTCCCAGGTATTATTGCGAATGACAATATTAATTTTAATCTTAAAAAGGGTGAAATCCATGCATTACTTGGTGAGAATGGTGCTGGCAAATCCACATTGATGAATGTGTTGTTTGGCCTTTATGAGCCAGATGGCGGAAAAATTTTTGTACGGGGAAAAGAAGAAAAAATTAACAACCCTCAGGATGCTGAACGTCTTGGGATTGGCATGGTTCACCAGCACTTTAAGTTGGTAGAAGTTTTCACTGCTTTAGAAAATATTATTTTAGGCGTTGAAACGACAAATGGGGGCGTATTGCAGATGGATAAAGCCCGAAATGAGGTCGAAGCACTTAGCCAGCAATATGGCCTATCTGTAGATTTGGATCTAAAGATTGATGATATGCAGGTGGGCATGCAGCAAAGAGTAGAAATTTTGAAAATGCTGTATCGGGAAAGTGATATCCTCGTTTTTGACGAACCTACAGCGGTTCTGACTCCCCAGGAAGTCGATGAGTTGATGAAGATCATTGAAGATCTTGCCGCTGAAGGGAAATCCATCATATTTATTTCCCATAAGCTTAAAGAAATTCAAAGGGTAGGTGATCGTTGCACTATTTTACGAAAGGGGCAGCGGATTGCCACGGTGGATGTTGCTGATGTCACCGATGAGCAGCTTTCAGAGATGATGGTGGGTCGAAAAGTAATGCTGCAGGTTGAAAAGTCTGACCCAATAATTGGTGATGTCTGCTTAAAAGTGAATGACTTGGTTGTAAAAGCACCGGGCAACAGCAAATACAATAAAGTTCATCATGTTTCATTAGATGTGCATAAAGGTGAGATTGTTGCAGTAGCTGGTGTTGAAAACAATGGTCAATCAGAATTGGTCATGGCAATTACTGGTTTATTGCCCGTAACTTCTGGAAGAATTTTTATCAATGATAAAGACATCACGGATTGGTCAATCCGCGATAGGAATATTGAGCTGGTTTCACATATTCCCGCTGATCGGCAAAAACATGGTTTAATTCTTGATTTTGATCTGTCGAATAATTTTATTTTACAAACATATTTCATGGATCAATACAGTAAAAATGGGTTCTTAAATTATTCGAATATCAGAGCACATGCGGAAGCACTCATCGACAGGTTCGATATCCGATCTGCCAAAGGGCCGGACACAATAGTGAGAAGTATGTCTGGTGGAAATCAGCAAAAAGCAATCCTTGCCAGGGAAATGGATAGAAAACACGATCTATTGATTGCTGTTCAACCAACCCGCGGCTTGGACGTGGGTGCAATTGAATACATTCACGAACAACTTATCAAGGAACGGGATTCTGGCAAAGCAATATTGTTGATCTCGTTAGAATTGGATGAAGTGATGAATGTAAGCGACAGAATTCTTGTCATGTTTGAAGGGAAGATCGTTGCTAATGTAAAGCCCGATGAAGTGTCTGAGAGAGACTTAGGTCTGTACATGTCAGGTTCAAAGCGTGGTGTATAAAATGAAAAAATTACTTAACAAATTATTAGTCAACAACGCTTTCAATAGTATTTTGTCATCACTGATACCTATTTTAATGGGTTTGCTTGTTGGTTTTATAGTGATGTACATTTTTAATCCGGAAGGTGCGTGGCCAGGATTCTTAACCATGCTTCAGGGTGGTCTTACAGACCAGGCTCGTGGCATTGGTCAGGTGCTTTACTACACAACAACTTACATATTAGTAGGGCTTTCTGTTGGATTTTCTTTCCAAAACGGTCTTTTTAATATTGGTGTGATCGGTCAATTCACAATAGCAGCATACGTCGCGATCATCATTGGTGCAAAGGTGACCAATTTGCCAGGATCCGTTCATTGGCTTGTCGCAATGCTTGGCGCCGGGGTCGCTGGCGCAATCTGGGCTGCTTTCCCGGGTTTGTTAAAAGCATTCTTCAATGTGAGCGAGATTATCACAACCATCATGATGAATTATATTTCCATGTATTTGGTTAATTATTTGGTCTATACAACGCATTATGATAAATCTATTGTTGCCTCTGCTTATATTGAAAAAACAGCGTTGATGCCAAAGGTCGGTTTAGATAAAATTTTCCCTGGTTCATCCATAAACTCAGGTTTATTTATTGCCATTTTTGTCGCTATAGTAATGTATATCATCTTATATAAGACAACTTTCGGCTATAGTCTGCGATCTTGTGGATTGAACAGAGATGCCAGTCAATATGCAGGCATCAATGAAAAGAGAAATATATTTCTCGTTATGATCATTGCCGGTTTTATTGCGGGTTTGGCTGGTGGGATCAATTATCAATCTTCAATTACTAAGGTTTATAAAATTTCAGAAACCTTTATTAATGAACCGGGCTACAGCATACCTGTTGCCCTTCTTGGGCATTCACATCCGCTTGGGATCATCTTTTCGAGCTTTTTTATAGCTCATATTACAGTAGGGGGTTCATTAAGCCAGGGTTATGGGTTCCCGGTCGAAACGGTGGGTATTATCACAGCCGTCATCATCTATTTCAGCGCATTTTCTCTGGTTTTCAAGAATATGCTGATCAAGTATTTCACTCGGAGAAGATATCGGGGATCTGAAAGCATGAACGACACTGCGTCCGAATTAGATTTGGAGCTTGGTGCAGGTGTTACTGATCCGGACGTAATTGCTGATACATCAACAAAACATTAATAGGAGTACACATGGAAACATTAATCTTCTTTTTACGTCAAATGTTGAATTTTTCAATCCCATTATTAATTGTTGCCATTGGGAGTATGTATTCCTCAAGGAGCGGTGTGACAAATATTGGTCTTGACGGCATTATGATCATGGGCGCATTCACCAGTTTTATGTTTATTCGCTTTACTGAAGGGACAATGCCGCCCCAATTGCAGATCATAATTGCGATCATTATTTCAATAGCGACCGGTTTAATATTTTCCTTGCTTCACGCGTTTGCATCTATCAACCTTAATGCGGACCAGATCATATCAGGTCAAGCCTTAAACATGTTTGCGCCTGCATTTTCTGTTTTTGTTGCCCGTATTATTTTAGGTGATTCAATCATTTCTTTTAGAAACCTCTTCATCATTGAAGAAATCCCATTACTTTCTAAAATACCATTTATTGGTGATATTTTATTCCGAGATGTATATCTGACAACATACCTGGGCTTCATTGTATTAATAGTTGCTAATTTTGTGCTTTATCGAACCCGGTTCGGCTTACGTTTGCGTGCATGTGGAGAACATCCCCAGGCGCCAGATTCAGTAGGCATTAATGTTCGAAAATTCCGTTATTTTGGCGTCATGATATCCGGAGCCCTGGGTGGTTTGGGCGGTCTTGTTTTTGTACTGCCCAACAGTACGAACTTCAATGGGCAGGTATCTGGTTACGGCTTTTTAGCCCTGGCTGTGATGATCTTTGGACAGTGGAGTCCGATGAAGATATTTCTTGCCTCTATGTTTTTTGGGTCACTGAAGACAATGTCAGCGATTTATTCTGGTATTCCTTTTTTCAATACCCTGGGAATTCCCAGTGAATTTTATAAATTGATGCCTTACTTGATCACGATGATCGTGCTGGCATTTGGTCCTAAGGGCTTAACTGGACCAAGGGCAGAAGGAAAACCCTTCCAAAAGGGTATGTCATAAGAGAGTTGAGATTTTAATAATATGACTGAAAACTATGAAATTGTCGTCATAGGACAGCTTACCCTGGATGATGTGGTTTTGTTTGATCAGCCTGCGCTGCTTGATTCTCCGGGTGGCTCAGGTTTGTATGCGTTGGCTGGCGTCTGTTTTTGGGAGACAGGGCCTTTAGGCTTTGTCACAAGACAGGGTAATGATTATGATCTTAAACCTGTATTTGAAAAAATTGAAAACGAAATAGACCTCAAAGGTGTCAACAAGCTTGACGCGCCGAGTATTCACATTTGGAACCTTTTTGACCGAAAAGGAAACCGGTATTTTATCAAGCAGCGGTGGGGATCTGATGATGATATTATGGGTGTTTTACCGGAAGATATTCCCAATGATTACTTCAATGCTGATGCATTTATGGTTGCCGCTTATCCAGTAGAATGGCAATCAAAGGTCGTCCGTGCATTACCCACTGAAGCAACAATTTTGGTGGACCCTCATTTTCAGGGTGTCTATCCAAAATTTCATGAGATTTGGGAAGAATTACTTGAAAAAATCAATATCTTTTTGCCGAGCGAAGAAGAACTGCTGCGGTTTTTTAACATCTCAGCTGAAAGTGATATCAGCAGTTATATTCCTTACCTTAAAGATATTTCAAAAAAAGGTCCTGAGGTCGTTGGTGTGAAATTGGGGGAGCGCGGTGTCCTGGTTTTTGACAAAAATGCACAGACAGCATGGCATGTGCCAGCGTATGTTGAGGGTGCACTTGTCGATGTGACGGGATGCGGCGATGTATTTTGTGGAGGGTTTTTAGCAAGTTATGTGCGCAACAGAGATAGCTTTGTCTCTGCAATCCTTGGCATTGTCTCATCATCACTCAATTTGGAGGATTATGGCGTAATTCATAATTTTTCTACCAAACATGAAACGGCAAAACAACGTTTCAATGCGCTATATTCAAGTTTAGATCGAAACAAACAAAAGGTTTTTTAAACATAAAAGGAAATAGTAATGGCAAAATCAATGGAAATTATGGCTGAAGAGATATCAGCCCAGTCGAAAGTATTCGAATTATGCGGTCCAGATATTATTGAACAGGTCAACGACATCTTTTCTAAAACAGATCTCGCATCAAAGATTAATCGAGTCTATATTACGGGTTGTGGTGATTCTTATCTTGCCGGGTTGGCATGTCGGGACTTATTTGTTAAGTATGCAAAAATCCACGTTGAGGTTTACCAGGCAATTGAGTTTTCTCGTTACGTTTGTCCTAACGAGGTTGATGACAAGGCAGTTGTGCTTTCAATTTCATCATCCGGTCGGGTGGCACGGACGATCGAATGCGCATTAAGAGCAAAAGAAAAGAATGCGGTTTCCATTGGTGTCACAAGAGATCCAGAAAGCAGACTTGCTAAGACAGCAATTGAAAAAATCGTTGTTCAAATACCCGATGTGGTAGGCGTTGCACCAGGCACGCAGTCTTATATTGCATCCCAATTAGCCATTATCAGCCTTGCTATTGCACTTGGCAAGGAACGTGGCGTCCTTGCACAAGAAGAAGCAGATCAGATCTTCGGTTACATAGCCAAAATGGGGTCTGCCATGAAGCAGACTGTTGAAGCAAATTTTGATTTGATTAAGAAATACGTTCAAGCTTACACCGAAGAAGAAAATCCCAATCGCATCAAGATTTTCCATATTTTAGGAAGTGGGCCAAATTGGGGTACTGCACAATTTGGGTCAATGAAGTTGTTAGAAGCATCAGGATTTGACTCCGTTCCCCAGGGGATTGAGGAGTGGGCGCACACACAATATTTCACAACGAAACCCGGTACCCATGTCATTGTTCTGGCACCGAAAGGTGAATCAAGGGATCGAGCATTGGAAGTACTTCAGGCTGTCGGTGTGATGGATGGAAAAAAGATTGTCATTGGCGAAGAATCCGATGATGAATTAGCTCGCTCAGCAGATATTTATTTGCCCATTGTTGGCATGGAAAATATTAAAGAAGAGTTCACACAATTGATTTATCCTATTCCGCTGGAGTTGATTGCCTTGCATATCAGTGATGCTTTAGGAATCACGCCGTTCGAATTCGAGTCAAAGCCCTGGCGTAAAACTGAGAATTTCAGACAAATATTTGAATCTAAAATTGTCCCTTTGAATGAAGAAAGTGCAGACTAATCGTGAATAAAATTTTAAACTACGCAATTACAAAGAAGGTCCGTTACCAAGAAGAACCCAGAGAAGGGCAGCCCGAACAATTATTGACTCCTAATGGTTTGGCTTCTGTGGTCGGTATCCAGGCTTTGCCTGGAACAACGCAAAACACTTTGTCCTTCAAGAAAATTTTGAAGAAAGCCGTCAAAGAAGCAGAAATGCTCTATGCCGCAGGAATCCGGAATATCCTGATTCAAAACGTTAACGATCTACCGATGTACGTTCATGTAGGCACCAATATTGTCTCCTATATGACTGTTATTGGATATGCAATTCGCCAAGCATTGCCTGACGACCTGATTTTAGGCGTCAGTGTACTGCGGGATGATGCAGATGCAATGGTTTCAATTGCTTCAGCAATTGAAGCGGATTATATACGACCAAAAGGGTATGTGGGCGCGGTGGTCGGCGTCGACGGAATCCATGCCGGGATTGTCGACCAGGTGCTGGAGATGCGTTACAAATTAAAGTGCGATGTCCAGATATGGCCTGATGTTCATGATAGAAGCACCAACCCTTTGGGTGATGTTAGCTTGATTGATGCATGTCAGCAAGCGCTCAGCCAGGGTTTGGCAGATGCGCTAATTATTGCAGGGAAAGATTTCAAAGAGTCATTAGCAAAAATTAACCTTGTGAAAGAAAACTTGCCTGATACCTATGTCTTTTTGGGCGGAGGGGCAAATTTTAATAACCTTGAAGAAGTTTACAAAGCGGCTGATGGCGCTTTTGTTGCGTCATGCTTAAAAGATACAGGAAATATGACGGGTGATCTGGATCAGGAAAAATTAAACCGTTTCATGGGACTCTACAATAAGATTCAATAAGCGAAAACGACACGGAGACAATAGCTAAAGGTTATAAATATGAGTGAAAACATTCCTGCAATGCAGTATTTCAAAAGAGAAAAGAGTGAGAACCTGACTCATGATGATTTGCGTTCTTATGTAAATGAAATTAAAAATGTTTGTGACTATTTCCCAGATGAAATAGAGAAATTTAAATCGGTTATCGATAAAAAGTATGACAAACTCTATGCCGTTGGAATTGGCGATTCTTTGTATTCCGCTGAGTCGATTAAGCTTGGCTTTTGGGAAGATACCGGTATTCAGATGGAGGTATTGGAATCACAGGAATTTAATAATTATTACATTGACTACATGCCTGAAAATTCCCTTGTCTTTATATGTTCAGGCGGCGGGTCGGCAGCTCGAACAGTGGAATCCAGCTTTCTTGCACAAAGCAGGGGAGCGACTGTCGTTGCTGTGACACTATCACCAGAGAGCCGGCTGACAGCATCCACTGAAAATGTTCTCTGCTTTTCAACGCAAAAAGAGGCGTTCATCGATGGAAGCCGAAACTACATTAGTTTAGCGCTGCTGTTGAAATTGATTGGCATAAAGATTGGTATTTGGAATGGCAACATCCCCCTGGATAAAGCGCAAGAAAAGGTTGATCGCATTCTGAAAACGATGGAAATTGGTTTTCAAACTGTTATCTCGAATGAAGATGTTTTGAAAGAGATGATGTTCAATGCAAAACATCAAACAAAGTTTTATTTCCTGGGCGCAGGACCTTGTTTGACACACACGGAGTACGGCGCTGCAAAGTTCATGGAAGAGGCTGCGGCTGATGGGATTTGCCAGCAGTTAGAAGAATATGGTCATGAACAATATTGGGTTCATAACCGACGGTCTGATGGCGATACCATTTTTAGCATCTGTCCTGCAGGAAAAAGCGTGCAGCGCTGTGCTGAAAATTTGGATGAACAGAACTTCCTGAATTTGAATACCGTTTTATTGACGACAAGTCCAGTCCCTGATGTTCTCGTTGAAAAAGCAAAATACACAATTGCAACAACCGAATTTGTTGAGGAGACAGATTATTGGATGGTTGCAGGGAATATTTTTGCTCGATTGGCTGATTTTTACACCGCTTATATTGGTTATTCAGAGAAGCGATTTCAAACTGAGGACCAGTTCGTCGAACATTATAAAACAATTCACTACAGCAGGTTTTTACCAGAAGTCGCTGAATTTGACATCCCTTATCCGGATGACAGGACCATAGCTGAACGTGGTGCATATGGGCTTAAGTTCAATCCATCTGAAGATGAACAATAATCGGATATTTGATTTTTGTGTGACTCATTCTTAAGTGAATAAAAAGCAGGAACTGATGACCTCAAAGGATTCCAGGATTTTGACCATTGGAAACTTAACCGTTGATGATGTGGTTATGTTGGATTCCATGGAAATTTTCCCGGATACAATCGGCGGCGATGCATTGTATTCGGCTGTAGGAATAAGGATATGGGATGGTTCTCCCAAGATCGCAGCAAGGATTGGGAGAAATTTCCCAAAAACAGCTGTTGATCAATTTGAAAGCTTTGGCATCGATTCATATTTAGTAAATGTTGAAAATAACGACATCCATGAGTGGGCGTTGTATGAGCGCGGCGGCGGACGGCAATTTATCAACCAGCTCTCATCAGGGAATTATTACCAGATGTCAATTACGGCTGAAGAATTACCGGATGAAATTCTGACATCGGATGCGGTCCATGTTGCAGCGATGCCTACAGATATCCAATTTCATATCTTGAAGAAATTAAACGGATTAAGAAAAGAAAACACGATCATTTCCTGGGATCCGCATCTTTTGTATTTAAGACAGCCAGAGATGAACAAAATGGCTCATCAAATGCTGGCTTTTGTTGATTTGTTCTTGCCGAGTCAAGAAGAAGTTTATGCAATGGAAAATGGGGATGCGGATCTCATGCAAGCGGCTGAAAAATATGCCTCTTTTGGTCCGGAAGTGGTTGCAATAAAAATGAATACTAAAGGATCGCTGGTTTACACGAAATCTAACGGGAATTTTTACCATATACCAATTTATCAGAGTAAAACCTTTGATCCGACCGGGGCAGGAGATTCTTATTGTGGGGGCTTCTTGAGCGCTTATATTAAGAACGGCGATGCAGCCCTTTCAGCATGTTATGGAACCATTGCGGCTTCTTATGTTGTTGAAAGTATTGGCGCATTAAATGCCTTGTTGATTGATCATTACGACAAAGAGCAAAGACTCTTGTCGGTTAAGAAAAAAATTGAAAAGAGGAATTAAAATGGATTACGGAAATATTGATTTGAAATGGCAAAACATGCTCAAAGGGATCAAAGCCCAGGCTGATTTTGTTCGATACAGTCCCCCAAAAATTTACCAATCAATTAAAGAAAAAGTTCAATTAGAAAGACTGCCAGAGCGAATCTTTCTAAGCGGTTGTGGGGATTCATGGTACTGCGGTATGGCGACTCGCTTTGCTTTTGAAGCATGGACGGGAATACCAACTGAAGGTATCCAGGCACTGGAGTTTTCACGTTATCTGGTGAATTATGCGCCAGAAAATAGTTTACTATTGGCAGTTTCAAACTCTGGGAGGGTTTCCAGGACCCTGGAGAGCGTTGTTCAAGCCAAGAAGCGAGGTATGTATACCATCGCGGCGACAACAAATTTTGAGGAAGGGATTTCACAGGAAGCCGATTGTGTGATTGAATTGGGATATTCAGAGATGAGTTTTGCCCCCGGTACCAGCAGTTATATGGCTTCCTTGATTGTGCAATATTGTTTGGCAATTTACCTGGCAGAGTTTGCGGGGAAGTTTGATGAGGAGCAGGTTCAGGCAAAATTAGCTGAAATTTCTGCATTGGGAGATCCAATTGAACAATCAATTGAGGAAAATTTACCGATATTGGAAGCATTAGCAAAGGAAACCAAACTCTCTGACAAGGTTATTTTTATTGGCGGCGGTCCGAACTATGGAACAGCTTTCTTCTCAATGGCGAAAATGATCGAGTCAACTCGCACCGGGGCTGTAGGCCAGGAATTAGAAGAATGGGCTCACGAACAATACTTTATTACTGACGAAAATACTTTGACATTTGTGATTTCTCCTCCCGGCGCAAGCACAAACCGCGCACGCGAGCAAATGTATGCCATTAATGAAATGGGCTCGAAATGTGTGGCAATTTGCTCGATTGATGATCAGGAGACAGGCGGTGATGCAGATATTGTTGCACCAATCATAGGAGAATTTGATGAACTACTTTCGCCCATTGTTTATTGTGTTCCGGGCGAAATATTTGCTTTTCATGTAGCCGTCGAGAATGATCTGAAGATGCTCGGCTTTGACAATCCTAAAGTTAAAGAAGTGAATTTTAAGCAGATTTTTGGCAGTCAAGTAGAGCGATAGTAAAAGAATGGGAGAGATGATGCGATTAGAACATGATGTTGCAGTTGTTACCGGGGCGTCTTCGGGAATAGGGCGAGCGGTTGCACTGACCTTTGCACAAGAAGGTGCGAAGGTGGCTTGCCTTGACCTGCAGCTTAAATCAAGATGCGAGGATGAAACACCTGATACTGTCCAGTTGATAAAGGACAGGGGTGGGGAAGCCATTTTTATTAAAACCGATGTTTCAAAAAGCACAGAAGTGAAAGCTGCTGTTCAGGCAACAATAGAGAAATTTGAGAAAGTTAACATCCTGGTCAATTGCGCAGGTATTTTCGTCCGCAATGAGATCGTTGATATCAGCGATGAGGAATGGGCGCATGTGCTTGGGATCAATCTGACAGGCTATTTCAACACCTGCCGCGAAGTGCTGCCAATGATGAAGGAACTAGGGGAAGGTCGAATTGTGAACATCTCTTCAATTCATGGTATTCGCGGCACAAGCACAGCAGCCACTTATTGTGCAAGTAAGGGCGGCGTTGAGAATCTTACAAAGCAGCTGGCTGCAGAATATGCACCGCTAAATATTCGTGTCAACGCAGTCACACCCGGAACAATCCAAACCGCGATGTGTCAAAAGTTTTTGGATACACCTCATTTACGGGCTGAGTATGAGGCTCGAACATTATTACCGCGTTTGGGTGTGCCGCAGGACGTTGCGAATTGTGCCTTATTCCTGGCATCAGAAGAATCGAGTTATGTGGTAGGGCATTCACTGGTCGTCGATGGCGGCTGGACGATTACATAAGAAAAGAGATGAAATGAACAAGAAAGTAAAATCAATGGTTCTCTATGAACCTTACAAGATGGAAATGCGCGAATTTGATTATCCCCAGGTGAATGACGGTGATATGGTCGTGAAAGTTGACCTGGTCAGCATTTGCGGCGGTGATCCAATCGAATTCGAGGGCAGAAATGTTAAAACATATTACCCGCTCATTCTCGGGCACGAAATGGTGGGTACGGTTGATCAAATTGGTGAGACTGCCTCAAAAATTTATGGCGTTGTAGAAGGGGATAAGGTCACAGTTGAGCCTTATATTGTTTGCGGCACATGTGATTATTGTTTGAATAGTAACTACCAGTTATGTGAAAATTCGCGAGCTTATGGCGTTAACATCTCGTCAGACACACCGCCCCATATTTGGGGCGCTTATGGTGAATATATGTATATTGCACCCGGCTCGAAAGTCCATAAGATTGAACCTGGTGTGAAAGATGAAGCAGCAGTTCTATCCTCTGTGCTTGGTAATGGTGTCAGATGGATTCGCACAAAAGGTAAGGTTAAATTTGGTGAGACTGTCATCATTACAGGTGTAGGGGCCCAGGGTCTTGCCACGATCGTAGCTGCAAATGAGGCTAATGCTGGAAAGATCGTTGTTCTTGGTAAAGAAGACCTGGATCTCAAATGGGAATTAGCGAAAGAATACGGTGCTACCCACCTGGTAGATTTAGCCGAAGATGAAAATCCTTTGGAAACTGTACGAGAAATCACCAATGGCAAGATGGGGGATGTTGTTGTCGAGTGTACAGGCGCACCGCATTTGGTTGAGATGGGTTTGGATTTGGTCAAGCCAGCCGGCCGTTACATTTTAGTCAGTACCTGCGGGTTCAATAAAGTGCCCTTGACGACGGATAAGATCGTTTTCAAAGAAATTGAGCTATTAGGCGGCCTGGGCCAATCCTGGGATACAGAACCTGCTGTGAACATCATCAACAGCCAGAAATATCGCATTGATAAGATGGTTACTCAAACATTCCCACTCGAAAAAGCTGATGAGGCGATGCATTTCTTCATGGAGAGCAGAGGTCAAGCGCTGCGAGTGGCAATAAAACCATAAATATTATGACAACGATTCAAAATAAAATTTTAAAACATACTTATAACGATTCGATTGTATTAATGCAGTATTCCCTGGAATTAGAAATGATGCAGGGAATAAAAAAAGCAGCAATCATGATGGGAACGCCATCTGTACTTCAAACACTGCGAGAGTCTGCGCTCCTGGTTGAAGATGAAAAAAACATTTCCTACGATGATATTGTTATTGCGGTTGAAGCTGAAACAAAAGGGGATGCTGACACTGCGATTCAAGAAATCGAGAAAAAATTACTATCTAATGAAGCCGGAAGGGGGTCAACCGATAGCCATTTCGGAGATTTAGAGGCAATCGATGTGATGCTCTGGCGGGAAGTGCCTGAGGATGCAAAGGTTGCCTTAATTTCAGTCCCCGGGCAGTACGCTGCTGCCGAAGCATGGCACGCCTTAAAGCAAAATCGCCATGTGATGTTATTTAGCAACAATGTATCTCTTGAGGATGAGATTGCGCTAAAAAAGACTGCGAAAGATAAGGGCTTATTGGTTATGGGACCGGACTGCGGCACAGCAATCATCAACGGTGTCCCTTTAGGCTTTGCCAATAATGTTAGGCGGGGCGATATTGGCATTGTAGCAGCGGCTGGCAGCGGTTTACAAGCGTTAACCTGCCAGATAGATCGATTGGGTTACGGTATTTCCCATGCTATAGGTACGGGCGGACGCGATCTAAAAGGTGATGTCAAAGGGATCACGACAAAAATGGGCCTGAATCTTTTGGAAGAAGACAGCAATACCAAAGTGATTGCCTTGTTGTCAAAACCGCCTGACCCAATAATTGCAGAAGAAATATTAGATCTTGTCAGAAATTTGAGCAAACCAGTTGTGGTTTGTTTGCTGGGAGGAAAAGCAAGAGAAAGCTTTGATGAGCGGGTCTATTTTGCCACGACAATTGATGAAATGGCTGAGAAAGCAGTCAACTTATCCAGAGGCATCCCGGTTGAAGAAAAGGAATACAAGCAAAAAATTGGGACCAAACCAACGAATTTGACGAAATCTCTGCGAGGCTTTTATTCCGGCGGCACGCTTGCCTATGAAGCTTATCTAATTTTACAGGAGGAATTAGGCGAGGTTTACTCAAATACCCCTCTTAAGTCTGAGTATTTATGCGAATTGAAAGACCTTCAAAAGAACCAGCATATTGTTTTGGATTTAGGTACTGAAGAGTTTACAACCGGGCGCCCACATCCGATGATCGATGGACGGTGGCGATCTGATCTGATCAACAGAACAGCCCAAAACCCGGAAGTTGGTGTTGTCCTATTTGATTTGATACTGGGCTTGGGTGCAGACCCTGACCCGGCATCATCGATTTCTGAAAGTATTTCCTATGCAGTAATGACAGCTGAAAAGGCTGGCAGGACATTGACCTTCATCGCTGCGGTCATTGGTACTGACAAGGATCCCCAGATTTTTGAAACACAAAAAAGAATATTAGAAGATGCAGGGGTTCAGATAGCTGAGAGCAATGCCAAGGCTGCTTTGTTGGCTGTTAGAACCTTAAAGGATTTATCCACATCAAAGGAGAAACATGAAAATTAATCAAGACACATGCATTGCATGTAAAAAATGTATACCCGTTTGCCCAGTTAATGCCATCCTATTTGAAAAATTCGAAAAGATGGTTTTTATAGACGATGAGCAATGTGTTGAATGTGGTGTTTGTTATCGGATCGGCGTATGCCCAGAGGACTCGTTTGTGGAAGAAGAGCTGGTTTGGCCGCGATCAATCCGTGCTGGTTTAAGCAATCCATTATTGGTAGATCCCCGAACGCGAATCCCTGGTCGTGGTACGGAAGAGATGAAAACGAATGATATCACCGGCAGGTTCAAGCCCGGTTATTTGGGAATTGCGGTTGAAATGGGGCGACCGGGAACTGGCGCAAGTTTTGTTGATATTGAAAAAGTCGCACAGGCGATTGCAAAACATGGCGTTGCTTTTTGTCCTGAAAATCCAGTCACGTTTTTGATGACCGATAAAAAGACTGGCAAGATCAATCCCGAGGTAATGAATGAGCGCGTCCTATCCGGGATTATTGAATTTGAACTACCTGTTGAAAAAGCTGATGCTGTATTAAAGGAAATCATTAAAGTTTCCAATGAGATCGATACCGTTTTTAGCCTTGACGTAATCTCATATGTCGGCGAAGAAGAAGCACTGCCTATGCTTGAAATCATGCGTCAAGCCGGGATCAATCCATCGCCTAATGGCAAGAATAACATGGGCTTGGGTAGACCAGAGTACGCTTTTTAATTAATTTTTAGAAGAAGAAGGAACCAATTATGACACATACACTGCATCGATTAGGAAACACTGAAAATCTCAGTGATGATTATGTTGTTTTTGCAATGTCGGCAAAGGGATTTAACGAGGAAGGTTCTGCCGCCCCCATGCTGAAATTTCTAGAGATTTGTTTGGAATTTGACCCCATTAATATGGGTGATATGAAAACAGGAAATATTCTTAAAACTAGCAAACAAGAAATTTACGATAACATCCAGGATGTGAGCATTGTTCATGCTGTTTATAAAGACGAAGCAACGGTTGCTGCATTATTGAATAAGGTCAAAGAAGCAGATTTGGGTATTTCAGTTGTTGTGAGCGGTTTACTCAATAAGGTCAAAGAAATGGGCGAATCAACAGGATTAAAGCAGCATACGGTTAATTGCTCCGGTGGCATCTGGGGAGATATGGATAAGCTCCCATCGCAAGAAGTCCTGCAGGTGACAACCATGTGCGGACATGGAATGGTTGCATCGAACCTGGTTGATTATTACGCCACACGGGTTCGCAAAGGAAGGATTACGGCTGAAGAGGCTGCAAAGAAATTGGGTGAACCCTGTGTTTGCGGTGTGTTCAATACTGAGCGTGCTGCAAAATTACTGCAGGCGATGGCAGATCATTGCTCTGATAGACATATGATGCAAGCAGGGCTGACAATGACGGCAGAAGATTTGTAAATTAATAAAATGGATATTCTACGTTCAGATTTTAAAGTTTTAAATATCGGTCTCGAGAAATTCTCAAAGGATTTACATGAGAATGGATATGATGTGGTGGACAAGAAATGGAAACCTGTTTTTGGCGGGGACCCATCATTGTCACACATGATATCCAGACTGGCTGATGATAACGATGGCTTAGGATTGAAAATTAAAAATGCCAATCAAGAAGCTTTTACGAGGATGGTTGAATCAAAAACGATTTTGAAGGAAATCAAACCTGCCTATCAAGTACTTAAAAATATGACCTCAAGAACAGTGCTTCATGCGGGGCCGCCGATTGAATGGGAACGAATGTGCGGCGCAATGAAGGGGGCAGTTATTGGCGGTTTGATCTACGAGAAGCTTGCATCAAACCACGAGGAAGCTGAAACCTTGGCGGGGAGCGGAGAGATTGAATTTGCCCCCTGTCATTCACGAGATGCAGTTGGCCCTATGGCGGGTGTTTTGACCGCCCATATGCCCGTGATGCACGTCGAGGATGAAGAGCACGGTACCGCTGGTTTTGCATCGTTGAATGAGGGTTGGGGACGCACCTTACGGTTTGGTGCAAATGATGCGGATGTGATTGATCGCCTCGATTGGATGCAAGACGTGTTGGGACCTGTTCTCAACCTGGCAATTTCCGAACACGGCGGCATCAATGTAAAGAATTTGATTTCAAGAGCTTTGCATATGGGCGATGAATGTCACAACAGGGATATTGCTGCCACTGCGTTGTTCTATAAGGAAATTACACCTGCGATTTTTAAAGTTTGTAAAGATGATGAAAAACGCAGTTCAATTCTTGATTTTCTATCTCAGCACGAACATTTTTTCTTGAATATTTGTATGGCCGCCAGTAAAGCCAGCCTTTTATCAGCCAGTAATATTCCTTACAGTACGATGATCACAGCTATGGCCCGAAATGGCGTTGAAGTTGGCTTATTGATGAGCGGCACTGGCGAAAGCACCTGGTTCACTGGAGAAGCGGCTATTCCAGAGGGTTTATATTTCCCGGGATTTTCAGAAAATGACGCTGGACCTGATTTAGGTGACAGCGCAATTACTGAAACGGCAGGTTTAGGCGCGTTTGCAATGGCTGGTGCGCCTGCCATTGTTCGATTTGTTGGCGGTTCACCTGCTGATGCAGTCCGCTACACCAAAGAGATGGCAAAAATTACACTGGGCAGGCACCCTCAATTTACCATTCCCACTATGGATTTCAATGGGACACCCTCGGGCATTGATGCCCGCCTGGTTGTTGAGAGCGGTATCGTTCCAGTGATTAACACAGGAATCGCCCACAAAGACCCCGGGTATGGATTGGTAGGCGCTGGCGTGGTGAAGGCGCCGTTTGAGGCTTTTGCTAAAGCCATTGAATATGCAAATGAGAAATGGGTGGATTAGTCAAATAATGAATGGCGGAATCATGGACGGATTGTTTGAGAAACTTCAAGAATTAACAGCATTGACAGGTGTTTCGGGAAGAGAACATGCAGTTGTTAAAGTTCTAAAAGAAGAATTCTCTTCTCTTGCGGATGATGTAATTGTCGATTCCTTTGGGAATATTTCAGCATTTCTGGATGGTGGATTGCCAGGTCCAAAGGTAATGGTTGCCGCTCATTCCGACGAAGTTGGCGCTGTTGTTACTGCTGTGACACCAGATGGTTTCTTAAGGATCCATACTGTTGGGGTTGTCGATTGCAAAATTTTCCCTGGCATCAGGCTGCTGGTTGATAACCGGGTGATTGGAACGGTTGTATGTATTCCTGGTCACACCAGCAGCAGACATGGATCTGAGATAAATGATGTTCAGGAACTCCTGGTTGATATTGGAGCGAAGTCTGCCGCCCAGGTTGCTGAATGGCATATTGAACCTGGGATGGCGGTCAATTACGTCAGCCCCTTAACGAAATTAACCCAGGAAAATCTTGTAATGGGGAAGGCTGTTGATAATCGGGTAGGTTGTTTGATCTTGCTCAAATTGTTTGAATATTTGCGAGGAAAAAAATTTTCCGGAACTTTATACGGCGTTGCAACAGTTCAGGAGGAAATAGGGATGCGGGGCGCTCGAATGATTACGAACCGGATCAATCCCGATTTTGCCATCGTGATTGACACTGTTCCATTGGATGATACGCCATTAAAAAGCATGCCTGATGTTCCACTGCGATTAGGCGATGGCCCCGTGCTTCAAAAATGGATTGGTAGAGATGATCTTTTCCTTGGTACTGTTGCCAGTGAAAGCGTTTCGAAATTGCTTTGTGATGCATCGGATGAGTTGGGTTTGCCACTACAATGTGTTGCTGCCTATGGAAAATGGGTTACGGATGGTGCCGCAATACACACAAGCGGCAGCGGTGTACCCACAAGTTTTCTCTCGATACCTCGTCGATACGGACATACCCCCAATGAAATCATAGACCTCAATGATGTCCAATCTGCTATTGAAATTATGAAATACGTGATTGAAAAAAAGATACCAGATTTTAAACCTGATTTTTTGTGATTGATAATGTTGTTGAAGGTGCTTGCGGTTAACCCTTCAGGTTTTTCAAAAGATTGTATATCTTAAAAAGGAGAGGTTTGCTATGAATAACTATGATCTTGCCATAAACAATGGGTTGGTTATCAATTCAACCCATAAGATGGTTGCAAATGTTGGTGTAAAAGATGGGAAAATTGCTGCAATTACACAGGAACCCATTGCGGCAAAAAAAGAAATTGATGCAAAGGGGAAATGGGTATTACCCGGCGTTATTGATACCCATGTTCATTTTGCCTTGCGGCAGGGGCAGGGCGAAGATGCCGTCCTTTCCGATGACGATTATGAAACAGGACCGATCGCCTGTGCAGTGGGAGGTGTAACAACTTTTATCGATTATGCCATTTGTCCGCAAAAGCGGCGGTTAAAGGAGTTTTTGGAAGAACGAATTGCGATGGCAACTGAGGGCAGCTGTATCGATTTTGGATTTCACTGCGGTATCACAAATGCTTCGCAACAAACCCTGGAGGATATCCCCGGGATTTTTGAGATGGGCATTCCATCGTTTAAGTTTTTCACTACTTATAAAAAGTGGGGCTTTTCAGTTGATTTAGGATTCTTGTGGGATGTATTTAATTTATTCAAAGAACATAATGGTGTTGCTTGTGTCCATTGTGAGCAAGATGACATACTTGAATACCTGAAAGAAAAACATAAAGATGAAGATTCGATGACTTATTTTGCTTCTACACGTCCCGATTTTGCCGAAGAAATCCCAGTTTATGAATTGGCTGTTTTGGCAAGAGAAGCTGGCTCCAGGGTACATATTGTCCACCTGACAACAGAAAAAGCATTGAATGTCATAAGGAAAGCAAAATCGAAGGGTGTGAAGATCAGAACCGAAACCTGTCCGCATTATTTGTTTTATACTGACGAAGTTCTTAAGCGTGATGATGGTTACCTGTTTACCATGACACCGCCATTGCGCCCTGAAGGCAACGCTGAGGCTCTTTGGGAAGGATTAATGGATGGCACGATCGAAATTGTGGCCTCCGATCACAATGCATTTGGACGAGCGGTGAAGGAAAAATTTGCTGATTGGCGGACAGTGCCGCCTGGATTGGGTGGAAGCGAGATGCTTTTGACCTTTTTACACAGTGAAGGTGTTGTTAAACGGGATATGAGTCCCGAGAAAATGGTCAGCTTGCTGTCGACTTCTCCTGCTGAGGAATTTGGCTTGAAGGAAAAGGGGCGGGTTGAAGTAGGTTTTGATGCTGACCTCGTGCTTTTTAATCCGAACACAGTCAAAACAATCAGGCATAAGGATCTGGCAACGCCCAGCGGTTTTTCGATTTACGAAGGCGTTGATATGCAGGGTTGGCCGGAGATGACGATCTCGCAAGGTGAGGTGATTGTTGAGGATCGAAAGTTTGTTGGCAAGACCGGTGTGGGTCGTTTCATCAAAAGAGAATTAGCTTAGAAGCGAATATTTAATATGAAATTAGTTAGTTTTATTCACCCAGAAAATTTTGACAAATACACCCGCATCGGTTTGATTTATCAGCAAAAAATCTTAGATTTAAATCGTGCGTATGCAGATTTAATCCTTGCTGATGAAGACCCTTCTTTTGCTCAAAAATTGGCCGAATTGTATTTCCCATCGGACATGATCGGTTTTTTCAAAAGCGGAAAAAGAGGAATTGAAGCAATTCGGGGCATCCTTAAACTTATTGGTGGACAGGAATCTCAAGGCAACGATGACGCCAGGTTTTTCTATGAGATGGCGGATGTTAAGCTCCTGGCGCCTGTGCCAAGGCCGAATACGATTCGTGATTTCTCGACCTTCGAAGAACACCAAAAGCGGGTAACCTTACAAAAAAGCGGTGGAAAAGTACCGGATGTATTCTACGAAATTCCCGTTTATTGGAAGGCGAATCCGGACAACACAATTGGTCCTGAAGAGGATATCCACTGGCCTTTTTTTACAGAAAAATTAGATTTTGAGTTGGAGTTTGGCGTTTATATCTCCAAAAAGGGAAAAAATATCTCAGTAGAAGAGGCCGGTGATTATATTGCAGGTTACACAATTTTTAACGATATTTCCGCTCGTGACCAGCAAGAAAAAGAGATGGCAATGACCTTTGGCCCTGCAAAAGGGAAAGATTTCGACAACTCGAAGATTTTTGGTCCCTGTCTGGTTACCCCTGATGAGTTCTTGGGGAAAAGCCATTTGATGACGGCACGGATTAACGGCGAACTATGGTCGCAGAGCACCACAGATGGCATGTTATGGTCCTTCTCTCAAATGATTGCTTATGTTTCTCAATCTGAGACTTTGTATCCTGGTGATTTCCTGGCGTCAGGCACATGTCCCACTGGGACGGGTATTGAGCTTAACCGCTGGATTAAACCCGGTGATGTAATTGAGCTTGAAGTTGAAGGAATTGGCGTATTGAGAAATAAAGTTGTAAGGTTGTGATTTCAAAATCGGATCACAGAATTAGAGAATTCCTCTCAGAGGTTCTATAAGGAGACAAAATGAACGAAGAAAAAATGCATCATATCAATATGAAAAAGGGCGATGTTGGTAGATATGTTTTACTCCCTGGCGATCCTGGTCGGAGTGAGATAATTGCACAAGCTTTTGATAATTACGAATTTGTGACTTCTAATCGCGAATACACAACATATACCGGTATGATTTCAGGTGAAAAAGTTTCTGTGATGTCAACTGGAATTGGGTGCCCATCTACGTCCATTGGCATCGAAGAGCTGCGGCTGCTGGGTGCAGATACTTTTATTCGCGTCGGCACATCGGGGGCAATGCGCACAGATATGCGTATTGGCGATCTGGCGATCATTACCGGTGCAATCAGGGATGAGGGGACGACGATCCAATATATGCCAATTGAGTTCCCTGCCATCCCGGACTTACAGGTTACAAATGCTTTAGTCGAAGCAGCCGAAAAATTGGGTCAAACTTATTTCACAGGGATTACACAATCAAAGGATTCGTTTTACGGGCAGCATCAACCAGAGCGAATGCCTGTCGATAAACTTCTTCTTGAGCGCTGGAAAGCCTGGAAGATGGGCGGCACAATTTGCTCAGAGATGGAAGCCGCTGCATTATTTATCTTAGGCAGCATCTATAAACTACGTACAGGCGGCGTGATGTTAATTACTGGCAACCAGGAAAGCGGAGAACAGGTTGAAGATCGGAATTGGAATATGAAAGGCCTGGTGAATACCGCTGTTGAAGCGTTAAGGATATTAATCGAATCTGATAAAAAGAATTGAGCAATCTAAACCATCAACCATATTTTTGTGCAAAGATGTGTCAATGTTTTGAAATTCATTAAAATTGTAGGACAATGGAGTTCATAACAAAATGCCGAGTTGATTTATTCGGCATTTTGTGTTGTTGAATTTTTCTGTAACTCTTGTGTCCATCTACCAATTTAGCATTAGAATTAAGCTATGAAAAAACAACG
>LDZT01011481.1_pt1 | contig 23244 bp, 16 predicted proteins | sample 615521 | NCBI WGS metagenome assembly LDZT01 (sample SAMN03408292, study PRJNA278302) | terrestrial metagenome | isolation source: oil reservoir sample SB1 | place: USA: Alaska, North Slope, Schrader Bluff formation | collected 2011-09
ACCAGAAGATATATTGAAAGTTTAAAGTATTAGGTTCTTAATAGGTTCTTAATTAGTATTAAAGGGGTTTCAGGGGAATCTCCCCTGAATATATTCTGGGCCGTTAGCTCAGTAGGTAGAGCACCTGACTTTTAATCAGGGTGTCACAGGTTCGATACCTGTACGGCCCACCATTTTTTTTAAAACTGGCGAGGGTGGTGGAATTGGTAGACACGCTGGATTTAGGATCCAGTGGATAACTCCATGCGGGTTCGAGTCCCGCCTCTCGCACCAAACAATTTGCATTATAAATGTCCATTAAATTAAGGATTCTGAAAAATATTTTTAAAAATGCAAAATTGATATTGAAAAGACAAATGCCGCAAAGAATATTTGCGGTTTTATTGTGATTGCGTAAATTTATGCGGAGGTAGAATAATATGATTAATATCGAGAAAGGTAAAAAAGAAAAAAATAAAATTGAAGTTAAAGTAACCGTTGACCAGGAACAGGTTCAACAAGAGTTTAATAATACATATCGAGAGCTTTCACAGAAAGTGAAAATTCCCGGATTCAGAACAGGTCGTATTCCAACTAATATTTTAGAAATGAATCTGGGAAAAGATTATATTAATCATCAGGTTGCAGAAAAACTTATTAAGAATACTTACGTGGAGGCCATAGATAAAAGCAACCTGGACCCCATTGATGTCCCTAAAATAGACCTGGTGCAAATCGAGAGAGAAAAACCATTTATTTATAAAATGAATTTGGAAGTTAAACCTGATTTTGAATTGCCAGAATTGAATGGTATAAAAATTGAAAAGAAAGCACCAAATGTTACTGAAAAAGAGATAAACGAAGATTTAGAGAGAATTAGAGAGAGTCATGGAAAATTAGTGGAAGTTACTGACAGAGAATCTAAAATTGGTGATTTTTTAATTATCGATTTTGAAACATTTGCTGATGATAAGCCACTGCCAGATGGGAAAAAGGAAAAACAGATGATTCAACTTGGTGATAAAATTCCAAAGGAATTTACTGAGAATTTAGTTGGTTTAAAATCAGAAGATGAAAGAGAGATAAAAATGAAGATCCCTGATGATGTTGATGACAAAAAGATGGCAGGGAAAGAATTAACCTATAAGGTAAAAGTTGCGGGTATAAAAGAGAAAGAGCTTCCTCCTTTGGATGATGAATTTGCCAAGAGTGCAGGTGATTATAAAAACATGGAGGAATTAAAACAACATATTAAAAAGCAATTAGAAGAGAGAGCAAAATACCAGGCAGAGAATGAGTTTAACGAAGATTTAATGGAAAAGGTTGCAGATAAAAGCAATTTTGAAGTACCTGAAGTTTTAATCAATAAACAGATTGAGAATATGATAAACAACCTGCAAGAAGATTTGAAGAATAGAAATATGACCTTAGATGATTATTATAAAATAATTAAAGCGGATGAAGAAAAGGTAAAGGCAGAGTATCGCCCTCTGGCTGAAAAGCAGATTAAAAAAGAATTGATTATTGACAAAATAATACAGGATGATAAAATTACTACTACTGAGGAAGATATTAATAAAAAAATTGAAGAAATTGCCAAAAGTACCAATCAAAAACCATTAAAGGTACGGGCAATGTTCGAAAAAAATAAAACACTGGATACTTTAAAAGAACAAATTAAGAGAGAAAAGGTTATAGGTAAATTATCCAAACAAATTAGTATTACTGAAAAATAAAGGAGGTCCTTTACTATGAATTTAGTACCAATTGTGGTGGAGAAAACACCTCAAGGAGAAAGATCCTATGATATATATTCACGTTTATTAAAAGAAAGAATTATTTTTCTTGGTACAGAGATAGACGATCAAGCAGCTAATATAATTATTGCTCAATTGCTGTTTTTAGAGGCAAATGAACCGGAAAAGGATATATTTATTTATATAAATAGCCCGGGTGGTTCGGTTAGCTCTACTATTGCTATCTATGATACCATACAATATATAAAATCTGATGTTGCAACTATTTGTATCGGGATGGCTGCCAGCGGAGCTGCCTTAATACTTGCCTCTGGAGCAAAAGGAAAGCGTTCTTCTTTGCCCAATTCCAGGATTATGTTGCATCAACCCTTAGGTGGAGCGCAAGGCCAGGTTTCTGATATAGAAATTCAGACCAAGGAATTATTAAGAATCAAGAAAAAAATAAACGATATACTAACTTATCACACCAATCAGCCTTTAGAAAGAATCGAAAAAGATACTGACCGGGATTTTTATATGACCGGTGATGAGGCCAAAGAATATGGTGTTGTTGATGAAGTAATTAAAAAACGTTTATAATGATTTATATAAAAGATTGAGGTGTTTAAGATGAAGTGCTCATTTTGTGGTAAAGACCAAAGTGAAGTCAAGAAGATTGTGTCTGGTCCTAATGGGGTCAATATCTGCAGTGAATGCATTCAAGTTTGCAGTTATATCCTGAAAGAAGATGACAAGAAGAAAAAGAGTAAAGAATTTTCTATAAAAAATATTCCTATTCCAGAAGAGATTAAAAATTTTCTTGACCAGTATGTTATTGGGCAGGAAAAGGCAAAAAAGATCCTTTCTGTCGCAGTTTATAATCATTATCAGAGAATCAAAAATAATCTTTCCAGGAATAAGAATAAAACATTGAAAACAAATAGTAATAAAACTAACAATTTTGTTGAAATGGAAAAGAGTAATATTCTTTTATTGGGGCCAAGTGGCTGTGGTAAAACCTTGCTTGCCAGAACATTGGCAAAAAAACTTGAAGTTCCATTTGCGATTGCTGATGCTACTACTCTCACAGAAGCAGGATATGTGGGTGATGATGTAGAAAATGTGTTGCTAAAATTATATCATGCAGCTGATGAAGATATTGATAAGGCTCAAAAGGGCATAATATATATTGATGAAATTGATAAAATTGCCCGAAAATCTGAAAATCCTTCTATTACAAGAGATGTTTCCGGAGAAGGAGTTCAGCAGGCTTTGTTAAAAATAATTGAGGGGACAGGCGCTACTATGCCTTTACAGGGAGGAAGAAAACATCCCCATCAGAAGAATATCGAAATTGACACTTCCCAGATACTTTTTATCTGTGGAGGATCTTTTGAAGGTTTGGAAAACATCATTAAAAGTAGAATGCAGACTCATCAAATTGGATTTAATGCCAATATTTATGGTGATGGGAACAAAAATGATATAAGTAATACGATACTTGCCAATGTTTTACCGGAAGATTTGATAAAGTTTGGATTGATTCCCGAATTAGTCGGTAGGTTAACGATTATTTCTACTATTGACTATCTCGAAAAAGAAGCACTGGTTGATATCTTAACTAAACCAAAGAATGCTGTGACTCTCCAATACCAGCAGATGTTAAAAAATCAGGGAGTAAATCTAAAATTTACTAGACCAGCATTAGAGGCAGTAGCTGAGAAAGCTTTAAACAGAAAAACTGGTGCCCGAGGATTGAGATCAATCATTGAGGAGTCAATGCTGGATATAATGTATCAGATACCTTCGATGAGAAACATCAAAGGATGCACTATTACTAAAAAGGTAATCGAGAATAATGAGATTCCCATCTTGATAAATGATGATAAAAATGGGAAAAAAGAAAGAGAAACTGCATAATTTTATTAGGAGCTAGCCTTTCTTGACATCTTGTGATAATAATTGTAACATAGCAAAAGCAATAAAGATAAGGCAATGACGGGATTGAGTAAATATAACTGGATTATCCATGCTATATTGAATGTCCTCCCTGAGCCTTTTTCTGAATTATCAGAGTAAGTTTTATCGGTTGTACCGTTAGCACTGGATTGAGAGCCTGTTTTTTGGTCATAATATTGAGAGCATAAGAACAGGAATTAAGGTGGTACCACGAGCCCTTTTCGTCCTTAAAAGGATGAAAAGGGTTTTTTTATGAAAAAGAAAAGGAATCCATAGGAGATTATAATATGGATAAAAAACAACAAAATAAATTACAATCAGTTTATAATCCTAAAATAGTAGAGGATCAATGGTATAAATTTTGGTTAGATAATAATCTTTTCACTGCTGAAAATAACAAGAAAAAAGAAAAAAATTATTCCATTGTAATGCCCCCTCCAAATATAACAGGCTCTTTACATATCGGCCATGCCTTGAATAACACATTGCAGGATATTATCATAAGATGGAAAAGAATGCAGGGCTATAATGTACTTTGGCTCCCTGGTACTGATCATGCCGGTATTGCCACTCAAAATGTTGTAGAAAGAGAAATTGCAAAAGAGGGAAAAACAAGATATGACCTCGGAAGAGAAGAGTTTACAAGGCGTGCCTGGCAATGGAGAGAAAAATACGGTTCTAATATTTTAAATCAGTTAAAAAAAATGGGCTGTTCCTGTGATTGGTCTCGTTTAAGATTTACTCTGGATGATGGATTATCTAAGGCAGTTAGAAAAGTATTTGTAACATTGTATGAACAAGGACTTATCTATCGTTCTAATTATGTTATTAATTGGTGTCCGCGCTGCCAAACAGCATTGGCAGATATAGAAGTTGAGCAAAGGGAAGAAAATGGTAAATTATATTATATTGCATATCCGCTGAAAGATTCTATAGAGGAAAAAATTATAGTGGCAACAACAAGACCTGAAACTATGCTTGGGGACACAGCAATTGCAGTTAACCCAAAAGATAAGCGATATAAAAAATATGTTGGCAAGATAGCGATTCTGCCATTAGTAGGAAGAGAATTACCAATAGTAGCTGATGATTATGTAGATCCGGAATTTGGAACAGGTGCTGTTAAAATAACCCCAGCCCATGATTTAAATGACTTTGAATTGGGGCAGCGGCATAATCTTGCAGAAATAAATATTTTAAACGATGATGGATCAACCAACAAAAATGCCGGAAAATATGTAAATATGAATGTCATGGATTGTCGCAAAAAAATACTTGAAGACCTTAAAGAAGAAGGTTATTTGCAAAAAATAGAGAACTACAGACATTCAATAGGACATTGCTATAGATGTGATACAGTAATTGAACCATACCTTTCAAAACAGTGGTTTGTAAAGATAAAAGATTTGGCAAAGCCCGCAATTGATGCTGTAGAGAATAATAAAACAGCTTTCATACCAAAAAGATGGTCAAAGGTTTACTTTGAGTGGATGTATAACATCAGAGATTGGTGTATTTCTCGGCAATTATGGTGGGGTCACCGAATCCCGGTATGGTATTGCCAGGATTGTGGTGAAATGATGGTACAGATGGAAGATCCTTCAGAATGTTCCAACTGCAACAGTAAAAATATTGTTCAGGATAAGGACGTGCTTGATACCTGGTTTAGTTCTGCTCTATGGCCTTTCTCTACTCTCGGTTGGCCAGAAAAAACTCCTGATTTAGAAGAATTTTATCCAACTTCATTATTGGTAACTGGATTTGATATTATATTTTTCTGGGTAGCCAGGATGATGATGATGGGACTGAAGTTTAAAAACGATATTCCTTTTGAAAAGGTCTTTATTAATCCCCTTATAAAAGATATTGAAGGCAAAAAGATGAGTAAATCAAAAGGAAATGTCATAGATCCCTTATTGATGATTGATCAATATGGTGCTGATGCCTTGAGAATGACCCTTGCTTCACTGACTATACAGGCTAATTATATTCGTCTATCAAAGGAAAAAATTGAGACATTTAGAAATTTTACCAATAAAATCTGGAATGTAGCACGTTTTTCTTTGACCCATCTGGAAGGTTTTAATCCGGAAGATGTGAAAAAAGAAGATTTAAAATACAGTTTATTTGATAAATGGATACTTTACCAATTAAATAATACAATCAAAAAGGTTACCGATAGCCTTAATAATTTTAAATTCAGTGATGCAGCTATGGCTATTTATGAGTTTAGCTGGAATTATTTTTGTGATTGGTATGTTGAACTGATAAAGGAAACCCTATATAGCGAAAATAATACAGCAGAGAGAAAAACAGCTCAATATGTTCTGTGGTCTGTTCTGGACAATATTTTAAGATTATTACACCCCTTTATGCCATTTATTACTGAAGAAATATGGCAAAAAATACCACATAATGAATTAAGTATATCTATCTCTTGCTGGCCAGAGTATAAAAAAGCAAGGGTTAACAAGGCTCTGGAAGAAAATGTATTTACAATTCAAGAAGTAATAAAAACAATACGTAATATTAAGGCTGAGATGAATATACCTCTTACCAAAGGAGTTGACGTATTTATTAATGTTGTTAATAACGAGAAAGAAGAACTGATCAAAGAACATTTATCATTTATTAAAAATCTGGCACATGCTAATTCTTTTCAAGTGGGTTCTTCTCTAGAAAAACCGGAATGTTCAGCTACCGGGGTGTTAGGGGATATAGAAATATTTGTTCCACTAACCGGTGTTGTCGATTTAGAGGCAGAGATACAGCGCTTAGACAAAAAATTAAAGAAAGTGGAAAAAGATATGATAGTTATTAATAAAAAATTAAATAATTCAGATTTTATAAAAAAAGCACCAGCTAATATCATTGAGAAAGAAAAAGAAAAAATTAAGGAACTAACTGATATACGCGATAGAATACAGAAAAATCTAAAGGCACTTAAACCAGTATGATGAACTATAATCAAGCAATTGAGTATATTTATGGTTTAAATAAATATGGTATCAAATTAGGCTTAAAGAACATTGGTTTCTTGCTGTCTATGTTTGATAATCCTCATTTAAAAACCAAGATAATACATATTGCTGGAACCAATGGGAAGGGTTCTACTGCAGCAATGTTATTTTCCATTTTAAAATCAGCTGGCTACAAAGTTGGGTTATATACTTCGCCCCATTTGGTTCATTTTCAGGAGAGGATGAGAATAAATGAAAAATTAATTTCCCAGTATGATGTTTGTTCTCTACTGGAAAGAATTAAACCAGCTATTAAAAAAGTAGCAAATACTGAAGGTTACCAGCATCCTACATTTTTTGAAGTGATAACTACCATGGCTTTTATCTATTTTTCCGAGAACAACGTAGATTTTTCAATTATGGAAGCAGGTTTAGGTGGTCGTTTGGATGCCACTAATGTATGCCAATCTCTTATTTCAGTAATTAGTCACATTGATTTTGACCATATGGACAAACTGGGAAATACATTAACTGAAATCGCCCGTGAAAAGGCAGAAATTATCAAAGAAAAAACATATGTGGTTAATGCTAAACAATATCAGGAAGCACAGAAAGCAATAACATCGATTGCCAAAGAAAGGCATTCACCATTATATTCAGTCGGAAAAGAAATTAAATCAATTATAACTTTTTCTGATTTAGAAGGGAACAATTTTGATTACTCGGGAATACACAATCAATATAAAGGCTTGCACATTCCATTGGCAGGGAAATACCAGGTTGAAAATGCTTCAATGGCAATTGCGGTTGCCGAATTATTGAATAATATGAATTATATAATAGATAAGAAGGCAATTATTGAAGGTTTAGGCAACAGTAAATGGCCAGGAAGATTTGAAATTGTCCACAGGGACCCTATTGTTATTTTGGATGGTGCTCATAATCCTAACGGTGTTGCCATGTTTGGGGAAAGTTTGAAAAAATATATTCCGAATAAAAGATTAATTACTATTTTAGGGATATTCAGTGACAAAGATTATCATAATATTATTAAAAATATCGTTCCCTTTGCAGACCAGGTTATCTTAACTATGGCTAACAATCCCAGGGCTACACCAACTCATATTCTTGCAAGAAAAGCTGGACAGTATATCAATCCCGAAAATATAATCGAAAAAACTACAGTAGATTCTGCTATTCAAGAGGCTTTTAGGATAGCTGAAGAAGATGACTTAATTTGTGTCACAGGTTCTTTGTATACTGTTGGAGAGGCAGAAGCTTATTTTTTAAAAAATAACCGCTAAAAGATGATTATCAGGGAAGAAAAAGAACAGCGAAAGAGGTTTGTTAAAAAATGTTCAATCTTTCAAGGCAGGAAAAAATTGTGTTTCTGGTAATCATTTCAGTGCTATTAATTATTTTTAGCTGGAAATTATATAGCAAGGAACGCAATGCCATAACTATTGTCCCAGCTGTTAATTCACTAGAGAACAGCATGGAAAAAGAAAATGAAATTGTTAAAGAAGAAATCTGTATAATCCATATCACAGGAGCAGTCAATAATCCGGGTGTGTATCAATTAAACAAGGACAAACGAATAATTGATGCGGTAAAGATAGCTGGTGGAGCAACAGAACAAGCAAATGTTGATGCGGTTAATTTAGCTGCACATATTTATGATGGACAAAAAATAGTAATTCCATTTATCAGGAAAGATAATGATGAACTTAATAAGCAAAATATAATAACAAGCCAAATAAATGAGCAATACCAATCTTCTTCAAACAGCAATCTGACAAACCTTAACACTGCAACTTCTCATCAATTAGAGGCTTTACCAGGTATCGGACCTGTTCTGGCAAAAAGTATTCTGAATCATAGGGAGAAATATGGATTGTTTAGAGACATTGAAGATATTCAGGATGTTAGCGGTATAGGCAAAAAGAGGTTCGAGAGTATTAAGGAGTATATCACTGCATACTAATTCGGTTCATGTATTACCCCAGATAAATAATACACTTTTTTTATTGTTATCATCTTATGTTTCCGGTATTGTTTTAGGTAAAAATATCACTTTTTTTGAACACAATTTATTATTTATCCTTTGTCTGCTTGTTTTTTTAGTATGTCTATATTCTTATAAGAATAATTGGAAAATAACGTCAATATTATTTTTCTCATTTTTTATATTTCTTGGTATGGGTAACACGGCATACAATTTACAACCAAATGCCCCTAATCACATATTCCATTTCGCTGAACAACAGGGTCAACTTTATGGGACCGTTTATGAAACTGAAATAAATAATAATTACAATTACCAGGAAGTAAAAATAAATAGTAATCTGTTCCAGGTAAATAACAAAAATTACAAAATTAGTGGCCGTGTTTTATTAAGAATATATGAATTAGAGACCATTATCAGTATTGGTGATTTAGTTAAAGCAAAGGTATTTTTAGAAGAACCGAAATTAGCTGGAAATTTTGGTGAATTTGATTATCATGATTATTTAGCCAGACAAAGAATCTTTCTAACCGATAGTATTTCTCAAAATCAATTGGAAGTTATTGGCCATAATGAAAAAATAAATTTTGCCACTATTATTCATAATATTAAAGAAAAGATAGAAAAACAAATTGATAAAATATATCAGTTAAATCCAGGTAATAGTCTGTTAAAGGCGATTATCACCGGCGAAAGAGCAGAAATATCTCAAAATCTAACAGATATCTTCCAGGATGCAGGAGTCATACATATATTAGCCATTTCTGGTTTGCATGTAGGGATAATCACATCCGGTTTGTTTTTACTGTTAAATTTAATACCACCAAATATATTAAAAGATGAGTTTAAATATATAATTATAATTATCCTAATGCTGGGATATGCTGCAATAACTGGGTTTCGTCCCTCGGTGAGCAGGGCAACATTAATGTTTGCAATACTGCTTATGGCGAGATATTTTAATAGACCTTATCACATATATAATAGCATTTATGTGGCAGCACTAATACTATTGCTATGGCAGCCTTTGTATCTGTATGATGCAGGTTTCCTGTTATCATTTTTGGTTACATTTGTCATTGTTGCTTTTGCGCCAATTATAGAGGAAAGATTAGCATTCTTGCCTGGTTATTTAAGAAAACTTGTTTCAGTTTCTTTAGCAGCATGGTTAGGTGTAGCACCATTAACCGCTTATTTCTTTTATAAGATATCCTTTATTTCAATTTTAGCTAATATTGTAATTATTCCTTTTATTGGAATTATTCTTATTTTAGCATTGTCTTCAATCTTCATATCTTTTTTATTTTTACCGATAGCGAGATTAATTGTAATATTCACTAATACTTTGATAGAAATATTAGTAACTATAGGTCACAGGTTGTCTCTTTTGCCTTTTGCATATAAGTATGTGGCTAAACCTGAAATATTTTTTATAATAATTTATTATTTTATTGTTTTAATTGTCTTTTATTCTATTAATTCTTGGTCTAAGTATAATATATTGGAAAAAAAATATAGATTCTGGGTAATAGTAGCAGCTAGTTTTATACTATTGGTGGGAAATATGATTTTCCCACCATCTTTGCTGGCAGTTCATTTTCTCAATGTCGGGCAGGGGGATTGCATTTTTATTCAAACTCCTCAAGAACAAAATATTTTAATTGATGGAGGAGGAACTCCTTATAGTGATTTTGATGTAGGGAAAAATACTGTTATTCCATATCTTAGGAGAGAGGGAATTAATCAAATTGATGTAATGTTTTTAACCCATCCAGATATTGATCACCTGGAAGGGCTATTGCCCGTATTGGATGAAATGAAAGTTAATCTGGTCGTTGACAGTGGATTGGAATGCCAGGATAATAGTTATCTAGATTTTAAGTCCCTTATTAGGGAAAAGAGAAGCATGTCTTACTATCAAACAAAGGCCGGGGATACAATAAAAATAAACCCTGATCTGGAGTTTGTAATTCTTAATCCTGTCAAAACTTCTGTTAATTGGGATGAAAGTGATTTCAATAATAATTCAATTGTGCTAAAATTACACTATAAAAATGCAAAATTCTTATTTACTGGTGATATCGAAAAGAATGCTGAGGTAAGCTTGCTGGCAAGTAGCTATTTATTAAAAAGCGATATTTTGAAAGTTGCACATCATGGCAGTAATAGTTCTACTGGAGAACCTTTCTTGAATAGTGTAGAGCCAGAGATTGCCGTGATATCGGTTGGTTTAAATGATTTTGGACATCCTTATCCAGATGTAGTAAAAAGACTGAAAGCAAAATGTAAAAAAGTTTTTCGAACTGATCTCAATGGAACAATCATAATTAAAACTGATGGCAATAAGTATTATATAAACTCTTTAAGGTAACTAATTGATGAGAAAACAACAAACTGTTGACTTTTTTAAAATACAAAAGGATATTGAAAATAATTCTCTAAAACCAATTAATCTTATATATGGTGAAGAAAGTTATCTTCATAATATGATTCAGGATACCATAAGAACTAGCTTTGGTGAAAATAAACAGTCTGTTAATTATGAAATATTTTATGGTGAAAATATTGATTTTAATAGTTTAATTAATTCTGTTAAATCATTACCATTGGGAATTGAAAAACAGATTGTTATTCTTAAGAATTTTGAGAAATTAAGTTCTGCATATGCCAAAAGACTGGAATATCTACTAAATAATAAATCTTTTCAGGATAACGCCATTATTATTTTTATATTCAGTTCAAATAAAAAGATCCCCAATAATATTCCTTTAGCTAAAATCAGGAAATTCGGTAGTGTAATTTCTTTGAAAAAACCAAAATCATATCAAGTAAAGCAATGGATAAATCAGAAATTATATGAGAAAAAAGTGAAAATATTACCAGAGGCATTATATTTTTTACAAAAATTAACCGATAACGACTTAGGTAGGATAAATAATGAAATAGAAAAAATTCTATGTTATTTAGGGGAAGAAAGAGTAGAGATAACCAGAGAAGATATTGTTAATAATTTTTTTGGTTCAGAGGAGGGGAATATTTTCAGTTTTGTTGATGCGATAGGTGAGAAAAATACCAGGAAAGCCCTATCTTTATTAAAAACCTTGAACGAGAATGAATATCATCCTTTGCCATTATTAGCAATGATAAGCAGGCAGTTAAAATTAATATTGAAGGCAAAATTGTATGATGGTAATCAGAAAAAAATAAAGGGAGATACAAATCTCCCTCCTTTTGTTATAGATAAATTGATTAAGCAGTCACAAAAATATCAGATAGATAGTTTAAAAAATAATTTTAATTATCTACTGGATGCCGAAATAAAAATAAAAACAGGACATTTTAGTCCTGTGTTAGTATTAGAACAGCTAGTAATAAAAATAACTAATTAATAAAAAATTATTTTTTACCTTTGTCATCTTCCTGAGCTTCTGTATTTTTATCCTGTTTATTTTGGGAAAAAACACGAAGTTTTTTTGATAGCAATGATTTTTTTCGGGCAACTGTATTTTTTGCCAGGATTCCTTTTTGTACTGCTTTATCTAAAGTAGATACACATTGCTGATAGATCTGATTGGCATCCTCGGTATTTTCGTTAGCAAGTGAATTTTCGAATTTTTTGAGCAATGTCTTTATCTTTGCTTTATAGGCAGAATTTCTTAAGTGTTGTCTTTCTGATATTTTAACTCTTTTTTTGGCAGATTTTATAATAGGCATAATATCCTTTTCCTTTCAAAAATTATTTTGCTGGTAAATTTTAACATCTTTTATAGTTAAAATCAAGCAACTAAAATCTTATTTTAGGAGAATAATTAGAGGTACTTAACAGTATGACAAATGATAATTATAGAGTAGCAAAATATACCGGTATTGTTATGATTGCAACCCTCTTATGCAGGATATTGGGATTAGGCAGAGAAATGGTAATTTCTAATAAATTTGGAGCAGGGCTCGAAACGGACGCTTTTTTTGTGGCTTTTATGATTCCCAATTTATTGCGAAGCTTTCTGGGTGAGGGAGCACTTAATACTACTTTTATACCTGTCTTTTCTGATTATCTTGCCCATCATAATCAGAAAAAAGCAGATTCTTTTGCCAGTAATGTGCTTAATATTTTAATTATTGTCCTGGTAATTATTATAATTTTAGGAATATTAGGGGCACCAGTTATAGTAAATATAGTTGCAGGTGGTTTCCGATTGGAACCAGAAAAATTTAAATTGACTGTACAATTAACTAAGATCATGTTTCCATACATTGGGTTTGCAGCCATTGCCGCCTTATTTATGGGTATATTAAATTCCTATAGACAATTTTTTATTCCCGCATTTGCACCGGCAATGTTAAATATTGGAATAATATGCCTTGCTTTTCTTTATTCAAAAAACCTTGGAATATATAGCCTGGCAATCGGTGTAATAATAGGTGGATTGTTTCAAATGTCAATACATATACCTGCTCTTATAAAAAAACATTTTAATTATAAATTTATTATTGATTTTAATGAGCCCGGCATCAGGACCCTCTTTGGGTTATTGATGCCTGCAATGTTTGGCCTAGCAATAGATAAAATAAATTTTGTAGTTGATCGTATCATTGCTTCCTACCTTGCACATGGCAGTATTTCAGCTTTATACTATGCAAACAGGTTAATGCAATTTCCATTAGGAGTGTTTGGTATTGCATTATCAATTGCTATTCTTCCCACACTTTCCAAGAATGTTTCCAAAAAACAATTTGAGGAATTGAAAGATAGTTTTTCTTTTGGAATCAAGATTCTATCTTTCTTTATTTTACCTTCTACTGTAGGATTAATTGTTTTAAGTAAGCCGATAGTTCGTTTATTCTATGAACATGGTGTTTTCACTTCTCAGGATACAAGTTTAACTGAAATTGCACTGGTTTGTTATACAGTAGGTTTGTTCGCTATGGCAACTTTGAGACTGGTAATAAGTACCTTTTATGCCCTTAAAGATACTCGGACTCCTTTGAAAATTGGAATTGTTGTAGTTGTTTTCAATATTATATTAGACCTTATCTTAGTACGCTATCTTGCCCACGCTGGCATAGCGTTGGCAACTTCTGTTGCTGCTATTGCACATTTGATTATACTTTCATTTGCCTTAAATAAAAAAATGAAAGGAATATTTTCTGGACACTTGCTTGATTTTTTCTGGAAAATATGTTCAGCATCAATTTTGATGGGCATTTCATGCTGGCTTGTCTCGCAATATTTTGACTTTTATCTTGACCTGAATGTTAAAATAATACAATTAGGACAGGTAGTGTTATCTATTATAGTTGGATTAATGGTTTATTACTTTAGTGGTATAATGTTTGGTATCTTGGAATTCAAGAATGCAAGAAAAATAATTAGCAAAATAATAAAGGGAAATTTAAAGGAAGAGGATATAGATGCCTGATATAGAAGATATAAGAAATTTTTCCATAATTGCACATATAGATCATGGTAAATCTACTATCGCAGACCGGATATTAGAATTAACTGAAACTATTAGTGAAAGAGAAAGAAGAGACCAGGTTCTTGATGATATGGATTTAGAAAGGGAAAAGGGGATTACCATTAAATCAAAGGCTGTTCGCTTGTTATATAAGGCTAATAACAGACAGCAATATATTTTTAATTTGATTGATACACCAGGCCATGTTGATTTTTCATATGAAGTTTCACGCAGTTTAGCTGCTTGTGAAGGAGCATTGTTGGTAGTTGATGCTGCCCAGGGCGTACAAGCTCAAACCATAGCTAATGTGGAAATGGCCTTAAAAAATAATCTGAATATAATAATACTTATTAATAAGATTGATCTTCCTACTGCCAATCCAGATAGGGTAATGGAGGAAATAAAAAAAATAAAGGGGTTAGAAAATAGTCCTGTATTTCTAACCAGTGCCAAAGATGGAACTGGAATAAAAGAAGTATTAGAGGCTATTGTAAAAAATATACCCCATCCCAGCGGTAGTAAAGATAAACCTTTACAGGCATTAATTTTTGACTCTGTTTATAATTCATATCAGGGTTCTATTGTCTATTTAAGGATTGTAAATGGGACAGTGAAGCCAGGGATAAAGATACAGACAATGTCTAATAATAAAACATATGAGGTTACTGAAACGGGCATATTCAGTCCGAAAAGAAAAAAAGTTGAACAGCTTTCAGTTGGTGATGTAGGTTATCTAACGGCAGGTTTTAAAGATGTCAGCCTAACTAAAGTCGGTGATACTATTACTGATGCAAATAATCCTGCACAGGAAAGGTTACCCGGCTATAAAAGGGTATCTCCGGTTGTGTTTTGTAGCATGTATCCGGTAGAGAATGAAGATTATCATAATTTGAAATACGCACTTGAAAAACTAAGTTTAAATGATTCATCAATTAATTTTATTGCAGAAAACTCGCCCGCATTGGGTTTTGGTTTTAGGTGTGGTTTCTTGGGACTTTTACATATGGAAATTATCCAGGAACGACTGGAAAGAGAGTATCAAATACAATTAATTGCTACTACCCCAAGTGTAGTTTATCGAGTTCACTTGAAAAATAACCAGGTAATAGAAATAAACAATCCTTCTTCATTACCGGAGCCCAATACAATTGATTTTATTGAAGAGCCTTTTATCGAACTGACAATTATCCTTCCCAGTCAATTTTTGGGAGGAATTATGGAACTTGTGCAAGATAGAAGAGGAATTTTTAAAAATTTAGAATACCTTGACCTTGATAGGGCGCGTTTGGTATATCATTTACCCTTAAATGAGATAATGCTTGACTTTTATGATAGGGTCAAATCTATTAGTAAGGGATATGCCAGCTTGGATTATAGAATCGTTGATTATCAGGCATCACCTTTAACAAAGGTGGATTTATTGCTAAATCAGGATATTGTTGATAATCTTTCATTTATCTGTCATAAAGACAAAGCTTATGAGCGGGCAAGAAAATTGGTAGAAAATTTAAAGAATGTTATCCCCAGACAAATGTTTGATGTTCCTATCCAGGCAAAAATTAATCAAAAAATTATTGCTCGTTCCACTGTCAAGGCCTTAAAGAAGGATGTTCTGGCAAAATGTTATGGAGGAGACATTACCAGAAAAAGAAAATTATTGGAAAAGCAAAAAGCTGGTAAAAAGAGAATGAAAAAGATTGGAAAAGTAGAGATACCTCAGGAAGCATTCATGAGTGTTTTAAAAATATAATAAAGAAGAACTTCTATGAATTATCTAAATTTGGGCTTATATATACATATTCCCTTTTGTTATTCCAAATGTCCTTATTGTAGTTTTTTTTCATTAGCGAATAAGAGTGAATCTGATAAAGAAAAATATCTTGATGCTATCAAAAGAGAAATTAAGAATTATGGTAAAAAATATCCAGAAATTACTGTTCAATCCATTTATATTGGAGGAGGAACACCCACTGTATACAGCGGGGATGTGATTTACGAAATTCTGGAAACATGTTATCAGAATTTCAGAGTTAACAAGGGTATTGAAATTAGCATTGAAAGCAACCCTGCTACATTTGATATTGGAAAGGCAGAAAAAATATTAAAGGCCGGAGTTAACAGGCTTAGTATTGGTGCTCAGTCGTTCAATGACAGATTACTAGAAAACATAGGGCGAATTCATGATAAAAAGGACATAATAAAAAGTTATACCATCGCCAGAAGAGTGGGATTCAAAAATATAAATGTCGATTTAATGTTCGGTATCCCAGGGCAAACAATTAGAAAATTTCTAAGTACTTTAGAAGAAGTTATAAAGCTGCATCCAGAACATATATCTATCTATGGACTTACTATCGAAGAAGATACCCCCTTTCAGAAATATATTGATCAAGGAAAACTAAAAATACCCTCAGATGACATTGCCTATAATATGTATGAAGAAGCTATAGAATTTCTTTATTGCCGTGGTTATAAGCAATATGAGATATCAAATTTTGCCTTACCAGGAAAACGTTGTTTTCATAATCAAATTTATTGGAATAACGAACAATACCTTGGTATTGGGGCATCCGCTACTTCTTATATAAAAAAGATACGGTTTAAAAATATAAGTGACTTATACCAGTATATTTGTCTGATAAAAAACAACATTTTGCCTATTGAATCCAAAGAAGTACTCCCATTACGCGAAGAGATGTCCGAAACAATAATATTAAAATTACGAATGGCAGAAGGAATTGCCAAAGAAGATTTTTTAGCTCGATTTGACATTCCTTTAAAAACAGTATTTTCTGAACAGATAAAAACATTAAAGAGAGAAGGGTTATTGCAGGAAAATAAATCACATTATTTTTTAACCAAAAAAGGAATAACTTTATCGAACATAGCTTTTATGGAATTCTTGAGTTAAATTTTAATATTAAATTACAAAAACATTATAAAAAAAATGGAAAATACAAAATTTTGTGTTAAGGCTTGACAAATATTTTGGGTAGTGTTATGTTATTTAAGTAATTAGCACTCTCATACATAGAGTGCTAATTTGAGGCGATAGTTATGGTAATTAATGATAGAATGAAAACTATATTAAATGTGGTAGTTTATCGTTATATTACTACAGCTGAACCTATTGGTTCAGAGATGATAGTAAAAAATTATAGTTTGAACGTTAGTTCAGCCACTGTACGTCATGATATGCAGATGCTGGAAAAACATGGTTTCTTAAAAAAACCACATACGTCTGCTGGGCGAGTACCAACAGATAAGGGTTATCGTTTTTATGTGGACCATTTAATGACAAAAAGCAATATTAATTTGAGCATAATTGAGCAAAAAGAGATTTCCGAACAGTATCAAATAAAAAAAGAATTCAATGAAATTATGAGAATCACTTCTAAGTTGATTTCCAAATTAACAAATAATTTAGGTGTAGTATTGGCACCAAATATGGTTAGTGATTCTTTGAAAGATATCCGTTTTGTAGCATTGGACAATAAGCGTATTTTGATTACTTTAATCACCAATAGCGGGTTATATTTTCAAAAAATTATGAAAGTGAATTTTGAAATAGATGAAGATAATCTAGAGTCAATAGCTAAAATTATCAAAAAGGAATTTTATGGAAAGAGTTTAGAAGTCGTTAATGACAAAATGTTAGAAAAAATTTGTCAGTATTATTTCAAATATCGAACATTAGAGTCTATTTGCAAATTATTAGAAAATTGTTTCGATTTTCAGGATGAGGAAGAAAATGTTTTTTTAGGAAATCGTTGTTATATACTAAAACAACCGGAATTTAAGGAAATAGAAAAGCTAAATTATCTTTTTGACTTTATAGAAGAAGAGAAAAATTTAGTGCAAATTATAAAAAAATCTATTTTTAATAAACAATATGATATTGTTATAGGTAGTGAATTAGGAGAAAAAGCGATACAGGATTGTAGTGTAATCACAAGGCAATATACTATTAAGGGTAAACCAATGGGTGCTATTAGCGTTCTTGGTCCAACTCGTATGAATTACCCAAGGGCAATTACTATACTGGATTTTATTGCAAAACGATTAAGCGAGATATTTTCTGACTAGAGAGAATTAAATAAAATGGAGGCTTAGGGTGGACAGCAAGAAAAAACAAGAAGAAATGAATGAAAGAGAAATAGAGAATAGAGAAAGGTACCTAAAAATGAAAAAGAAGGACCTAATGGTACTATTGAATAATAAAGATGATGAATTGGAAAAAATGGAATCCAAATTGGAAGAGATAGAAAAAAATCTTGCAAAAAAAGAAGAAAACGTACAATACTATAGAGAACAACTAATAAGAATGCAGGCAGATTTTGAAAATTACAAAAAAAGAGAAGAGAAAAAGAAAAAAGAATTTATTGAATTTGCCAATAAAGATTTAATCTATCGTCTCCTATCAGTTATGGATAATCTTGAAAGGGCTGCATCTTATTCAAAAAATAACGAACATGAACCTGAGTCGATCAGAGAGGGGCTTGAGGGCATATTAAAGGAATTCCGTAAGATATTAGAACAAGAAGGAGTAACTCCTATAAAAGCAGTAGGTGAAAAATTTGACCCTTATTGTCATGAAGCAATAATGCAGGTAGAATCAGAAAAATATCCGGAAGATACTGTAATTGAGGAAATTACTAAAGGATATCATTTGAAGTCTCAGGTAATTAGACCATCAGTAGTTAAAGTATCCAAAGGGCAATCAGAGGAAGATAAGACTACTGAAGAAAATAATGTTGAAAATTATAAAAATAATAATGAGAAAAAAGATAATAATAATTAATATATAAGGAGGAAGGAAATTATGGCTAAAGCAATTGGAATAGATTTGGGTACAACAAATTCGGTTGTTGCCATTATGGAAGGTGGCAAACCTGTTGTAATTGAAAACAAAGAAGGTAGCCGAACAACACCATCAATGGTGGCATTTAGCAAAAAAGGAGAAAGATTAGTAGGGTTACTGGCCAAAAGACAGGCTGTAACTAATTCTAAAAATACAATTTATTCAGTTAAACGTTTTATTGGACGTCGATACAATGACCCGGAAGTACAACAAATAAAAAAAGTTCTATCTTATGATATTACTGAGGGTGAACACACCAATGTTATGATTAAAATTAAGGATAAAGAGTACAGTCCCCAGGAAATTTCAGCTATGATTTTACAAAAATTAAAACAATCTGCTGAAGATCATATTGGTGAAGAAGTAAAAGATGCCGTTGTTACTGTTCCTGCCTATTTTAATGATAATCAACGAGAGGCTACAAAGGCGGCTGGACGTATTGCAGGATTGAATGTTCTCAGAATCATAAATGAACCTACAGCTGCATCTTTGGCTTATGGATTAGATAAGAAAAAGAGTGAGAAAATAGCTGTTTTTGACCTAGGAGGAGGAACTTTCGATATATCAATACTGGATATAGGAGAAGGTATATTTGAAGTAAAGTCTACCAGTGGTGATACTTTTTTAGGTGGTGATGATTTCGACCAACGAATTATTGATTGGCTTATTGATAGCTTTAAAAAGGATCAAGGAATTGACTTAAGTAAAGATCAAATGGCATTACAGAGATTAAAAGAAGCGGCAGAAAAGGCAAAATGTGAGTTGTCTTCGTCAATTGAAACTGACATAAATTTACCTTTTATCACAGCAGATTCTAGTGGTCCAAAACATCTGAATTATACACTAACTAGAGCCAAATTAGAACAGCTCACTGAAGAATTGTTAGAAAGAACTATTGAACCATGTAAAAAGGCATTGGCAGATGCTAAGTTAACCTCAGATGATATCGATGAGGTTATCTTGGTAGGCGGTCAAACAAGAATGCCCAAAGTTCACGAGATAGTCAAGAAAATATTTGGGAAAGACCCACATAAGGGAGTCAATCCTGATGAAGTTGTGGCTATGGGAGCTGCTATTCAGGCTGGTAAATTAAAAGGTGATGTTAAAGATATACAGTTATTGGATGTAACTCCTTTGTCTTTAGGAATAGAAACCCTGGGTGGTGTTTTTACAAAATTGATTGAAAAGAACACTACTATTCCGGCATCAAGAAAACAGATTTTCTCAACAGCCACTGATAATCAAACTGCAGTTGATATTAATGTATTACAGGGAGAACGACCTATGGCAAAGGACAATACTAGCTTAGGACGTTTTCAATTAGTTGGTATTCCACCGGCACCGAGAGGGATCCCTCAGATTGAGGTATCCTTTGACATTGATGCTAATGGTATACTGAATGTTAAAGCCCAGGACAAAGGTACCGGGAAAGAGCAAAAAATTACCATAAAGCATTCAAGCGGATTAACTGAAGAGGAAATCCAGAAAAAAATTAAGGAAGCTGAGCAGTTTGCAGAAGATGACCGTAAGCAAAAAGAAAAAGTCGAGCTTCACAATCAGGCAGATACACTGATTTATTCTACTGAGAAAACATTAAAAGATGCAGGTGATAAAGTAAGTGATAGCCTAAAGAGTGAAGTAAATGACAATATTAGTCAGCTAAGAAAGTCAATGCAGGATGATAATATAGAAGAAATGAAAGCAGGAATAGAAAAACTTACTAATTCATCTCATAAATTAGCTGAAGAAATGTATAAACAGTCTTCCGATAAAGGACAGCAGCAGCAGTCGGGTGGAACCGGAGAATCGGCTGATAGTCAGGCACAGGAAGAAACAAATGATTCCCAAAAAGAGGAAAAAGTGTATGATGCTGAATATCAGGAAGAAAATGAAGATAAAAAAAATCAGTAGTTAAATGAATATAATGAATAAATAAAGAATATTATAATATATTAAAAACAGAAATCGTTTATCGTTGAATTTCCCGATTCTTTTAATAAAATAACTTGAAGAAGGGAAATTCAACGATTAAAATAAAATAATTAGTGTAATATAATATTATACAAAAATATTTTCTAGAAGGGGATTATTGTTTTGGCAAGTAAAGATTATTACAAAATCCTGAATGTTAGCAAAGATGCAAGTCAGGAAGAAATTAAAAAAGCATATCGAAAATTGGCTTTGAAATATCACCCTGATGCCAATCCCGATAATAAAGAAGAGGCAGAAAAGAAATTTAAAGAAATTGGGGAAGCATATGCAGTGTTAAGTGACCCGGAAAAAAGGTCTAGATATGATCAATTTGGTTCAGCTGATACTGCTAACAATGGAGCCGGTTTTGATTTTAGGAATTTTTATGGGGAAGGCATGGATGATTTTGGTAGCTTTAGTGATATATTTGAATCTTTTTTTGGAGGAGGAGGTTCACGAAGAACTTATCGACGAGAAAGGGCCAGAAAAGGAGCTAATTTAAGGTATAATTTAGATGTAACTTTAAAAGAAGCAGCATTTGGTGCCGAAAAAAAGATAGAAATACCAACATGGCAAACATGTAGTCATTGTAATGGAACTGGTGCTGAGCCTAGAACATCTAAGAAAACTTGTCCTGAATGTAATGGAACAGGCGAGATAAGAACAGCGCAAAATACATTTTTTGGGCAGTCAATAAACATTCAGACTTGTCCCAGATGTAAAGGTACTGGTCAGATTATTGAATCACCCTGTAAAGTGTGTCATGGAACTGGAAAAGTAAAGAAAAGAAAAACTATTAATGTAAAAATATTGGCAGGTGTAGAGAGCGGACATAGATTAAGGCTTGCTGGTATGGGAGAACCTGGTGAAAATGGTGGACCATCCGGTGATCTTTTTATTGTTATTAATGTTAGAGAACACCCCGTTTTTAAAAGAAAGGGTACCGATATTTATTGTGACCACAAAATAAGTCTGCCCAAGGCTGTTTTGGGCGGTGAAACAACTGTACCTATCTTAGAAGGGAATGTGAAAATGAGAATTCCTGCTGGCACACAAAGTAACACTGATTTTAGGTTGAGAGGAAAAGGTTCATATAAATTGGGTACAAAAATTAGGGGTGATGAACATGTTAGAATAATTGTAGAAATACCCAGAAATTTAAATCAGAATTCAAAGAAACTAATGTATGAACTAGCCCAGGAAATTGGCGAAGATATGGACAAAATAGGTGAGAAAAATTTTTTTGAAAAATTTAAAGAAACCTTCACCAAAAAATAGAGTACTAGTTCCTTTTTTTTAAATCCGCCCTATTTTCACCTGAAACTCAAATCGCTTTTAGAGGTTATTAAAGACACCTGCTTTGTGGGTGCAATGTTTGATCACTATCAGCCTGTAAATATATCCCGACTTTGACACTTGCAAGCTAATTTTGGATATTTATCCTCTAAAACCCTTATAAAATAAGCATTTATATTTTTCATCCTTTAAAATGTAGTGGCAAAGATAATACTAATAAAACTTATATTCTATTGCATAATGGAATATATAGTAGTATAATATACTCATGTTTGTTAAAATTACTAAATCAGGAAAATATAAATATGTTCAACTGGTAAGATCGTACAGATATAATAATAATATCAAACACCAGGTCCTATTAAATCTGGGCAGATTAGATCAAATAAAAGACAATCCCAGTTTCCAGCATCTTGGCATCCGATTACAGGAAATATCTAATCTTAAGAATCAGATTAATATGAATGATATATCTGAGGCGGAAATACTAAACTGGGGTTATATCGTTTATCAGAAGATATGGCAGGAATTCGGATTGGATAAATTATTGAATAGGCTAACCAAAAAAAGAAAAACCCAATTTAATCTTGATAATGCTTCTTTTCTTATGGTTATCCAGCATCTGCTCGATGCAAAAAGTAAGCTTGGTACCTATAGCCAGCAGAATCGCTATATAAACTTACCAGAAATCAAACTGCAGCACCTCTATCGCTCTTTAGACCTCTTATCAGAGAATAAGGAGTTATTGGAAGAAAAGATATTTTACCAAAACCGCAATCTCTTTAATATGCAAGTAGATGTAGTTTTCTATGATGTAACCACCTTCTCTTTCGAAAGTGTAAGAAAAGATAGCCTGCGAGATTTCGGCTTCTCCAAAGACGGTAAATTTAAAGAAGTTCAGGTAGTGATGGGACTTTTGATAGACCGGGAAGGAAGGCCCATAGGATATGAACTATTTTCCGGTAATACCTTTGAAGGTAAAACCCTGGAGGTATCTTTAGATAAATTAAAAAAACGC
>LDZT01000028.1_pt1 | contig 23140 bp, 20 predicted proteins | sample 615521 | NCBI WGS metagenome assembly LDZT01 (sample SAMN03408292, study PRJNA278302) | terrestrial metagenome | isolation source: oil reservoir sample SB1 | place: USA: Alaska, North Slope, Schrader Bluff formation | collected 2011-09
TCCGAATGCAGATATCCTCTAAACCCGTTAAGAAATTCCTGTGGGTATTTACCGTTTCTTCCCGGTTGATATTCAAATATCCGGATGGGATGATTGGCGTGTTTTCCCGTACTGTATACCCACATGTAAGAATCGCTTGTATTTTTGCGTCCTGCCTCGTTCATCACCTGGACTGGCGTCTCATCAGCATGGATGTATTTCTCCTGCAGAAGTTTTTGATGCAGCAGTTGAAGGATAGGAGTAAGCCAGTCACGGGAAGCGGCCATGATCCAATTGGCCATGGTAGCGCGGCTTAAGTCTACGCCCAGCGTCTTCCACTCCTTTTCCTGACGGTATAGGGGCAGGGCGTTGACGAACTTCTGGTGCATGACCCAGGCCACGGTAGAGGGTGATGCCATCGAGTGCTGAATGACCGGATAGGGCATCGGTGATTTCTCCATATAGGGCTGTCCATTCTTACGGCAGCTGCGGCACTCGAAGGTTTCACGATAAAGGTCAATAACCCTGATTTTAGCGGGAATAAACTCAATCTCTGTACGCACGAACTCTTCGCCGACCGATACCAAAGGGGTGTGGCATGTTTCGCAGAAACGATCCTGTTCAACCAGGGTACAAAGCTTTTTTTCATGCGGGAGATCCTTTAGGAGTTCCATCCGTTGGCCGTTGAATTTTTTTCGCAGATAGCCCCCGACTTGTTTTAAATCCGGTTCCGTCGCTTTTTGATTAGCCTCTGTTTCCGCTTCATCAAAAAGAGACATCTGTCCTGCGGTAAGGACGGATGTCTTCTCGGAGCTTCGGCCATACAGTTTGCGCGTTAAATGATGAACAACCTCAAGGAGGAGTTTGTTCTCCTTCTCCAGTTCGGATACACGATTTTCGAGTGTTTTGATCTGTTCGGCAGCACTCATCAACGGCAAAATCCTTTGCATTTTCACTGTATTTATTGTACCATAAAAATGCCAATAAATCCAGTATTTACGCGGGTTTTTGGCACTTTTTCACAGTGAAAAACGACCATCGGTATGTAGCTTTTTAACCGCCTTGGGCTGATCGATCGCAAGCCCCTCCATGAGCCAGCGGAATTCCTGAACGGTGATGTGACGGACGGCTTCTGCACTCTTTGGCCATTGGAATTTACCCTTTTCTAGACGTTTATACAGCAAAACGAAACCGTCGCCTTCCCAATAGAGTGCCTTTAGCCGATCGTGCCTGTGTCCACAGAAGAGAAATAGGCTGTTTTGAAAAGGGTTGAGCTGAAAGTTCTGCTGGACAAGGGCGGCTAGCCCGTTAATGGATTTACGCATGTCGGTATACCCACAGGCGATATATATTTTTTCTGCTTTGGATATATCACCGAACATGCGTGAGTGCCCTTAAGGTGTTTTCAATTAAGGTCGGCGACGCGTCGTTGCGAATTTCTAATGTTACCGCCTCAAACCGCACGACGATTGCCGCTGATGCTTCCCGGCTTCCAGAGCTGCCGCCATCTGCTTGGACGGGAATATTAAACGGTACAATTGGATTTCCTTCCGCTTTCAGTGCTGGAAGAGCTTCGCAGGCCGCTGTACGAACGCGTTTTAACCAATAGTAATAGCTTTTTGGATTGACATTGTGCTCAGCACACCACATAGCAACGGTCTGGCCGCTGCACCGGCACTCACGGATCCGCTCAATCCATTGCTTCAACCGGTATTGTTGAGCAACTTTACTTGTGTCCAACTTATGATCCTCCTATTGGAGTTTTTCGAGTGAACTTGAAAAACTCTAAAAACTCTAATTTAGAGGATTGTCCCATATATTAAGGGAATTTTCCATACACCATGTTATTAAACGCTTACTATACAATTAAGAGAATGTCAATTTTATCTGACGTTCTCTTTTTATATATATAAACCACAGTAAAAAGCCGTTTGCTTTATTATCCCAGTTAAAGTAGGTGGCTTTTTTGCGTGAAAGGAGGAATTTCAAGTGTCAAAAGTAATCGCCCTTGCCAACCAGAAAGGCGGCACGGGCAAAACGACCACAACGGTCAACCTGGGTATCGGCCTTGCGATGCAGGGGAACAAGGTGCTTTTGGTGGATGCGGACGCGCAAGGCAACCTAACGGATTCGTTAGGCTTTCATGAGCCGGACAACCTACCTGCTTCACTGGCGACCGTTTTAACCAAAAGCATGTTGGAGGAACCGTATAAACCTGACGAGGGTATCCTCCGCCATGCGGAAGGCGTTGACCTCATGCCGGGCAATATTGAGTTGTCGGCCATTGAGGTTTCCCTCGTCAACACCATGAGCCGGGAAACGGTGCTGCGCAGCTACATCAACACCGTCAAAGACAGGTATGATTATGTGCTGATCGACTGTATGCCCTCTTTGGGCATGATGACCATCAACGCCCTTGCCGCCGCGGACAGCGTAATTATTCCGGTTCAGGCCCATTATCTGCCCGCCAAAGGAATGACGCAGCTTTTACAGACCATAGCCAGGGTAAGGCGGCAAATCAATCCGAAGCTGACCATTGACGGCGTTCTGGTGACAATGGTGGATAACCGCACCAACTTTGCCAGGGACATTTCCTTTATCTTGCGCCGCGACTACGGCGACAAGCTGCGCATTTTCCAAACGGAAATCCCCTTGTCTATCCGTGCGGCGGAAACCAGCGCCAAAGGGAAAAGCATCTATGCCCACGACCCTCACGGTTTAGTGGCGAAAGCCTATGAAGCCTTTACGAAGGAGGTGCGGGACATTGGCGAAAAACGACGTGCGAAGCAGCATAAAACTGGCCTCAGTAGATGATCTGTTTACCACCGAGGAAAGCCGCGCCGAGCAGCAGCGCGAAAAAGTGATGGATATTCCTCTATCGGAAATCAGCGATTTTCCCAACCATCCTTTTAAGGTGAAAGCGGATGAGGCCATGCTGGAAATGGCGGACAGCGTAAAGCAATACGGCGTTTTGGTCCCCGGCCTTGTCCGGCCAAAAGCGGACGGCGGCTATGAAATGATTGCCGGACACCGGCGCAAAAAGGCAAGCGAGCTTGCGGGCAAGGAAACTATGCCCTGCATTGTCCGTGAAATGGATGACGATGCCGCGATAATCATTATGGTTGACAGCAACCTGCAAAGGGAAAGCATTTTACCAAGTGAAAAAGCTTTTGCATATAAGATGAAACTGGAAGCTATAAAGCGGCAAGGCTCAAGGACTGATTTAACTTCTGCGCAAGTTGCGCAGAAGTTAACTAACAAAACATCAAGGCAAATAATTGCAGAACAGGCTGGAGAAGGACCACATCAAATTTCCCGATATATCCGCCTTACCTCCCTGCTCCCTTCCATCCTTGAAATGGTGGACGAAAAACAAATCGCCTTTAACCCTGCTGTGGAGCTTTCATACCTGGCCGAAAACGAACAACAAGACCTGTACAACACCATGCAGTCCGAAGATTGCACCCCGTCTTTGGCCCAGGCGCAGCGGATGAAAAAGCTCAGTCAGGACGGCAGGCTGAACATGGATGTCATCTTTTCCATTCTCACCGAGGAAAAGCCCAATCAAAAGGAAAAATTCAATATCCGGCGGGAACGCATCGACCGTTTTTTCCCTAGTAACTTTACCGAAAAACAGAAAGAGGACCTAATCGTTCAGCTTCTTGAAAGCTGGTACAAAAAGCGGCAGCGGGAACAGGAACGCTAAAACGCGGCAGCTTCGCTCTTAAAGGAGAGCGATTTTTTATGCCCTTTGGAAAGGAGGCGCTTAGATGTACTTTACGGAAGGGCGGCTGCGGGCCTATGAGCGCATGATGCAGGAGAAGCCGAGGCATGAACACGATCCCGTAAAGACTATGCCGGATCGGGATTGCAAGCATTGCCTTCATTACGATACGCAGCATGAGAAATGCGGCAAAGAAAGATGTGTTGTTTTTAGGGAATAAGGTGCCATTTTACACTAAGGAGGTAGTCAGCCTGTTTATAAAACACGCAGACAGCGCCGCCTTCCTTCGCCCTTCTCCATGCATCGCTCCTTAAAAACTACCAGCCGAAAAAGAAAATATCCCTGTCTTTCGGCAGGTAATACACAAAATAGCTTTGCATGAAGCGTTAGAACGAACAGCCACAGGGTGTTCCAAACCCTGTTCCGGCGCATCCTCATGGACGATAAACTATCACTCGGCAGCAATGGACAGGCTGCCGGGAAAATGAAAAACAGACGGGCGTCCGCCTTCTTTTTCGGAAGGTAAAGCCGCCCTCCATCTAAAATTTCCGGAAGGAGGAAGCATACAATTTGCAACTACTCAAGAATCGGATATTTTTAAGCGCCCTTTGCCTAATCCTGGCGGCGGGCGTTTCGTTTTTTCTCCTGCCTCGTTTTTACGAAAGCAAAAACGCGACCGTGACAGTGTTGCGGGCGGCAGCGGACATTCCGGCAGGGACGGCAATCCAGGACAAACACCTTGTTTCAGTGGAAGTCGGAAGCTATGGCCTGCCGGAAAATGTCATGAATGACAAGTCCCTGATTATCGGAAAAATCGCGCAGACCGACATCGCAAAGGGGGATTTTTTGTTTCCGCGAAAACTCGGCGGAACGATTGCCAGCGAGCTGCTTGACCGCATTGCCGCAAACAATCAGCGTTTGGTTACTATAAGCGTCCCGAGCATCGCGGCGGGATTATCCTCACACCTGAGAAGCGGCGACATCGTGACGGTGGCCGTGTTTGCGGATAAATCACCCAACGGTCAAAGCGCCTCTCCGCAGGTGATCATTTATCCCGAATTAAAGGAACTGGAGGTTTACAGTGCGGAGAATGCCCGCGCCCAGGATGCCGCCCAGGTTCGGAAGCAGCAGGCCGAAAGCCAGTCCTCCACCGGGGACCCCATCGTGAAAGCCGTGACACTGATTGTCACCGAAGCGCAAGCGGAAAGGCTCATCCAGGCCGAATACACCGGGAAACTGCATTTGATCTTTGAGAAACGGGGTGTGAGCCGTGAACAGTAAAATCATCGCCGTCTGGGGCGGCAGCAACAGCGGAAAAAGCACCTTCGCCACCAACCTGGCCTGCGCCCTTTCCGCCCGTGACCGTCTGGTGGGCCTCATTTCCGCCAATTTGGTCTTCGGAGAGCTGCAAATTTTCTTCGGCCAGAACGTTCCCCCGGAAAAGGGCCTGTTCCGGGCGCTAAGCGAAGACAACCCCAACATCGGGGAGAAATTCGTGGAGTCAGGGGAGAGCAAAAACCTGTTTTTCCTGTCCGCGCCCACCCGTTATTCTGGGCTTCTCTGTGATACCGTGACCCTTGCGCAGGTGGAGCAAATGATCAACGCCGCGTCCGTGGTGTTCGACATTCTGGTCATCGACGGGGCCGCGGAACTGACAAACCCGGTGTCGGGCGTGGGCTTGTGGCTGGCGGAGAAAATCTGCACCCTGCACCGGCCCTCCATTGCGGCGCGGATGTGGCATCAGGGCGTCTCCGATTTTGTGCGGGAACTACGCATAGCGGAAAAGCAAATCCATATCCTGCTGGCACCGGACGGCGAATTCGACGATCAAGCCTACCGGGAAATGACCGGACTTGCCTTTCCCTTTGAACTGCCGTACGTCAAGCGGGCCAGCGAGCTGCAAAACGCCGGAACGCCCCTGTATTTCCACCACGACCGGGCCTGCCGGTATTACAGCAAGGTGCTGGAACAGATTGCCGACGGAATCTGCGGAGGTGGCAAGCCATGAACAACCGGTTTTCCATTCATGATCTGATCTACCGCGCCAACAAGCGGCGCTCCGCCACCGAGGAAAGCGGCCTGGAAGCGCGGGACTACGGCGAGATTTTGGACAGACTGCAACGGATCATCGCCCAAAACCATTCCACGGAGCTGGCCCAGGTCCTGTACTCCCAGGAGGCTGAAGCCAAGCTCAAAGACCTGATTATGCGCTACTTAAACAGTGAGCAGTTGGTGTCCAAAGACCTGCGGAACATTTCCGAGCTGGTGGACGCGGTGTATAACGACATGGCCTTTGTGGGGCTTTTATCCCCCTATTTGCAGGACGCCGATACGGAGGAGATTAACGTCAACGGCTATAGCGGCGTCTGGGTGCAATACAAGGACAAAAAGGTGCGCCTGCCGGAAACCTTCGGCAACCCGGAAACCTGCGCCAACATCGTTAGGAAAATGAGCAGGTTTGGCGGCGTGATCCTGGACGGCTCCAAGCCTGTCGGAGATAGCTATATTTCACGGGGCGTCAGAATGTCAGGCGCAATAGAGCCTTGCGTTGACGCGAATGCCGGGGGCATCGCCTCCATCCGCAAGCAAAAGCCCTTTTTCATTACCAGGCAGAACCTCATTCGCTGGGGAACGGCCACGGCGGAGGAATTGGACTTTTTGACCATCTGCGTCAACAACGGCGTTTCCATAGCCATTGCCGGAGCCACCGGCAGCGGCAAAACGGCGGACATGGGCTATATCCTCAGCACCGTAGCTCCCGAAAAGCGCATCGTCACCATCGAGGACACGCGGGAATTATCCCTGGCAAAGTACGATGAAAACGGCGTCATGACCAATGACGTGATTCACCTTTTGACAAAAGAAGCGCCGAATCCCCTCACCATGCTGGACTTATTAAAGCTGTCGTTGCGGCTGCACCCGGAAATACTGGTCCCGGCGGAAATGCGCGGCGCGGAGGCCTTGACTGTGCAGGAGGCCGGGCGGACGGGGCACACCATTGTCAGCACCCTGCACGCCAACAGCGCCATATCCGCTTACGACCGCATCCTGACCATGTGCCTGGAAGCCGGGACCTCCCTGTCGGAGGAACGATTGCTGCGCAATATTGTCGAGGCGTTTCCCATCATGCTTTTCAAACGGCAGCTCCCGGATAAATCCCGCAAATACATGGAAGTCTTTGAAGCCACCGGCGTGCGGAACGGCGAAGTCACCGGCACCACCCTTTACCGCTATGCGGTTGACCACTATGAGCATGACAAATCCGGAAGAATTACCAAAGTGGTGGGAAGCCACCAGCGTTTGGGAAACATCTCCCCGGCGCTGGCCGAAAAGCTCTTGGTGGGCGGCGTCCCGCAAAAGGAAATCCGCCGCTTTGCGGAAGGTGTGGAAGGAGGCTCCCCATGAACTCCATTCATCTATCCCTTATGCTGGTGTTTTTTCTCGTAAGCCTGGCACTGTTCCTGTTGTTCAAGCTGAACCCTTTTGCGGTGGAGCAGAACCCGCTGAAAAAGCGCCGCCTCCATCTGGCAGGCGCCAAGCTGAAAACCGCCGAGCGGATCGCCATCCGCTTGCGAACCCTGTTCCGGCAGACCAGATGCACGCGAAAGAAATTTTTAATGATGATGCTGACAGCGGCGGCAGGCGGTTTTCTGGCCGGAATGATGCTGTTTAACAGCCCCGACCTGGCAGCGGTAACGGCGGCATGTCTGCTTCCCGCTCCCTACATCTATCTAACCATAAAAAGCGCGACGGTGGCGCGGGAGGAAATAGAGGGCTTGGAGAACACGATGTCGGTCATTACCAACGCCTACGCCTCCTGCGACGATATTGTCAAAGCAATCGAGCTGTACGTTGAGGAAAAAAACCGCTATCTTCCGCCCCATTTAAGAACTATCACGCCCTTTGACGAGTTTGTTTCGGAAATAAAATACATCAATCCTAACATCGAACATGGATTGTACCGTTTGTCGGCAAAAATACGCAACCGCTATTTTGCCGAGTGGACAAAAATGCTTATCCTTTGTCATCACGACCGGCGGTTGAAATTCGCTTTGTTTCCCATAGTGAAGGCCATGAACGACGCCAAGTCCATGCAGGTGGAGAGCGACGGCATGATGGTGCGCGTCTGGCGGGACTATTTGTTGACGGCGGGCCTGATGTTCAGTGTGATTCCCCTCATGCGCTTCTCCAACGCCGAGTGGTTTTCCATCCTGACCACCACCGCCGTCGGCAAGCTGCTGGTTCTTCTCATGCTGCTGACCGCCCTGGGTACGGCTTTTTACGTGCTGCGGGCGACGAAACCGGCCAACAGATAGCAAAGGAGGTTCACCGTGTTTTACCAAATTGTCGTTTTCATCCTGCTGCTGGCGGCAGGATTTTTCATGTGCCGGGAGCTTTGGAAAATCCCCAGGGCCAGCATGAAGAAAAACCTGAGAAATTTGCGGACTCAAAAAGAGAAACCCGGCAAACGGCTACTGAATCGCTTTGTCATGCCCCTGGTCAAGCCGGTCGCCCGGCTGATCCGGCTCGATCCCATACAGGAGGCAAGGGTGCTCTCCATGCTGCGGCGCGGGGGGCTGGCCCTCACGCCCCAGGAATACCAGGCCAGGGCGCTTATCTGCGCCGCCTTTACCCTGCTGCTCCTGATTCCGCTTTTGTTGATCGGGGCCACCAGCCTCACCCCGATCATTGTCATCTTTGCGGTGGTTGTCTATTTTCATTTCACGTCCGACCTGAAAGACCAACTGAAAGCGAAAAAGAAACGCATTGAAATGGAAATGCCAAGCTTTATCCGCTCCATCCTGTACAAGCTGGACGACATGCGGGGAGACAGCCAAAAAACCGTCGTCCAGGCGGACCTGGTGCAAATCTTTGAAGATTACCTGCGCGTGGCCAGCGATGTGTTCTATGACGACATCTCCATCCTGGTCCTGGAGATGAAGTCCATCAGCATCGAGGCCGCGCTGCGCAATTTCAACGCGCGCCTCGGCCTGGCCGATATTTCCTTTCTCGTCAACGCCCTCATCGGTCTGCACCGGGGCGAGCGCCAAGGGGACTCCCTGGCCTATCTTGCCCGGGACATGGACATCAAAGCCAGGGAAGCCCTGAAGACAAAACTGAATCTGCTGCCCCGCCGGGTCAAGATCGCGTCCATCCCCTTGGTGGCCGTGACCCTGGCCACCCTGCTCTACGTCATCGGCTCCCACATGACCAGATCAATGGGGAGCCTCTTTTAGTGTGCTGAAACGGGGAAGACCCTTTTCAAATAAGCCATTTTCAGGAGGTAGCAGCATGTAAAACAAAAACCCGCGGACCCATCATTACCGAAGAAAGGAGGAAAATCCATGAGAAAAAGGATGACAACCGCTCTGGTAAAAGCCGGAAACGTGCTGGCAAAGCGCGACGGCGACCAAATGACTGGCTGGCTGATTGTGGTGCTGGTTGTCGTGGTGGTAGGCGCAATCTTCATGACCCTGTATCAGGGTTCCATCACCGACATCTGGAACAGTATCGTCACCAAAATTACCGGCCTTTTGAACTAATTGCAGCCAAAAGTCGGCGGCGCAGGGGAGGCATCGCTTCCCCTTTCCAACCAAATCTAAAAAATGGAGGTATTTATCATGATGACTACTTTGAAAAACAAAATCAGAATGGCGGGCCTGAAAGCCCGGAACGTACTGGCAAACCCGTCCGGGGACCAAATGACCGGCTGGCTCATCGTGGTGCTCATTGTCGTGGTCGTGGGCGCGGTCTTTATGACGCTCTATCAAGGCTCTATCACGCAAATTTGGAACAGCATCGTCACCAAAATCACCAACCTATTGAACTGATGAAAGCCGCAAAAAGCATATCCGCGGACGCGGGAGGTGCAAAACCAATGAACAACCGGCACCGGGGCATGGGGGGGAGAGCTTCTCTCCCCCGGCCTTTTCCCAAGCTGCTTTTGAACCAAAAAGGCAGCAGTTATGTCGATCTGATCGTCAAAACGCTGGTGGTGATTACGCTCATGGCCACAGTGATCAGTTTTTTGGGCGTTTTCACAACCTATTTGAATTTGAATCACATGTGCCGCCGGGTTGTGCGCGTGGTTGAACTGGAGGGGCAAATAGCCGAACCCGCCTATGACGTGTTTTATCGGTTGAAGCAGCAAACCGGCTTGTCGCCGGAAATGACCGTCGAGGATGTGGCGTATTGCGACGAGCAAAACCAAAAAATCCAGTTAAGGGACACCTTTACCATCACAATGGTATACAGCCACGCCTTTACCCTTTTCAGGCCGTCCTTTACGGCCCCCATTCAAATCCATATTCCCATGCGCGTAAGTATCACGGGCATGTCGGAAAAATACTGGAAGCTGCCCGAATAAGCGCCGGAAAGGAGGAAAGCCGTGGGCCATTTCAACCGAATGATGAACAACCGCAAAGGCGACGTTTTTTTGTTTATCCTGATCCTCATCTTTTTCATTCTGACCCTTGCCGTGATCCTAAGCGAATACTTCCGTATAGAAAGTCTCTACCAGCAAGCGGAGTATGTCATTCAGCGGGGCGTAAACATCTCCGTGGAATACGCCATGCAAGACGATTACCGCAGGGACGGCTGCTCCCGGATGGACAGCGCCCTGGCCCAAGAGACGCTGTACGAATATTTCCACGAAAATATGGGGCTGGATTCTGGACTAAACAAGTATGCCGGGAATCAGTGGGTTTACCAGCTTGAGGTTGAGCGCATCGACGCCACCGACAGCCCCCCCTGCCTGACGCTAGCCGGGACGCTGAAAACCCGCAGCGTTTTTAACTTTCTGAGCGGCACGATCCGGCTTCCCTTCACCATATCCAGCGCCAACATCCGCATTGAGGAAGGAGGTTCCCCATGATTAAAAAGCTCATCCTTGCCATTCCGCTTGTGCTGGTCTGCTGCCTGTTGATGTCGGCCAAAGCCTTCGCCCTGCCGGAGAGCGACATTGCCATCAATATCGCTTCCCCCATAGACAGCTTGCAAAATGAAAGCGGAGTGATCGCCGTGGAGCAATTCCCGGCCCGGATTGCCATCAACACCACGGCCAAGACCGGCAGCCTCACCGAGGTTCGGCTGGAGTACGGCGGCCAAAGTCAAGCAATAACCTCAAACTATACATTGACCATTGGGAACAAGGAGGCTTGCGGCCCCTGCACCGTCACCGCCAAGACGGATGAAGGGGCTGTTCTTGTCGTTACGTCCAATGTGGTGTTTCAGGTGCGGGCCACATATGACACCCGATACCGCACCATCGGCATGAACGTGAAAGAAATCTACGAGGGTGAAACGCTGCTGAAATCCTTCCCGGAACCGCAGCGCGTCGGCCTCGTCAACGCCAACACCGTGGCCGACCATGAACAGGAGCGGATCGCCGCCTGGATCAATCGCTATGACGGCGGGACCTACACATTGAAAGGAAGCCTGGTGGTGGAGATCTACGGCTTCGCCTCCGGCAGGCTGTACGGAACTTATGACACGGACACCGATTTTGAACCGCTGACCACCGGTTACGGCTGGACGGACAAGGCGCTCATGGCCTTTGAAACCATGCGGAGCATGGAAATAACCTACCAAGCTCCGGTGAAAATTGATGTAGAAGCAACCTGGTGCGACGAAAGCAAGCGGGAGATTTTCGGGAAGCTCACCGCGCAGGACAAAGGAATACCTGAATTGCTCTATCCTTATCAGACCGCCTCCGTCACCTTCCACAAGGACGACATCAAGCTATCCCGCAACTATCAATACATGGGGCTGGAATGGGATTACACCCCGGAAACCGCCGAATACACCGATGGGGAAAGCGAAACGCAGACCGAAATCACGCAGAAAATCCACTACCAAATTCCTGCTGCCCAATTTTACTTTAAGTTCAAAGCATGTGAAGGAAACGACCTGTCGGTTGCCATCCGTGCCCCCGCCACGGTAAACCGGGGCGACAGCTATTCTTTTACCGTGATTTACATGAACAGCGGAAGCAGCCCGGCCTATGACGTGCCCTTAAAGGGCACGGTGGACGGCGCAACCATTGAAGAAATCCCGGTCACGCAGGACTTCCCTGCCAACACCAGCAAAGCCTATGAAGTGAAGCGCACGGCGGACACCGCCGCCGACGAAATCCGTCTCTGGGCGCATATCGGCGTGCCCGAGGGCTTCCACGACGGCAATCTCAGCAACAACACGGCCACGGCGGTTATCAGAATTGTTGACCCCGCGCCGGAACCGACGCCCGACAACAACGACACGCCCGACGAGCCGGACACTCCGGATAACCCGGGCAACCCTGGCAATCCCCCGGACGAACCGCCCGACCTGAAGGAATCCTGCGACCTGGCGGCCGCCATTCTTGCCCCGCCGACCGTTTACGAATACGAAAAATACGCCTGTACCGTGAGTTTCACCAATCATTCCGGCCGGGAGCTGAACGATGTACCCCTGGCGGGGAAATGCGATGAAAACACCCTGCCGCAAATTCCGCAAACAACCGGCTTTAAGCCAGGCGAAACCAAGTCCTTTACGATTGAGGGCACGGCGGGGAAGGCGGGCGAGACATATCATTTGTGGGCCAGCGTGCAAGCGCCGGAGGGCTTTATTGACAGAAATCTTAGCAATAACACCGCCGTTTCAAGCGTCACGGTGGTGAAAAGACCTGCCGGCGGCCCGGAGGACCCGCATGATCCCCCGGACCCGGACGACCCGGATAATCCCGACGATCCGGACAATCCCAATAATCCTGATAACCCGGATAACCTGTTCTGCGACGTATGGGTGAATCTGTCCTCGCCGCCGATAGCCTACCAGCAGGAGGAATACAGCTTCACCGTATACTTTGCCAATTCCACCGGCAAGGCATTGACTGATGTGGGCCTGAACGTCGCCATCGACGGCAAGGCCGTTCCCGCCGTGCCCGCCACGGCCAATTTTAAAGCCTACGAAAAAAAATCCTACCTTGTCACCGGCACGGCAGGCGAAAAAGGGACAATCATCCGGCTTGCGGCGCAGGTGTCGCCGCCTGTGGATTACACGGACGCCAACATGGGCAACAACCAGGCGGCGGCGGAAATCATGGTGTTGGAGCGCCCTTATGACCTGGACGTGCAGCGCATCACGCCCGACCGGTATAAGGAAAACCAAACCGTGATCAGCACCATCCGGGTATCCAATAAAGGAAGCATGGATTTTACGCCCGGACAGAGGGTTTCCGTGCTGTTTCAAATCCCGGAGCTTTCGCTGATAAAGCGCGTGGACGCGGTAGTCATGGAGCAGAATACCTGGAATACCGTGTCGGTCAAATGGGATACCCCCAGTGTGCAGACTGATAAAAACATTACCCTGATTGCCACCATCAACCCCGATAAGATTTTGGATAATGAAACTACTACAAGCAACAACACCTATACCCAGCAGGCCGTCATCAAAAACGTAACCTATACGGAACCGGAGGAAAGCCGGGCGCTGCCCGACCCGCCGCCAAGAAGTGAGCAACCCAGGGTGACATGGTGGGAGCAACGCTACGAAAACGGTCAATTTGTGTGGCGGCAGTTTTACGCGGAGCTGAAATTTGCCGCCGCCTTGGACTACGACACCAAATCCCGTGGCTATCTCAAGTCGGGTTACGGCTATGCCATCCGTGTCACCGCCACCGTGGATACCAACTACGACAGGCCGGAACTGATTACCGCCCCGCAGACGGCGGAGGTCTATTTGCCCGAACACCGCTACGAAACCGCCATCCCCTTGGTAAAGGAAGGCGGCCAATTTGTTTTCTGGGAGAATCCCGCCTCCCCCTTCAAATACCGCAAGCAGTACGTCCCCATCTGGTTCCCCGACAATAGGGACTACATCGCGCAGCTCCTTGTCACCGACGCGCACACCCCCGGCGGAACGCTGTCCAAGTGGCTTACCGGCGGGCCGTTGAAAATTCATGTGGTGGGCAATATGTACGACGATGATACCACCGTGGGGAATTGAGATGTTGCCGCTTTGTTTTATCCCTCTCCTGTGGGCGGCTTTCATGGATTGGGAAAAGCGGATTATCCCCGATTGGACATGGATAACAATCCTTGCCATCGGCGGCGCGTCCGCTTTCTTGTTTCCAGAACCGGCCTTGCCTGAACGGATTGCGGGATTTCTGCTGCCGGGTGTTTGCCTGCTCCTGCTGGCCGTGAAATACGGCGGCGTTGGCGGCGGCGACATCAAGCTGACGGCGGCGCTAGGCTTTTACGTTGGACTGAACGCGCTGGCGGGCATCCTCTTTTTCGCCCTGCTCCCCGCCCTCCTCTATGCGGCGGCGGCCCGGCAAAGAAGCGTCCCGTTGGCCGTCTTTTTGTGCATCGGATTTTTTATGTACGCCGGTGTTTCTTTTATATACGGACTGACCTGCTGACTTCAATACAAGGGGGTGTTTTTTGTGGAGTTGAAGACGATTTTAGCCGTCGTGCTTTGCCTTGTAATTGCAGGCGGCGCGATTTACCTGCATATCAAGCGGAAAGAAAAATAACGGACATGCGGCAAAGGGGGCGGATAACCGTCCCTTTTCCGCTGCCCGCAAAGGAGCGTGAACCTGCAAATGGCTGAAGAAAAACGCATGGTGGATACCTACAAGGTAACACACGCCATCCATGTTGGTGATAGAGAAATCCTTTTTGCGGTTGACGAAGGGAAAACCGACTGTCCGTACATGGTGTGCTACTGCTCATGGGATAACCCCTTGGGCATCGAACAATTTTTTGACGCTGCCGGAAGCGACGACTACCTGGAAATGATGAGCGAGTTTACCGACCGGGTGCAGGCGCAGCTTGAAGCAGTCAGATCAGAACGGGATAAAATCACCGTTCCGCTTTCGCCCTTCGCGTCGGAACATTGCACACCCAACGATTACGGTCAAAGCATTGAAAACAAGGTGGTGGTCATCAGGGCGGAGCGCCTGCGTCCCGAATACCGCACCGCCGACAAGCAGCTTGTGCTGGCCGTGGGCGGCTTTGGCGCTTATGCCAATGCCAGGGGTCGGGCGGTCTACACCGTTAATCTATACTCCGGCAAGGAATCCCGCTGGAACCGGGAGGACATCCTGGGCGTTCTGAAACCCGAATATCTGCCCGATTGGGCGAAGGAACAGCTAAAACAGATACTGGCCGAGCGGCAAGCCAAACATAAAAAACAAGTACAGGAGCGTTAGGAGGCTTTCAGAATATGGGAAAAGAGATCAACGCCGGGTATGTCATTACCGACCGGCTGGCCGTGGGCGATGCGGAATTCGTCATCGGGCATAGTGAGAAAGCGCCCGCGCAGTTTGTCACCTGGAAATGCAGAAAGGGCGAAAAGGAATACTTTTGGGGGCATTACCTGGGCGACCGGCTGGCCGCCGTGGAGGATTTATGCAAGCGCGCCCTGGAGGAAATCGAGTATTTGCGCTCCTTTCAGCCTAAAAGGGACACCGGGGAAAAACCGGAGCAGCAGATAAAAAAACGGCGCGAGCCGGAACGATAAGCAGAGATAAACTTTTGTAAAGTGAAAGGCAGGGAGCTTCCGTAGGTTCCCCCTGCCTTTCATGCTATCTTGGTGCATTACTTTTTGATGGGAAAATAAATTTCGGTTACATATTCACTGGGCGGAACGTTGTCATCGCAGCCTTTAATGTACAACTCAAAGGGCGGCCCGGAAACGGTATATCCTTCTCTTTCAATCCATTCCATCAGCGCCGTATAGCACGGCGTGAAATCGTCATACGGACCGATATGGGTTGCAAAGCAGCAAAGACCCGGAGCAAGCGCCCGCACATGCTCGCCGCTGCCGCCCGACACCTCCACCCCGACTTCAATATCCGTGCATTCGTGATTAAATTCCTCATCATGGTAGATGGACAGGAACGGCCCGGCAGGTTTTAGCCGGCTTTTTTCCAACCCGGCGCATAATGCGCCGAAGGCTTCTGCAAAATCTCGAATACCCATTTTCCGTCTCAAGGAATAGATGGTTTTGGGCTGCATCTCTACGGTTTTAACTAAATAATTCGCTTGCATAATACTCTCACACCTTTCTATTTTCTCAATGTCCTGCTCCATCTGCAGCAGGATGTGCTGCTGGTCGTTGATTTGCCGCAGGAACTCCTCTTTTTTAGCTTGCAGGAGTTCGGCCAGGCGGCCGTTGTCCCTTGTGGCAAGAACAGCGGAAATCTCAGGCAAAGAAAACCGATACCGCTTCAGCCTCGAAATCAGCAGCATGTCCCGAAGCTGAGAGACCTCGTAATAGCGGTAGCCGGAGTCCTTGCTGACAAATCCGGGCTTGAGAAGCCCAATCTGATCGTAATAGCGGAGCGTCTTGGCAGACACCCTGCTGATTCTGGAGAATTCTCCGATTGTGAGCATATAATCACCACCCGATGGCATTTGAACATGTTCTGATTGGAGTATACGGCTTCCAGTTAGGGCAAAGTCAAGCGCTCTTTCATATGTTTATAAAATTATTTCTATCTGACAAGGAGGGAGGGAAAAGTCTGAAACCACACCCATAGGTGATACAACACATAAAAGGGTATAGCAAACAAACCATCCATGGGACAGTTAAAAAACAAAGAGTTGCAATTTGGTGAATTAACCGTTAATAACTGAGTACCCGTGCCTTTGAGCTATCAAAATAGCCTGCTCTACCGTGATTTTGCGAGTTTGCGGCATAATTTCCGCCCTATTGTAGAGGTCAGGATTGTAAGGTTCACCTTTTTTCAGGACGTGATATATAGCAGTTAGCAGCATTCGTGAAACCGCAATAATCGCCCGCTTATGACCACGTCGTTTCTTGATGGACAAATAGCGGTTTTTGATTTCAGGGTGTTTCTCACTTTTAACTACTGCATTAGCGCATTGGACCAAAAGTGGTTTAATATAAACACCCGCACGGGAGATGCGTACAGAATGTTTCTTGCCCGCACTCTCATTGTTTTGAGGAGTAACCCCTGCCCAGGAACACAAGTGTTTAGATGTCGGGAACACAGACATATCCACCCCGATTTCTGAGATTACAGCGATTGCAGAATAGGGATTTTGGAAGGCTGGGACTGTGGAGACTAAAGAAAGTTCCTTGGTATAGGGCTCCGAAAGCGAAAGGATCACGGATTCAAGATCGGACTTGCACTTTTCCAATCCGTCGAAATGCTGAAGAATAATATTCATTTTCTGCTGTTGCTCGGGTGTTATCATTCCGTCTAAAGCAAGGCGGATCTTATCCACCTTATCCAGCATCGATGGGTGAAGAAGGGGAACAAAATCGAAATCCTTATCATCAGGATTTTCAAGCAAGTAGTCAATGATTCTCATTGAACTCTTACCGAAAGTATCAGACACCACGTTGGCGAGTTGGATGTTTGATACAGTAAGACAATTTTGAATCCGGTTCTTCTCGCTGGACTTAAAGTTTGTGAGCTTAAAACGGTAACGCATCAAGTCACGCAACTGACGAATTGGAAGGGGTGGCATAAAGCTTCCGGCAACGAGGTCGTGCTTAAACAAGTCGGCAATCCACTTGGCGTCCTTTTTATCGGTCTTCTTGCCGCGAATGGCCTTGACGTATTTTGGATGAGCCAGAGTAATTTTACAGTTGGATTCCAAAATATTATACACAGGTATCCAATACTTGCCAGTAGATTCCATACAAACATGTGTGCAGGAATTGGAAGAAAGCCACTCCGACAGTTTACGTAAATCGTTTGTGAAGGTGGAAAAACGATGGGATTTGTAAGTGGTGACCCCTTTGTCATTGGTAGTAGCAAGACAGGCGACGAGGAAAGTTTTGTGGACATCAATGCCACAACAGATGGGGTAAACGATTTTTAACATTAAAGTCCCCTTTCTTAAAACAAATTATTGAGAAGAGCAGGCATTAACTGACTGTCCAGCTATAAACGAGTTGTTTAAACAAAGATAAGTCTTCGTGCTCTGATGACACACTTATTTGTGCTTTATAGGACAGTCCACACATATAAAGATACGATCTACTCTCTAAAGAGCAGCGCACTCACCTCCACGTGATTTGTAGTTGCCTGTCATCTCAATAAGATAGTTTTAAAAAAGAAAAAGCTCAAGGTCAACGGTTTCATGCTGTTTTGTGCCTTGAGCGCAGCGAAAGGAATGGTCTATAAAGATGAACGATCTGACGAGATACAGGCTGTGCGCGGGCTTCCACGCCCCCGCGTCGGCAAAGCTCCTGTACTGCTACCTGCTGGACATGGCGGGAGGCCGCCACAACAGCGCGGTCATATCCATCAAAAACCTTGCCAAAAGCGTGGGCCTGTCCCGTTCGGCCACCAGCCGCAATCTGAACCGCTTGCGGCGGTTGGACATGATCGGCATTGTTCCCCGGTACTCCGAGGACGGCGGCAGGCTGTCCAATCAATATACATTAAAATAAGGAGGGATGCGCATTGGCAACGAAGCTGCAACTGATCACCGAGCTTTCCGAAAGGACGGCCCGCAGCGTCACCAGAAGCCATGCCAACTGGACTTCCTTCCTGAAAACCGCGGCCTGGAGCTACAAATATCCGTTTCAGGACCAGCTTTTGATTTACGCGCAGCGGTCCGACGCGACGGCCTGCGCTCCTATTGAAGTGTGGAACGGGAAATTGGGACGGTGGGTAAACAAAGGCGCGAAGGGCATCGCCCTCATCGACGACAGCGGCAGTCGCTTAAGGCTCCGCCATGTGTTTGACGTGAGCGACACCAACAGCCGCTACAACCGTCCCGTCCCGCTGTGGGAAATGCGGGATGGATACGCCGAGGCGGTAACGGAATCCCTGGAAAACACCTTTGGGGAATTAGCCGAAAAAAGCAGCCTGCCCCATGCCCTGCTCAGTGCCGCCGCAAACGCGGTGGACGACAATTTTACAGATTACCTGTCCGAACTCCTTTCTTTTCGGGAAAGCAGCCTCTTGGAAGAACTGGACGAGCTGAACGTCGAGGTGTTTTTCAAGGACGCCCTGAAAAACTCCGTGGCCTGCATGCTCTTAACCCGTTGCGGCTACAATGCCGATGAATACTTGACTTCTGAGGATTTTCAGAGCGTCCTTAACTTCAACACCCTCGACACCGTTTCCCGGCTGGGCGCGGCCACCAGCGACATAGCGGAAATGCTCCTGCGGGAAATCGAGGCCACGGTCAAGGACATGCAAAAAGCGGAGCGAAAGCAAAGCCGCACATTTGCCAAAGATCGAGGCACGGCGCACAATAAAAGCGTAAAGCAAAGTGATGAAAGGAGCAGTGAGCATGGAACTGACCTACACGCAGCAGGGCGATTATCTGATACCCGACCTGGCCCTGCCGGAAGAACAAGCGCACATCGGCAAATATGGGATGTTGCGCAGAACATACCTGAAAAACCACCGGAAAGGAATGTACGCCAGCCTGATGCTGTCCGGGGACCTGAACAGCCACCTGGCGGAGATCGACCGGACGGCGCGGGAGCGCGTCGACGCCCCGGACAAGGCGAGCGACCCGCTGGGCTGGACGGGGCACATGAACAGCCTCAAGCACCAGGCGGAGGAAAGCGTGCTGGCGGAACTGATTTACAGTTAACCCTGCTTCCAACCGAAGAACAGCAAATAGAGGCCATAGAACAGGCGGAGGACGAAAAATCCTCCGCTTTTTCTATTCCCCAGGAAGCCATTGACGCGGTTTTGCGGCAAGGCAGCGGTGTCCAGGACGGCAAGTACCGGATTTATCTCCACTTCCAGCAAAACGCCTCCGCCAAAGAAAACGCCGAATTTCTGAAAAAGGAGTACGGCACCGGCGGACGCGCCCCTGCCCGGCCCGACCTGGACATCGACGAATGGCATGATGCCAAAGGCGTCACTCTTACCACGGGAAAGCGCACCGGGCCGGAAGCCAAAATTTTTCTATCTTGGATGAAGGTGCAGAAGCGAATCGGCGAGTTGATAGCCGCCGGACGCTATTTAAGCGACAAAGAAAAAGAGTATCTGCCCGCCTACCGGCAGCAGACGGAGGAACGCCGCCAGCAGCTTGCCGAGGAAATCTACGCCCGTGAAATCCTGAACCGGGAGCCCGCCCCCGCCGAGGCAACACCGCCGTCGCGGGAGAAGGCGCATTACGCCTTTTCCCTTGGCAGCACAGTCTATATCGGCGCGGACGAATACGAAGTTTTGGCTTTTGACAACAGCACCGTACAGCTCCGGGACGTAAGCTTTCCGCTTTTCAGCAAGGAGCTTGCGCGGAGCGACTTTGAGCGGACGCTGCGGGAAAACCCCCTCAACGACCACCTTATAACCGGGGAAGCACCGGAGCAACCAGCCGAAGAAAAAACGGAAAAACCGCTGCCCCGTGCGCTATACCGGGAATATCTGCCCCAGGTTATCGACAGGGTGCGAACAGATGAGATTTACCCTTACCTGCGGGACAGAGACACCGATCCCGACAGCGCCAAGCGGGAGCTGGACGAGGCCCTTGACCGGATCGCCCTTTCCATGCGGGAGGAACACCAGGACTTTTACGAAGCCTACGCCACCCTGCCGCAGTTTCGAGAATGGCTTGCCGAGGACGTGTTCCAGCGGACCTATCAGGATTATCTGACGGAACCCCGCGAACTGGCGGCCATCCACGCCGACGACCCCGCCGCGCCGGAGTGGGCGCGGCAAACCGGGGATACGACCGTCACTCCCCAGGATACCGTCACCATCGGCAGCGGCGGCGAGGGCGAACCCCCGACGCGGAAAGAAGACCGCTCCCGGCCGTTCTATCTGTTCAGTATGGATAAAGAAGCGGGAACGGCCGTTTTACAGGACTTGAATTCTCCCCAACAGCTCACGGTGCGTCTGGAGGCCCTTGACATCCAAGGAATTGCCCGGCGGATGCAAGGCTCTTTTTTAAATGACGACGCGGCCCTCGAATACTTTCAAGACTTCAGGATCGGCATCTATCCCGACACGGATATAAAGCAACCAGCCGAAAAAGAAATATCCGCGGGCCTGGAATTGTCCATCGACGGCCGCCGCTTTGCCATTGACACCATCGACGAGGAAACCGGCACGGTCAGCCTGCGGGACATCACCTTCCAAAACGGCGTGGGCTTCCCCATCTTCCGCCGGGAGAGCGTCGGCTTCGTTCGCCGTGTTTTGGAGCAGCAGACGGAACCAGCTCGGCAGAAGTCGCAGAGCGGCGAGGCTGCCAAAGCCAGCCTGCACCTTGCGCCGGAACCAGCGAAGCAGCCCCGCGTCAATTTCCGGATCACCGATGACAACCTGGGCGTGGGCGGGCAAAAGACCAAGTACGCCTGGAATGTCGCGGCCATCCGTCTGGTCAACCAACTGGAGGAAGAAAACCGCCTGGCCACGCCGGAGGAACAGGAAATCCTGTCAAAATACGTCGGCTGGGGCGGTCTGCCGCAAGCCTTTGACGAGGCCAACCCCCAGTGGGCGAAGGAGTACGCGGAGCTGAAGGAATTGCTGGACGAGAATGAATACAATTCCGCGCGGGCCTCCACCCTCAATGCCCACTACACGTCGCCCGTCGTGATTAAAGCCATCTACACCTGTCTGGAAAACATGGGCTTTCAGACCGGCAACATTTTGGAGCCCGCCTGCGGCAGCGGCAACTTTTTCGGCCTGGTGCCCGAGAGCATGAAAGAATCCAGGCTATACGGCGTGGAGCTGGACGGCGTCACGGGCCGGATCGCCAAGCAGCTTTATCAGCAGGCCAATATCGCGGTGCAGGGCTTTGAGGAAACCAACCTGCCCGACAGCTTTTTCGACCTGGCCGTGGGCAACGTGCCTTTCGGCAGCTATGGCGTAGCAGATAAGAAATATGATAAATACAAGTTTTACATCCACGACTATTTTTTCGCCAAGACCTTGGACAAGGTGCGGCCCGGCGGCATTATTGCCTTCATCACGTCCAAAGGCACGATGGATAAGCAAAACCCCGAGGTGCGCAAATACATCGCGCAGCGGGCCGAGCTTTTAGGGGCGGTCAGATTGCCCAACAACGCGTTTCTGGCCAACGCCGGGACCGAGGTTACCACCGACATCCTCTTTTTGCAGAAGCGCGACCGCGTGATGGACGTGGAACCGGACTGGGTGCATCTTTCCACCACCGGGGACGGCGTGCCCGTCAACCAATATTTTGCCGACAACCCGGACATGGTGCTGGGCAGGATGGTCTTTGACAAAAGCATGTACGGCAACGAATCCGAGACCGCCTGCCTGCCCCATGAGGACGCCGACCTTGCCAAGCTTTTGCGGGAGGCGCTGGAAAACATCTACGCCGAGATTAGCGACTACGAGATCGACGATATTGGCGAGGACACGGATACCTCCTCCATCCCGGCGGACCCCAGTGTCCGCAATTTCAGTTATTGCCTGGTGGACGGCCAGATTTACTACCGGGAAAACAGCCGGATGAACCGGGTGGAAACCTCCGTCACGGCCCAGGGCCGCATCAGGGGCATGATCGAGCTGCGGGACTGCGTCCGCGACCTGATCGAATACCAGACCGAGGATTACAGCGATGAGGCCATTTTGCAGCAGCAACGCAAGCTGAACCGGCTGTACGACGCCTTTACCGCCAAATACGGCCTGATCAACAGCCGCGGCAACAGCATGGCCTTTGCCGACGACAGCTCCTACTGCCTGCTCTGCTCTTTGGAGGTGCTGGACGAAAACGGCGAGATGGAGCGCAAGGCGGACATGTTCAGCAAGCGCACCATCCGGCGGCGCGCCACCGTTGCCCATGTGGACACCGCCGCCGAAGCCCTGGCCATCTCCATTGCGGAAAAAGCCTGCGTGGACTTACGTTTCATGCACAGTCTGACCGGGCTTTCCGAGGAACAGCTTGCCGACGACCTGCAGGGCGTGATCTTCCGCAACCTCGGCGACCAAGACCCGGCTCAAGTGACGAACGCCTTTTTTGACATCACCCGTTGCCCCTTCGTTACCGCCGATGAATATCTTTCGGGGAATGTGCGGAATAAGCTCCGCCTGGCCAGAGGGCTTGCCGAAACGCGACCCGACCTTGCGGAGCAGATCGCCCCCAACATCAAGGCGCTGGAAGCGGTGCAGCCCAAAGACCTGTCCGCCTCCGAAATCGACGTGCGTTTGGGCGCGACCTGGCTGCCTCCCGATGTTGTAGAGCAATTCATGTTTGAGCTGCTTGAGCCTCCGTATTATATAAAGTCCAAAATTCACTTGAGCTTTTCAAGCTATACCGCGATGTGGAATGTTTCCGGCAAAAACGCCGACAGCACAAACATCAAAGCGGCAATGACTTACGGCACGAACCGTGTCAACGCCTATAAGATCATCGAAGAAACCTTGAATCTCAAGGACGTGCGCATCTTTGACACCAGATACGATGCAGACGGCAGGGAAACGCGCGTCCTCAACAAAAAAGAAACCGCCATCGCCCAGCAGAAGCAGGAGGCCATCAAGGA